>PDWJ01002170.1_pt1 | contig 21698 bp, 20 predicted proteins | sample 1430881 | NCBI WGS metagenome assembly PDWJ01 (sample SAMN01162460, study PRJNA174530) | Oral metagenome, whole genome shotgun sequencing project. | biome: Marine environment; feature: Marine mammal; material: Swab sample of the gingival sulcus; isolation source: swab sample of gingival sulcus... | reverse complement strand
GCTATTTTAAGTTTACCATGCTTCAAAACCCTTTTGGTATATTATTTCATCCGATATCTATTGAAAAATTCATCAAAAAGACCACTAAACAAATCTTTTTTACGAAAGAAGACCTGTTTTTTATAAACGAGCAGTGGCACTGTTTTGATGCACATTCCAGATTGAGTCATGTTGATAAATTGATGGCTTTAAATCAATTAAATATTGCAATTGAGGCTGCAAACAGCTTTTTGAAAAACACCTCACATCTTATTATCACACTTGGTACTGCAAGAGTGTACAGGTATAAAAAATCAGGTAAAATTGTTGCCAATTGCCATAAGGTGCCACAAAACAATTTTACCAAAGAACTGTTGAGTGTAGAACAGGTAAGTAGTAGTTTGCAAAATATTATCAAAATGGTTAGGGCTATTAACCCCAACTTAACTTTTATTTTTACGGTTTCGCCGGTAAGACATCTCAGAGATGGTTTTATAGAAAATACCAGAAGTAAGTCTCATTTGCTATCGGCATTACATCAGGTTATTGAAAAAGAGGCTTATGCGTTTTATTTTCCTTCTTACGAAATTATGATGGATGAGCTACGTGATTATCGATTTTATGCTGAAGACATGGTTCACCCAAGCCCTATAGCAATTAATTATGTCTGGGAAAAGTTTAAAAAAGCATGGATAGACAAGAACTACTTTACGATAATGGACGAAGTAGATACCATTCAAAAAGGACTGGCTCATAGGCCAATACATCCTGAAGGCAAACAGCATTTGGCTTTTAAAGAAAAGTTATTACAGAAAATGGAAAATCTAACCCAGAAAGTACCTGCTATTACTTGGTAGATTGCAAACAACTGGCCACATTTTGCCATGGACCGCCGTTTATGGCATCTATATTATGGTTTTTTAGAATGGAAGCTGCACTGCCGCTTCTGGCACCGCTTCTGCAGCAAGTAACAATGGGTTTGTTAAGGTTTTTTATCTCTTCAATGTGGTTTTCTATAGTATCTAAAACTATGTTTTTTGAACCTGGTACATGTCCATCGTTAAATTCTGCAACGGTTCTTACGTCTATTACTACAGCTCCGTTGTCAATATATTCTTGAACTTTACTGTTCTTGTTTGAACCAAAAAAATTAAATAATCCCATGTTTTTAATTTAAAATTTTATTTGGTAAAAATAAGGATTAATTTTAAAATAAAAATGTAATCCAAGTTACCATAATGCAATTAACAGGTATTTAAATTATCTGCAGTGTGACTTACAAATGTTTTTAGCCCTTCGGCTGCTATTTTATGGTGTCTCACAAATTTATTCCCAATCAGGCATAATGGCATTTTCAAACACTTTTTTCCTGTTGCCGCCGTTAGCATCCATTGTGTATATATTCTTTTGTGAAATACCGTCATTTGAGGTATTTACAAAGATTACCTTTGCTTCATTAGGCGAAAATCTGGGATCCAAATCATTGGTACCATCTTCTTTATTACCGGATATATTATTTACCTCATTGGTGTTTAAATTGTAAGTAAATAGTTGGCTGTTTAACTGTCTGTAGGAAGCGTCTTCATAACCCGACACATCATAACTGTAGAGTAATCGTTGGTTGTCCACGGAAATATCCAAGCCACCTGCTGCACCATTTACGCCACTCAAAACAGTTTTTAACACGGTACCGGCCATATTTATGGTAAAAATCTTCACGTTATACCCATCATTATTATTGGTTTTAATAGCGATAAAGCTCTCGTCAAAACTCCAGCTACATTCTGTAATAAAGTTGCCATCGGTGGTTTTATAAATCTCCTTTAGGCCACTACCGTCTTTATTGATAAGATATAGCTTGTTAAAATTAGCATAGATAAGCCTGTCTCCGTTTCCGGACCAGGAGAAATCTACTTCATCTTGTTTAAATCCTTTTATTGGTACCGCCTGAGTCACTTGTTGGATATCGGAACCATCCGGATTCATTATAAAAATATGTGTTTCCGTATTAACAGTACGCAAAAAGGCAATTTTGCCTGAAGCTCTATTCATTCTGGGCCGCCAACTGTTCTGGTCAGAAGTGGTAAGCGGAAAAATATTGCTGCCGTCAGTATTGGAAGAATAGATAATGTTGTTTCTGTTTATGCTGTCTTTTTTAACAAAAAAGAATCGATTATTGGGGTATTTATCTGTGGTAAAGGCGTGTACCGGTGATAGCACATCTTCGTTTACAGCGTCGGATACTGTAATTTGCCAGAAGTATTTGGTTCCGTATTTTAGATTTTCCAATACATAAGTAGTATCGGTAAGGCTTTCTACAAAAATTACATCGTTGTTTTTGTCGTTTCTTACGGTTACGTCATAGGTTAATTTGTCTTTTTCATCCGGATCTGTGGAGGCATTCCATACCAATTCAACATTCACGTTTTGACCTGTAGCATTGTCTTTCGGGCTTATGAGAACAGGTACAGATGGAGGTTTATTCAGAGCGGTTTCATCGTCCATTTCAAAGATTACGTTTACATCGTTGCTTTCGGTTACCGTTACCGGTTCTATTTTGGCTAAGTAGCCATCTTTTTCGGCTTGAGCGGAATAATCGCCTTCCGGAACGTCTTTTAGTACAAAATCACCGTTTTCATCGGTAAAAGTAGCATTGTTTGTAGGCGTAATGGTTACTTTGGCATTTTTTATCGGTTCAAAAGTTTTTGCTTCTACTACACGCCCGGTAATAGTACCTTCACCTACAACATTTATGGCATCTTCGGTACAATTGGTAAAAAACAATAAGCTGAATGTTAAAACGGATAATATGTTAATTATTTTTCTCATGATAATTCCCATTTAATTAGTAGAGGCCGGTTTACTTTTTTTAAAACCTTTGCCCAGATAGAGATTAATTCCTACGCCAAACCGCCAAAAGAAATCGTCTCTTTTGCCATGAATGACATTATCTAATTCATCAGTAAACAACACATTGTGTTCGCCAAAAATTCTAAAGCCTAACTTTGGTGTAGGCATGTATTCTATTCCTGCTCCGTATTGGAGTTTTATGCTGGGGTCTATAGAAGTTTTGAGCATTAATCCGCCTCCACCAAAAACATACGGTGTAATGTTGTCATTTGGCAGGATAATATATTCCAAGTTGGCATCAAGCGAAGCAAAACGCTTTTCAAAAGCCTTTTTGTTTCTTAACCGAAATAAATTTATGGATGCGTTTACGTTAAACTTAGGGCTAAACAAAAATTGTTTTATACCAAATTTAAAATTATAGTCAAATTGTGGTTTTGCGTAGTCGCCGTCCATAAGAGCAGTACCTGCGTTAAAGCTAAAAGCCGTAGCACTCCTTTTTTCTGTAAAGTTGCGGTTAAACAATTTGGTTTCTCCGGCTGCTTTTTTTTCTTCTTCATAGCGTTTTTTAACCAATTCTATCCCTTTTTCGCCTTCTTTGGGTTGCCAAAGTCCGTCTAAAATTCCTTCTATAATCAAATTTTCAACGGCTTTTTCAATAGCTTCTTTTACGGCGAGCTGAGCCGGCTCGTTTTGGCTTACACCGGTTTCTATTTCCAATAGCCGTTTTATTTTTACATATCGAAACATGCTTACATCAATAGCTTGAGATAGTAGTGTTTTAGATACATACACAGTTTTTAGCACTTTTCCGGTGGAAGTTGAAACGGCACGCAGATAAATAGAAATACGGTCTTGCCGATACTGAGCTGATGCTCCTGCACCAAAATATCTGGCTCCTGCACCTCCGGTAATAATATTGCTGTCATAAGAAATAATTCCGCCTTCTAACAAGATACCAGCAAAGAGCAATGGTGGCAAATCTCCCGTTTCGTCCACTTTTTTGCCATTTTTTTGGCTGTATTGCTGCCGGGTGGAACGAATAATTTGCCTCTCGTTAAGCAGGTTACTTACGTTTTCGCGTTCTACCGGTACAAACCATCCTGATTCTTCCAATGCCCGTATAAGGATAGAAGTGGCTCCCTGAGTAACTGCAGTGCTGTAACTAATGCCGGCTTCTGTCTGTTTGTATTGCCCGGTTTGGTCTCTAAATTTATATACGCCCACTTCTATGGGTTGCTTAGGTGTTATACTATCTAAGTTTTCACTTATAAAGGTATCTTCCCCTAACCGTGCCGGTTGTGTTTGTAAGGGTTGATTAAAATAAGCTGCACAACTTGACAATAAAACTAAAAGAAGAGATAAAATCCCTATTTGCAGTTGTTTAATCATTAATAGTAATTAGTTTGGTATAATTATTTGTGTTTGTTCGCCCGTGGTGGTATCCAAAACGTTTATAGATAAACCGGTACTGGTAGGCACTATATCTACTACCAGGCTACCAAAAGTAAAAGTCCCTTCTGTAAAGGATTCATCACCAAATTGTCCTTTAAACAAGTCTCTGGAGAGTGAATTGAGTAACTGACGGTTTAAACTTTCTGTAAACCTTTCCAGTTCTGATTGTTGCTTAAAACTGTTTTCATCTTCTTCCTGAAGCTTGTTTTGGCTTTCTGCCGAACTAAGTAACCACTGGGCATTAAATGAATTGCCACCTACAAAGGACGGATTAATGGGTTTGTAAACCAACTCTTGAGAGAAAAGGCTCAAAGGAAGAGCAATAAGGATGAAAAAGAGTAATTTTTTCATAACGGGCAAGTTAATATTTAAATTCATTTTTGAATAATAATTGCTGTCGCTGATAATAATTATTTAATGCTAAGATAGCCTCTTGTGCGGAACTTTCCAAAAATTCTTGTCTGGGATTAGTCCGTGTGACATAGATGGCATTATCATCTGCATAAACGGTAACCAGACTGGATATGCCGGGTAGTGGTTTTTCTGTAATTTTTACCACGTAAGGAAATTGCCGACTGCTATTACTGTATTTTTGATAAAAATAATCATAAAAATCCTTTGCCGGTTTAGTAATGACTTCTTCTACCACCAGACCTTTTATTTCAATACCGGAATCGGTATTCCGTATCTTAGTTGATTTTTGAACATTTCCAAGCACCAATGTGTCTTTATCTATAAGCTGTTCGCCTTTTCGTATAAATAAATATAGCTTTATTTGTTCTGCCGGTTGGCGGTTTACTTTTAGTGTAGTAAGTACCTTGCTTTCTTCCGGATCTAATGAAAATTTACCGGATTGCTGATTCTTGGATATATTGCCCGTAGTTCCAGTTTTTAGGCCTACTAATAAATACAAAAGTTCTTGTTGATAGATATTGGTTTTATTCTCTGCTATGCCTTCTATGGATATCATCCCTTCATTTTCTACCACTTTTATGGTAGCTTCTACTTCAGGATTAACAACTTGTGCATAACCCGAAAAACAGATGATTAAAAGTAATATATAGAATAGCTTATTCATGTTTGTTTTAATTGGAGCAAGTTAAATAAAAATTATGAAGAAAGTTGGCAATTAGCCAATTTAGTTATTGGTAATAATAACGTCTTTATTTGTTCCCGTTTGCCTAATGGTAGCATTTTTCATTAAGCTGTTTTCACCAAATATATGGATGCTGTTGTTTTTTCCTTGTTGGATGACATTTAAGTTAAAATCATTTTTACCGTATGCACTAATAAAGAAATAACCGTTAAAACTTCCTTCCTGATAAATATTGATGTTTTCTTTTGGCGAAGTTTGTATGAATGAGGTGTTGTAATTGCCGTTCTGGAAAATTTTTGTTTGCGATATTACATTTGAACTGTTATCAAAATAAGCAGCTATAAGTGCAGAGTTGTTATCACTTAATTCCTGAGCATAACCTGATAGGCCTATGGTTATAAAGTATACAGATAGCATTCCCAATACAATATTTTTTCTTTTCATCTTTTTATTTGTTAATGGTAAGATATGGATGTCTAAGATTTATCGGTTCCATAAAAAATATAATTTGTGGGTATTCTGCCGTTAAACCATTTCTAAGTATAATCGATTAATTATTTTGACTCAGTTCATTTTGTAACAAAAATTTTTTAAAAAACAGAAGTAAAGCATTATAACTTCACTTCTGTTTTAAGAACATAAATTAGTTAGACTGGAAATTTAATGAAACATTTCCTACACCTACTTGGTTTAAAGTGTGCGAATGACCCATGCCAAATTGTGCAGAAGCACTAATGTTACCTAAACCAGTTTGGTTTATATTAGCAAAGTTTGAGGTGCCACTTTGTAAAACACCAGAAATGTTTGCAATACCATCTTGGTTTACATAAGCTTCGTTAAGTGAGCCAATTTGTAGAACACCACTAGCATTAAACAAACCTGTTTGGTTAGTTAATGCAAGGTTACCTAATCCATTTTGGTCTGTACCACTAATATTTGCCAAACCGTCTTGGAAAGTGTAAGATTCGTTAGCTACTCCAAGTTGATTTTGAAAAGAAATATTACCTAAACCAGTTTGTGAAACATATGCAATATTAAGATCACCATTTTGTGTTTGATAGGCTTCGTTACTTATAGCAGGTCCACCTTGGTCAACAGTAGCATTATTAAAACTGCCACTTTGTGTTTGTACAGAAAGGTTGCTTCCTCCTGCACCTAAATCATTTTGATAAGCAATGGCATAGTTGTCATTTCCATACTGTGTTTGATAGGCTTCATTAAAAGACTCATATTGTATAACATACGCATTATTATCTATTCCTTCCTGATATTGGTTAGAATAATTTAAGAAACCATTTTGGTAAGCATCGGCATAATTACCACTACCTCTTTGGGTTTGGTAAGCCGTATTCAATATACCTGTTTGGTTTATAACAGCATGACTTCCCAAAATTCCATTTGCCATGGTACGTTGGTCTTGATTGGCGTAGTTGCCAACACCATTTTGGTAAACTTCACCGGTGTTTTGATCCCATCTTTGCAATTGATAATTAACATTGCCCGTTCCAACTTGTTCTGCTATCTGTACATTGTCTTCTGCCCAACCTAGGCCTTGCTCTTGTCTTGAAAAGTTAAAAGCACCTGTTTGGGTTATAGACGCATCATTTCTGTCGCCTTTTTGGTCTATACCGGCATCGTTGAATGATCCAACTTGCAATACGGTAGCCATATTATTCTCGCCACCTAATGGGTTTATAGCACCATTTTGGTTTACAAGAGAATTGTTATCATTCCCTATTTGAACTATAGCCGAACCGTTGTTTACTCCTGTTTGATTTACAGTGCTCGTATTATTCTGAGCATAAATCATTCCTGTTGCACCTATTAAAAGTGCGGATAAAAATACTTTTTTCATAGTAAAAAGATTTAAGTTAAATTATTAGTTTAGTTGCCCGTTGTATTACAGGCTTGCTTTAATGTTGCAACAGCCGTTATTGTAGTTTTTAAAATAATTGTTGCACATTTTTAAATTCAATATTTATTGAATTTAAGGGTCGAAATTTTAGCTAAAATTATTTTAAAACCTGTTGGGTAAGAAAATAGAGATAAAGAGAAAGTTTGTTGGTTTTATCATCCTTTAACATAGCAACATGTTTTAAATTATGATACAAACATAGGTAATAGATTAATACAAGAATATAGGGAAAAACCCCTTTTTTTAAAATGCGGTGTTTATTTGGGGTTAATAAGATAAACAACGTAGTTGTTATCAAAAAGGATAAGACTCAAGCCTAAGCCATTTATAAAAAGAAAAGATTTAATTCAATAAATAAACTTTAGTATTCTGGGAATTTCACAAAAAATTTTTATAAATTACTTCTTTCGGTGTTTGAAGAAATTGATTTCAATTATTAGTAATAATAATCTGCTTGTCTGTACCTGTTTGCCGGATGGTGGCATTTTTCATTAGTTCATTCTCTCCAAATACTTGAATGGAATTGCCGCTGCCTTGTTGTAATACGTCTATAGAGAAGTCTTTAGATCCGAAAGCACTGATAAAGAAATAACTGTTGTAATCACCTATCTGCCCTACCTGAATAAGGGATTTTTCATCAGTTTGTACGCCTATATCGTTGTAGTTGCCCAGTTGTAAAAGAAAAGTTTCGGCAACTACCTGTGCAGAATAATCTCCGGTTTTAAAGTAATTGTTTATTAAGGCAGAATTAGAATCAGTTAATTGTTGGGCTTGGCTTATGTAAAAGGATAACCCAACAAACACAATTAATAAAAGTAACCTTTTCTTCATAAGACAAAGATAAAAAAAATAGAAGTAGAAACAAAACTTGTCTCCACTTCTATTTTAGTAAGGTATAATTAATTAGTTAGACTGGAATACAAAAGAGTTGTTTCCTATACCAACTTGATTTACGTTATTGCTGTGTTCTGTGCCAAATTGGAAAGAATTACTTACGTTAAACAATCCGTCTTGGTAAATATCTGCTTTGTTACTCAAACCACTCTGAAGTACATAAGACTGGTTTACCCAACCTATTTGGTCAACTTCGGAATAGTTATAGAAACCTAATTGATTCACTTCACTGAAATTTAACCAACCGTCTTGGTAGGTATAAGATTCATTAGCTATGCCTGCTTGGTTTTGGTAGGAAGTATTGGTTAGGCCGGTTTGCTTTGCCAAAGCTACGTTATCATCTCCCAATTGTGTTTGGAATGCCCAGTTATCTATTGCTGGCCCTCCTTGATCTACTGTAGCAGTATTAAAACTTCCGTTTTGGTTTTGCACAGCCAAGTTTAAGCCACCTGCAGCTATATCGTTTTGATAAGCAACAGCGTAGTTGTTTTCTCCATATTGTTTTTGATAAGCTGCGTTCAATGCCTCATATTGTACAACATAGGCTTCATTATTTGTTCCTTCCTGATATTGGTCAGAATAATTTAGAACACCATCTTGCAAGGCATCGGCAAAGTTTCCACTACCTCTTTGGGTTTGGTAAGCCTTATTTAATGTTCCGGTTTGGTTTATAATAGCATGGCTTCCTAAAATTCCATTTGTCATGGTTTGTTGGTCTTGATTGGCATAGTTGTTTAAACCATTTTGGTAAACTTCACCGGTGTTTTGGTCCCATCTTTGCAATTGATAATTCTTATTACCTATACCATTTTGTTCGGCTTTTTGAACGTTGTCTTCTGCCCAGCCTGTGCCTTGGCTTTGGCGGGACATGTTATCGATACCGGTTTGTGTTATGGAAGCATTATTTCTGTCTCCGAGTTGGTTAATTTTGGCATCGTTCATTGAGCCTAACTGTAATACTGTAGCCGTATTATCCTCACCGCCCAGTACATTCATGGAACCATTTTGGTCAACTTGAGAATTGTTGTCATTTCCTATTTGAACTACAGTAGAACCGTTGTTCACTCCTGTTTGATTTACAGTGCTCGTATTATTCTGAGCAAAAATCATTCCTGTTGCACCTATTAAAAGTGCGGATAAAAATACTTTTTTCATAGAAAAAAATTTAAGTTAAAATTTAAAAATATAAGTTGTATTATCGTACATGCTCATTGCATTTTGTTTTTAACAATAGCTATACGTTGTAAATCCAAACAAACTAATTGAATTTAAGGGCCAATTTTGTTGTTAAAATACGTGTTGAGGAAAAGGAAAAAAAAGATTAAATTGGGTGTTTTTTATTATTTTCACAGCAACATGTTTTTAAACATATTTCAAAGATAGTTAAAAAAAGTTAAATTCCAAATTTTAATTTGGCAGATTGGCATTAGGCAATGGTTTAGTTGAGTAGCCAAGAAATTGTAGAAAGAAAAAAAGACTAAAAAAGTTATTTTTTTACGAGTTAAAAAAGTTTAAATGAGTTGGCCTAATAAATTTGAAAAAACTAAAAATATTAACTTTATAGAAAGTGAACTCATTTTGATTCTTTCTTTTTCCCTGTAAATTTCAATAGTTTTATAAATAAAAAAACCGTTTCCGGTGCAGGAAACGGTTTTTTTAAATTAAGTTTTATTTAGTTAGCTTGAGAGACAAAAGAAGTATTTCCATTTCCAATTTGGTTTACTGTATTTTTGTGATAACTACCAAATTGTAAAGATTTACTGTTGTTCATCATTCCATCTTGGGTAATGTTGGCATTATTAAACCTTCCTTCTTGATAAACTGAAGACCAATTTTCGTCTCCTTTTTGGTTTATATATGCTTTATTATATCCAAGTTTTTGTTCGGCTAAACTCCAGTTTTTAAGTCCGTTTTGGTCAGTTTCTATGTAATTTAACCAACCCCTTTGATCTGTTTTACTGTAGTTTTCCTCTCCATCCTGATAAGTATAAGTCTCATTTTTAGGACCCCATTGTGCTTGTTCAGAATAGTTTGATTTTCCTATTTGTTGTGCTAAAGCCACATTATCGTTTCCGTTTTGATATTGATCTGCATAATTCCAAGAAGATGGCCCGCTTTGCCAAACTCTGGCGGTATTCCATTTACCTATTTGATTTTGCATGGAAACGTTTCCGCCACCACTGCCTAAATCATTTTGAAGAGATTCCGAAAAATTATTGTCACCTTTTTGGCTCTGAGTAGCCTTGTTATTACTTTCGTATTGAACAACATAGGCTTCATTTTTCATTCCGTCTTGCATCTGATTAGACATATTGTTCTTTCCGTCTTGGTATGCATCGGCAATGTTTTCGTCTCCCACCTGTTTTTGATTGGCATCATTGTTCAATCCCATTTGTATAATGTCTGCATCATTTTTATTGCCTTGTTGGTAAATAGTTGCCTTGTTGGTGGTGCCGGTTTGGTCAACTGTGGCCATATTGCCGTCTCCCATTTGATCTATATCAGATATATTGGCATTACCTATTTGAGTTACTTTAGCATCATTGTTATTACCGGTTTGATCTACCGTACTTTGGTTCGCCTGAGCAAATACCATACATGTTGCTCCTAAAAAAAGAGCAGAAAAAAATAGTTTTTTCATAGTAAAAAAATTAAGTTAAAAATTAGTATTTAAAAATCCTAGCCACTTATTAATATTTTTAATGCCGGATTTTAATCAAGAACTTATCTTGACTTTTTTTGAGAAAAATGAAAGATTGTGAATATTCATGTTGCTAAACATAAAGACACAACTCCATATATCAATTACTTAACAAATATATGATAGAAATGTAAATAATTCCATATTTTTAGAGATAAAATGAGGTTTAAATAAGTAATCATCTCTTTGCAAGGTAATTAACCCAAAACATTCACCTGTAATCAAATCAATTTGGTTTAATTCAAAGATATTTGTTTACTTAAAAATTAAGTTTATCGTTGTAATAACGAAGAGTTGTTTGATAATGCGGGTTGCATCTGTTTGATACTTATTCAGTATATTAGTCACATAAACAGCTTTAAAAGGAGAAAAAAATGGGTTATTGAGTAAGAAAAAATGCAAGGTCACTAATGTTTTTTTGGCTATTGGCAATTTTTATCATTTTGATAAAAATTCAATTTAACAAATGTTACATTATATTTTTAATATTCTCAGTAACTTTGCATTTCTAAAAATGAAATTGTAAACTTTACTCATAAAATAAACAAGAACATGAACATTGAACAAATTTACACTGGTTGTTTGGCACAAGGAGCTTATTATATAGAGAGCAAAGGAGAAGCAGCCATTATAGACCCTTTAAGAGAGGTGGCTCCTTATATAGAACGAGCAAAGAAAGACAATGCCAGTGTAAAATATATTTTTGAAACGCATTTTCATGCCGATTTTGTGAGTGGGCATGTAACCTTAGCGGAAAAAACCGGAGCTAAAATAGTATATGGCCCGGGAGCCGATACGGGTTTTGATGCTTATATAGCCAAAGATGGTGAAACATTTCAATTGGGAGATATAACTATCACAGCATTACATACGCCGGGGCATACTATGGAAAGCACTACATATCTTTTAAAAGACAAGGATGGGAAAAACCACGCTATCTTTAGTGGTGATACTTTGTTCCTTGGTGATGTAGGCCGGCCGGATTTAGCACAAAAAGCAGCTGATATGACTAAAGAAGAGCTCGCAGCCGTTCTCTTTGATAGCTTGCGTAAAAAAATAATGACTTTGGAAGACCATGTAATTGTGTATCCCGCTCATGGTGCAGGCTCTGCTTGTGGCAAAAACCTGAGTAAAGAGACGGTAGGTACCATTGGAGAGCAAAAAAGAACTAACTATGCTCTTAGGGCTGATATGACCAAAGAGGAATTTATAAAAGAAGTAACCGACGGATTGTTACCACCACCTGACTATTTTCCCTTAAATGTAAAACTGAATAAAGAAGGTTATCAATCTATAGATACTGTGTTGCGGAAAGGCACTACGCCTTTATCTCCTGATGAGTTTGAAAATTTAGCCAACGAGACTGGTGCAGTAGTCCTTGATGTAAGGAATAAAAGTGAATTTATAAAAGGTTTTATACCACGTTCTATATTTATAGGGTTGGAGGGCAATTTTGCTCCGTGGGTAGGAGCTTTAATTGTAGATGTGCAACAGCCCATTCTTTTAATAGTGCCGGAAGGAAAAGAAGAAGAAGCGATAACCCGGCTTTCCCGAGTAGGTTTTGACAATACTTTGGGCTATTTAAAAGGAGGAATACAGGCTTGGAAAAATTCAAGTAGAGAAATAGACACTTTAAAAAGTATTACTGCAGAAGAATTTAATCAAATCTATAATACACAGAAATCTCCTGTTTATGACGTAAGAAAACCCGGCGAATATCAAAGTGAACATATAAAAGAAGCAGTAAATACTCCACTGGATTTTATCAATGACCATTTAGATGATTTTACTACAGAGGAAGATTTTTATGTCCATTGTGCCGGAGGTTATCGTTCTGTAATTGCGGCATCTATCCTCAAAGCACGTGGTAATCACAAAGTAATTGACATTGCCGGAGGTTTTGATGCACTTAAAAATACCAATATTCCGTTGAGCGAAAAAGTTTGCCCAAGCACTTTAAAATAAAATACTTAAAAAATAAATATATGAAGAACTTATTTTTAATCTTTCTAATTATTAGCACCGCTGCCTTTTCCTGTAAAGACAAAACATTATCATCGAATAGCAATCAAGATGAAAATATAGTGCAGGGAACTACAGCAGATTTTAAAACGGCTACAGAAAACGCTAATGTACAGTTAATTGACGTTAGAACTCATAGAGAATATGCCGGAGGACATCTAAAAAATGCCAAAAATATCGATTTTAAAAACAAGAATTTTTTGCAGCAAATAAAAAAACTAGACAAAAATAAATCCGTTTATCTTTATTGTAGGAGCGGTCGTAGAAGTGGATTGGCAGCCATACAATTGGCTCAAGAAGGGTTTTCTAAAATCTATAATTTAGATGGCGGAATTTTACAATGGAACAAAGAAAATTTACCAATAAAAAAATAATTATGACAACAATAGAAATTTTAAATCTTAAATGTGGCGGGTGTGCCAATACCATAAAAAAAGGATTATTGTCCATTCAAGGTATCTCTGAAGTTACGGTTGATTTAGAAAATAGCCTTATCACTATTAATAGTAACGAAATGCCGGTACTAAATGAGGCTAAGAATAAATTGGCTGCAATGGGATATCCGGAAGCAGGTACTTCTAACAATATTATGTACAAAGCAAAATCCATGGTGAGTTGTGCTATGGGAAAAATGGCTAAAGAAGGTTAGTATGGCCTCATTTAAAAAGATTATTACCTCAAATAAGCTGGTTTTAGTTGATTTTAAAGCAGATTGGTGTGGGCCCTGTAAGATGATGACGCCTATTTTAAAACAATTAAAACAAGAGGTTAAAGATACTGTTAAAATTGTAAAAATAGATGTGGATAAAAATCCTCAAGTAGCTACTCAGTATAAAGTGCAAGGTGTTCCTACGCTTATTTTGTTTAAAGATGGCAAACAGGTTTGGCGGCAGTCTGGAGTGTTACAGGCCCATGAGTTAAAAGCGATTATTGAGGGTCTTTAGATATAGTACTTATTTTACACACTTTTTTATCATAATGGTATGAATAATAGGGGTTAGACGATAAAATTCACAAGTTTTTTGTAGATTTTAAAAACCGTAACGACTTGTTTTGTCTATTATTGAATTTATTATTCACCTAACAACTGATTAATCTCATCTAAATTAGGAGCTAAAATAATTTCTATACGCCGGTTTTTAGCACGTCCAAAATCTGTAGCATTGCTGCCTACAGGCATAAATTTACTTCTACCGGCGGCAGTAACTTGTTTGGGGTTTACATCATTATTGATTAGAATCCGAACAATGGCCGTAGCTCTTTTAACGGATAAATCCCAGTTATCCAATAGAATACCACCTTTGCCATTATAAGGTACATTATCCGTATGGCCTTCTATCAGTACGTTTATATCAGGGTTTTGTGTAAGGACTTCGGCTAAGTTTATCACGGCTTTTTGCCCCTCATTGTTCACCGCCCAACTTCCAGATTTAAACAACAGTTTGTTCTCCATAGACACATAAACTTTTCCATTTTTTCGTTCTACGGTAAGGCCCCTGCCTTCAAAACCACTTAATGCAGCCGAAACTGCATCTTTTAATTGCTGCATTGCATTTTCTTTAGCGGCTATAAGGCTTTCCAATTGGTCTATACGAGAAGATTTTTGATCCAATTCTTTTTGTAAAGCGTCTAATCGCTCGCTTTCCTCTGCTAGTTTAGCCTCCTTTTCTTGAAGTTGGACGAGTAATTTTTTGTTTTCTTCCGCTTTTTTAGACAATTGTTGCTCGCTGAGATTTTCCAGTTCACTGTAAGCTGCTTCCAATTTTTGTTTACGTTCCTCTAATTGGGCTACTTCTTCACGTACCCGTTCTTTTTCGGCATCTAGCCTGTCCACTTCCGATTTTAACTGGAGTTTGCTTTCTTCCAAGGCTTTTTTTTGTGCTATTAAATCTTGATTTTCGGCAAAGAGATTTTCGCTATTACTGCGTAATTTGTCATATTTGGCTTCCAGTTCTTCATATACTCGCTTAGAAACACAAGCATTAAGAAGCGTTATGGTGAGTATGAAAAGGAATAATTTTTTCATGATTACATTCATTTTTATTCTATGCAAATATATAACTATTTGTTACATGTTTAATACTACGCCAACCGGACAATGATCAGAATGATGGGCTTGTGGCAAAATATAAGATCGGTTTAACTTTTCTTTTAACGGGATGGCCACCATACAGTAATCAATTCGCCAGCCTTTATTATTGTTTCTGGCATTGGCACGATAGCTCCACCAGCTGTAATTATGCGGGCTTTTGTTAAAATGCCTAAAGCTGTCTATAAATCCACTTTCAATAAAATTACCAATCCACTCTCGTTCCACAGGCAAAAATCCGGAGGTGTTTTTATTGGCAATGGGATTGTGAATATCAATAGCTTCATGGCAAATGTTAAAATCACCACAAATTATTAAATTGGGAATATCTTGTTTTAGCTGGTCTATATATTCCTGAAATTCTGCCATATAGCTTAGCTTAAAATCCAAGCGGGCAGTATTGGTGCCGGAAGGCATATAGAGGCTCATTACTGAAATGTCTTCAAAATCTACGCGTAAATTTCGTCCTTCAAAGTCCATCGTTGGGATTTTTGTGCCAAAAGCTACATTTTTCGGTTTAATTTTTGACAATATTGCCACACCACTGTAACCTTTTTTTTGTGCCGGATACCAATAGTGATAAGGGTAACCCGCTTTTTCAAACAAAGTAAGGTCCAATTGTTCACGGTGGGCTTTTATTTCCTGAAGACAGAGTACATCAGGTTGAGCAACTTTTAGCCATTCTAATAAACCTTTTCTGATAGCGGCTCGTATGCCGTTTACATTATAAGAGATGATGTTCATTCGGGTTGTTTTTTTGGTTTATAGCCACATTATATTGCGTTTCTATATTATATTGGATATAGAGATGTCATATAAAAGATGTCTTTACACTATGCTATCATACATATCCCTTAGTTTACGCCGCATTACCTTGTTGGATGCGGTTCTGGGTAAAGCATCTATTTTTATTAGTTTACTCAGCTTAAACAATGGGTTGAGTTCTGTTTTAATGCTTTTTGCGGCTATTTTGGTTAATTCTTCTTCACTAAGTTCGCATTTATTGGGTACATAATACACCACTAATTCACCGGGTCCTCCATCTAAAGGAGCTACAGCTATAGCAGCAGATTCTTTTACAAAATTTAAATGGTTAATCACAGCTTCTATTTGTACGGAACTAACTTTAATACCTCCAAGGTTCATGGCATCATCTACCCGCCCCATGGCTTTGTAATAACCGTTTTTCATACGTTGTAGTTGATCACCATGACGTCTGAGTTGCCGACCTTTGTACTTAGGTGTTCCTTCGTAATATGTTTTGTGATGGTCTTTGTTTAAAAGTGTATTTGACAATCCTATTATCGGTGGAATAATAAATACTTCACCTTTATCAGCCAGTTTACCATCTTCATCTAGTAAAATAAAAGAAGTTCCCAAGGCCTGTGAGGAGAATGTACTCGGGATATTTTCCTGTATTACCGTTCCGGTTACGTACCCGCCACCTATTTCTGTACCACCGCAATATTCTATAACCGGTTTGTTTCCGGCTAGATTCATAAGGTAATCCATTTCTTTAGGATTGGAAACTTCTCCGGTGGAACTAAAACATTTTATGGATTCCCAATCTACATTTTCCATACATTGGGTTTTTATCCACTGTTTTACGATACTGGGAATAACGCCCAGCATGGTTACTTTTGCGTTTTGGACAAATTTACCAAAACTTTCTCCTAACGGAGCACCGTAGTATAGTCCGATAGTAGCGTTATTAATCAAAGTTGCAAAGATTAACCAGGGTCCCATCATCCAGCCTAAGTTGGTAGGCCAGCAAACCACATCGTTTTTTTGGATATTGTGATGGTAAAAACCGTCCGATGCCGCTTTAATAGGCGTAGTATGTGTCCAAGGAATGGCTTTTGGGGCTCCTGTGGTACCGGAGGAAAATAAAATGGTGATAACATCATCAGGAGATTGAGGAACACTTTTAAATTGGATATTATCTGACAAAAAATCATCCCAATATACATCACCGTTTCGTAATGCAATTTTTTTGTCAGAAACTTTTATCACAATAGCTTTTGGCCCATTAGCTTTTTCTACTTTTTTGTATAAAGGCAGTATTTTTCCAGCTCTGGGCAGCACGTCTTGGGTAAAAATAAGTTTTGGATTGCTTATCTTTAACCGAATGGCAATTTCATTTGGCGTAAAACTATCGGCAACAGTGGCTACTTGTATGCCCGCTTTTATGGCGGCCAAATATATAGATACTGCTTCCACAGTCATAGGCATATAAATAGCGATGCAATCACCTGTTGTAATTTTAAATCTTGAAAAACTATTGGCAATTTTATTGACCAATTCTTCCAACTGTGATTGCGACAAGGTAATCAGTTCTCCATTCTCTTTCTGATAAACCACAGCCGTAGCTGAACTATCATTTTTAAAACAACTATCAACGATGTTTAACGTTGCACCGAAAAGCCATTGAGGTTGGATGACTCCTTTATCCAAATTTACAATTCGGGTATAATTATTTTTAAACTTTAGGCCTAGGTTTTTAATAGTGGTATCCCAAAACTGCTCTCTTTTGGTAACTGACCATTCCCAAAAGGTATTGTAATCATTAAAGTGATGTTGTTGCATCACTTTATAAATATTTGAATGTTCAACAATTCCTTTATCCGGCCTCCAGCTCATAATTTGAGAAATTTAAAAGACGGGGTCTTTTTGGCTATCTTCCTCTTCCTCTTCTTGTTCTATGTATTTTTCACAGTCTAGTTCTATGTCTAAATCGGGCGGTTTTACAAAGGGTTTGGTACTTATATCCAAATCCTTGTCTGCATAACATTTTTTCATATATAGTGCCCATATAGGCAGAGCCATAGAAGCCCCTTGTCCGCGAGCTAGATCTGCAAAGTGGATAGCCCTGTCTTCGCCGCCTACCCATACACCAGTGGTTAAATTGGGTACAAAGCCCATAAACCAACCATCGGATTGGTTTTGTGTAGTTCCTGTTTTTCCGGCAATTGGAGTTGTAAATTTATAAGGATGGCCGGTAACTATACTATCTGGGTTTCGGGTCCAGCCGCGTAAACGGGCTCCGGAACCGTATTGGGTTACACCTTCTAACAATTTTACCACAGTATATGCGGCTTCTTCACTCATTACTTCTTTTGTTTCAGGAGCAAAATTCTGTAAAACAGTACCGTTTTTATCTTCTATTCTTAATACCATCATTGGTTTTATGTACATACCTCTGCTGGGAAAAGTATTGTAGGCTCCTACCATCTCATAAAGTGATAAATCCACACTTCCTAAAGCAATAGAAGGTACTGCAGGCACATCGCTTTCCACACCTAAATTCTTGGCCAGTTTTACTACATTTTCAGGTGTTACCCTGTCTATGAGTTGTGCCGTAATTACGTTTGTGGAGGTTGCTAAAGCATCTTTAAGCGTTTTGGGCTCGCCGTATTTTCCGTCAGAGTTTTGCGGTGTCCAGTCTTCGGGCATATCGTATTTGCCTTTTGGAATGGTGTAAGGGGTATTCGGGAATTTTTCACAAGGTGAGAGTCTCAATTGATTGATGGCAGTGGCATATACAAAAGGTTTAAAAGTAGAACCTACCTGCCGTTTGCCTTGTTTAACATGGTCGTATTGAAAGTGTTTGTAATTAATACCGCCTACCCATGCTTTTACATGGCCCGTTTGGGCTTCTACAGAGAGCAATCCGGAACGCAAATAAAATTTGTAATACCGGATGGAGTCCATAGGTGTCATTATGGTATCTTTTTCGCCTTTCCAGCTAAAAACCCGCATTTCTGTTTTGGTATTAAAAGATTTTTCAATTTCATCTTTAGAAGCACCATTATTTTTCATGCGTTTATAGCGGTTAGACCTACGCATGGCCTGCCTCATATTTCTTTTAATTTCTTTTTGGGTTAATTCATAAAAAGGAGCTGCTTTATTGTTCTTTTGCCGTTCAAAAAACACCCGTTGTAAGTTGGCCATATGTTCCATGGCAGCCTCTTCCGCATATTTTTGCATCCGGGAGTCTATGGTAACATAAACTTTTAAACCGTCTCTGTAAATACTGTAATCAGAGCCATCGGGTTTTTTATTGTTTTTTACCCAATTTTTTAAAAATCCTCTGAGGTATTCCCTAAAATAAGTGGCAGTGCCATAGTTGGTGTCTTCCGGCGAATAGTCTAGTTTTAATGGTAATTTTTGTAGCGAGTCTTTCTGAGCTTCTGTTATAAAATCATTGCGTTCCATCTGTTTAAACACCACATTACGCCTTTTTTGAACCCTTTCCGGAAAGCGAATGGGGTTGTATAGCGATGAATTTTTGAGCATTCCTACTAATGTGGCAGATTCTTCTATACTTAAATCTTGAGGTTCTTTACCAAAATAAATACGCGAAGCAGACCTGATGCCCACCGCTTGGTTTAAGAAATCGTATTTGTTAAAATACATGGTTAGGATTTCCCTTTTTGTGTATTGCCGCTCTAGACGAATGGCAATAATCCATTCTTTTACCTTTTGCAATAGTCTTTTGGTAATATTGCTGGCACCTTGGCCGTGAAAAAGCTGTTTTGCCAATTGTTGTGTAATGGTACTGGCACCGCCGTCTTGCCCCAGTTTTACAAAGGCTCTTGCTGTACCCCTAAAGTCAATACCGCTGTGGTCATAGAAACGCTCGTCTTCTGTTGCAATAAGAGCGTTCACCAAATTTTCCGGCAGGTCTTTGTATCTAACCGGGGTCCTGTTTTCTTTAAAATATTTACCAAGGGTTTTACCATCTGAGGAGATGACTTCTGTAGCTAAATTATTTTCGGGATTTTCTAATTCTTCAAACGTGGGTAAAGGGCCAAATGCTCCAAATGAGCCTAATAAAAACAAGAGTGTTATTAGCCCGATACCTCCCAGAAATAAAATCCACATCCACTTGGTGAATTTCTTAAATTTATTTTCGCTATTTTTTTTCTCAGTCATTTGCGTTTATTTTTTCTATGCTTATGCCTACATCCGTTATGCCTTCTAATAGATTAATGCCTTCGGTTTCGCCGGCTTTTCGCATGGCCTGTTGCACCGTAAAAATGTACTTACCTTTGTTTGGGAATATTACATTGGTTTTATATTCCAGCTTATTTTCTTTTAAATCCGTAAGTCCAGACCCTAAAAACCTGCCTTCTGCATCTGCCATTTCGTATTCTAAAGTATCAATAATGGTAGTAGCATCCGGAAATTGAATACCTATGATTAACCACAGATTGCTATATCCAAAGTTCTCATTGTTACGCAAGTTGACATATACGTTGTTTTTAGATATTGTATCATTGGGATTATAGCTAAAAGAAATAATAGAGTCTTTATCCCAACCATTATCCCCAACGGTTTTGTATTCATTGTAAACACTGTTGTTACAGCTGATGAGGAATACCAAAATAATAATAAAGGCAAATACGCTACGCATTTCTTCTATTGGATTTATTTTTTCTTCTTTTCTTTTTTCTTTTTTTACTTTTGTCAAAACGGGTAAGGCTGTCTTGCCCTACACCATCTGTAAACAAATTTTCGTTGTCATTATTGCCATCAATATGGGTAAATTCTTCTAAACTGTCAATTTTTTTTCCGGTTTTATTAATTTTAATAATCCGGTTTACGTCATTTACATGGAGTGGTATCCACTGTAGGTTGTTTTCTTTATAGGCGTACCATAAGGTTTCTTTAAAAATATCCATTTTCTGAAATACAGCTACCCCTTTGTTGGTTTGTAACCAGGTATCGGTTTTTGGAAACTCTTTCAGGACATCTAAGTAGGCATCTAATTCATAATTTAAACAGCACTTTAGTTTACCGCATTGTCCGGCCAATTTTTGCGGATTTAATGACAATTGCTGATATCTGGCAGCAGATGTTGAAACCGATCTAAAATCTGTTAACCATGTAGAACAGCACAGTTCCCTGCCACATGATCCAATTCCGCCCAGCCGGGCAGCTTCTTGCCTAAGCCCTACTTGTTTCATTTCTACCCGTATTCTAAAGGTGGAAGCCAGTTCTTTTATCAATTGCCTAAAGTCTACACGGCCATCTGCCGTGTAATAGAATGTAGCCTTGTTGCCATCGCCTTGGAACTCTACATCGGATAATTTCATTTCTAAGCCTATTCGGCTTATAATAATTCTTGATTTTCTTTGAACTTCTGCTTCACGATTTCTGGCTTTCTGCCAAACATCAATATCTTTTTGGGTAGCTTTCCTGTAAATTTCTGATATTTCGTTACTTTTAGGGCTTAGTTGTTTTTTACGCATTTGAATTTTTACCAATTCACCTGCAAGAGAAATGATGCCTACATCATGCCCCGGAGAAGCATCTACGGTAACAACATCTCCCATAGAGAGAGGAAACCCTTTTTTGTTGAGGTAAAAATGTTTGCGGCCGTTTTTAAAACGTACTTCAAATATATTAAAAGGTTCTTGTCCGGAAGGCAAAGACATATTGTCCAACCAGTTAAAAACAGTTAGTTTATCACAACTTTGGATACCGCAACTACCATTGTTTTTGCACCCTTTTGGTAAACCACTGGCAGTAGTTGAGCAGTTTGTACAGCTCATAAAGATTTTTATATTTTAAATTGCACCGCTACGGGCAACAATATATTCATAATTTTAAAGGTGTAAATATAATTATAATTGAGAACTTTAACCCCCTTATTATTTCAATTTGACTATTTTTGACAAATAAACAGTGATAACGC
>PDWJ01004096.1_pt1 | contig 21711 bp, 20 predicted proteins | sample 1430881 | NCBI WGS metagenome assembly PDWJ01 (sample SAMN01162460, study PRJNA174530) | Oral metagenome, whole genome shotgun sequencing project. | biome: Marine environment; feature: Marine mammal; material: Swab sample of the gingival sulcus; isolation source: swab sample of gingival sulcus... | reverse complement strand
GTAATGCCACGGCGCCCCCAAACGATCAGCGGCAAAATCCATAGACGCCGATGTTGTCACTATCCAGCCGACAACCAACAACAGGGCAACCACAACCAGCAACGCACGGTCAAATGCTGGCTCTGCCATTACAATAGTGCGCGGGCCGTTCATGCTGCCACCCCCGTCACCCAATAAACGGCGTGCTCAAACTGCTCTCCGCGCTCGGCGTAACCGCTGAACATATCGAAACTGGCACAGGCCGGTGAAAGCAACACCACATCGCCCGCCGCAGCTTTAGCGCTGGCTTTTTCAACCGCCTCCTGCATAGTGGACGCCGTTTCCGTACTCACCACCTCGGCCAATATGTCCGTCATTTCAGTCGCGGACTCACCGATTAACACCAGGTGCTTGCAATGCTTCGACACCGGCGCCACCAACTCAGCAAAATCGGCGCCTTTGCCCTGACCACCGGCAATCAGCACAATATTATTCTGTTCGCCTATACCCTCAAGCGCGGCCATCACAGCACCCACATTGGTGCCCTTGGAATCGTTGATATAACGCACACCTGAAGCCGTGGTGACGAGCGCACAGCGATGGGGCAAACCGTCAAAACTTACAACCGCATCGAGCATTTGCTCAAGCCTTAAACCCACCATTTCACCCAGCGCCAGTGCCGCCAGCACATTCGCCCAGTTGTGTCGGCCCGCAAGGCTTAGTTCGTCGACATTGATAAGACGCTTTCCGCCGCGACATAAAAAGACCTCATCGCCGTCGCGCACCACACCGTAATTACGGATATCCGGCGCACTCAGACCAAAACTCTGCAGCGGTGTCTGCGGCGGCACCAAGGGCTGGGTCAGCATATCGTCGCGATTAAAAACCGCCGCTTTACAAGCAAAGAAAACTCGATGTTTCGCCCGATGGTAGCGCTGCATATCGCCGTGCCGATCTAAATGATCCGGGCTGACGTTCAACACAGTAGCCACACTCAAACCCAAAGTGCCTGCGCGCTCCAGCTGAAAGCTCGACAATTCCAGAACATAAAGCTCCACATCGTCATCCAATAGCTCAAGTGCGGGCGTTCCCAAATTGCCGCCTACCGCAACATTTACCCCCGCCGATTGTGCAAGATGCCCCAGCAGTTCCGTTACCGTTGATTTGGCATTAGAGCCAGTGATACCGACCACAGGCGCCTTGGCCTCAGCCATAAAGACATCGATATCACCCATTACAGCGACACCCGCATCTATGGCTGCGACCACTAAAGGGTGCTCCAATGCTACGCCGGGGCTCACGACCACCTCATCAATGTTTTGCCAAAGCGTCGCGGGCACTTCGCCTAAGTACATTGGGCTGTTCACAAATTCTTTAGCAATGGCGTCGGCGTTAGCAAGTTCATCGCGCGTATCAATTAACACAAAGGGCCTGCCCCGCGCCTGCCAGAAACGCGCACAAGCCAGCCCGGTCACTCCAAGACCGATCACTGCTTTTTGTGCTGTACTGGCAATAAGGCTCATAAGCTCACTTTCCTCAACGCAGTTTCAAGGTTGCCAAACCAAACAACACCAGCATGACGGTGATAATCCAAAAGCGCACAATCACCCGAGGCTCCGGCCAGCCTTTCAATTCAAAGTGGTGGTGAATGGGTGCCATACGAAAAATACGTTTGCCGGTTAATTTAAAAGACGCCACCTGCAAAATAACGGACACGGTTTCCAAAACAAAAATACCACCCATAATGAACAGTACAATTTCGTGGCGTACAACCACCGCCACCGTGCCCAGCGCCGCGCCCAGAGCAAGGGCACCTACATCACCCATAAAGACTTGCGCGGGATAAGTGTTAAACCACAAAAAACCTAAACCGGCACCAGCTATCGCACCGCAAAACACCACCAATTCGCCGCTGCCTGCCACGTAGGGAATCGCCAGATATTCGGCGAAATAGGTGTGGCCGGTCAGGTAGGCAATCAAACCCAACGCCCCGGCAACCATCACCGATGGTAAAATAGCCAAGCCGTCCAAGCCGTCTGTTAAATTAACCGCATTGCTGGTACCGACAATCACAAAATACGCAAGCGCTATAAATAAAGGCCCCATCTGCCAGGCCACATCTTTAAAAAACGGCACAAACAATTGCGTCGTCACCGGCGTATCGACCATAAAATACAGGTATAGAGCCGCGGCGAGCCCGGCTACGGACTGCCAAAAATACTTCCATTTTGCAGGCAGCCCTCGGCTGTTTTTCTCTACGACTTTGCGGTAGTCATCTACCCAGCCAACCGCACCAAATACAGCGGTGACCAGTAGCACAATCCAGACATAGCGATTAGTGAGGTCTGCCCATAGCAGGGTAGACACCGCTATTGCCACTAAAATCAGTGCGCCTCCCATGGTAGGTGTGCCCGTTTTAGATAAATGGCTCTGCGGCCCATCATCTCGCACTGCCTGCCCGACCTGATGATAATTCAAACGGCGAATCATGGAGGGACCGACCAACAGCGAAATGGCCAGTGCAGTCAGCGCACCTAAAATACCGCGAAACGTCAGGTACTGAAAAACCTGAAAACCACTGGCGTAGTTTTGTAAGTATTCTGCAAGCCAGAACAACATGCTTAGCAACCTCCCTTTTGCGTAAGCACCGCAACAGCGCGTTCCATACCTGCGCTGCGCGAACCCTTTACCAAAACGGTTTCACCCGTCCCGGGTAATTGCTTGGCCAGCGCATCCAGCAGACTATCCATAGACTCAAAGTGGCGACCGCGATCTCCAAAGGCGGACACGGCTGGCAAGGCATCATGCCCGACGGCCCAGAGCTGATCAATACCGCGCGATGCAGCATAAGCCCCCACCTCAGCGTGCAGGCGCCTGGCATCTCCTCCCAGCTCCGCCATCGCGCCAAGCAACAAATGTCTACGCCCCTCAATGCGCGCCAACAGATCAATCGCCGCATTAACCGATGCGGGATTGGCGTTGTAGCTGTCATCGATCACGCAAGCGCCGCTGGGGGTTTGCATAGGCATCAAACGGCCGCGGTGAGGTGTTAAAGACTCCAGCCCGGCGACAATTTGCGCAAACGACAACCCGCAGGCAAAACCTACGGCCGCCGCTGCCAATGCGTTTTTGATATTGTGCAAGCCGTGCAATTGCAGACTGACCCGCCCGCAGTGATCCTGATAGTGCAGGTCAAACGTCGAGCCATACACGCCAGACTCCACCACGTTACTCGCCCACACATCAGCTTTTTCTTCAAAGCCAAAATGCAACACCTGCGCCGGCTTGGCACGGAACGACCACGGTGCCGTATAAGGTGAATCACTGGGTAGAATGGCGGTATGCTCGGGACTTAAATTGTCGAGAATTTCCCCCTTGGCAGCCGCCACACCGGCAATAGAACCAAAACCCTGCAAATGTGCGGGCATTGCGTTGAGTAATATCACTACCTGAGGCTTCACCAGATCGCGCAGGTAAGCAATATCACCCGCACCGGCAGCACCCATTTCAATGACCGCATGAGCCGCAGAGGGCTCCAGCCCCAGCAGGGTCAGCGGCACACCGATTTCATTGTTGAAATTCCCCGCCGTGGCATGTACACCGCCAGCTTGAGACAGTACCGAGGCAACGAGATTTTTGGTCGTGGTTTTACCCGCGCTGCCGGTAATTCCCACCACCTTACCGGTAAATAAATCGCGATTAAATGCGCCGAGCTTACCAAGAGCCTGCAGAGTATCGTCAACCAGAAGATAGGGCAGCTCGGTATCAACCTTGCGGGACAACAACAGCGCCGCCGCACCTTTTTCCGCAGCTGCTTTTGCATAGTTATGACCGTCAAACTGCTCGCCCACCAAAGCGACAAACAGCTCGCCACCCATCAGGGTTCGCGAATCCGAGCTCACCGCAGAAAATGTAAGGTCAGCGCCGACCAAGGTCGCATTTAACGGCTCTTGTAACTCGGCCAAAGAAAACCTGCGCATCATACCGCCACCCTCTCAGCAAGTGCTGATTGCGCTTGCTCAACATCGCTAAAACGGCACATATCCTCGCCTATGATTTGATAGCTTTCGTGACCTTTGCCAGCGATCAATACACAGTCACGCGGCCCGGCTTCGGCAACCGCCGCAGCAATTGCCGCAGCGCGATCAGCCTCACGTGACCACTTCCCCTTAACACCGCTGATAATGTCGTCAATAATGGCATTGGGATCTTCGCCGCGCGGGTTATCGCTGGTAATAAACAACTTGTCGGCAACGCGGCTGGCTTCAGCGCCCATCAGCGGACGCTTGCGTCGGTCGCGATCACCGCCACAACCAAACACACAAAATAATTGCCCACTGACATGGGGACGAAGCGCCTGTAATACACGCGCCAGGGCATCGGGTGTGTGCGCGTAATCCACTATCACTTCTGGCGCATTCGCTGCGCCGACCACGCGCTGCATGCGCCCGGCCACACCGCTTAAATTCGCTATCGCGGCGAGCAGGTCCTGTAGAGGATACTCGCCACCGAGCGCCGCAAGACACGCCAGAACATTTTCTACATTGAATGCGCCAGGCAGGGGACAATACAGCTCCCCTTCACCCCAGGGGCTGACGAACTCGGCGCTACTGGCAGTCAGCCCCTCGCGAATGTCACTGACATAAACATTGGCCTTGGGATTATTGCGGACGCTGTAAAACAGCGTTTCCACATCCGCCGCCAGCGCTTCGACCATAGCAGCCGATGCCTTATCGTCAATATTGATAACCGCCCGGCGCAGGCCAGGTATCGCAAACAAACGCGCTTTCGCCTGCCGATAGGCGCTCATGTTGCCGTGGTAGTCCAAATGATCGTGGGAAAGATTGGTGTAAACCGCCACATCAAACTGCACCGCATTGACACGGCCTTGCTCCAGGGCGTGGGATGACACCTCCATCGCCACATGAGTGATGCCCGCATCGCGCCACTTGGCAAACTGGCGCTGTAAGGCGATGGCATCAGGCGTGGTATTTGCAGCATCAAGCAATTCTTGCCCCGCCTGCACGCCTAAAGTACCAATGACACCACAGCGTTCACCGCAAGCTGTGAGTATTTGAGCAATGCTTTGTGTGCAGGTGGTTTTGCCGTTGGTACCGGTCACGCCAATAATTGTCAGCGCCCTGCTTGGATCAGCGAAAAAGCGCGCGGCGATGTCACCGAGCCTTGCAGACACATCGAGCATGATCACAACCGGCACGGCAGCAGACTTGATCGGCGCATGAGAGATAATCGCCACCGCACCGCGCTCGATCGCTTGCGCGGCAAATTCACGACCGTCTACCGCCGCGCCATTGAGCGCGACAAACACTGCGCCAGGTTCAACTTTGCGGCTGTCCAGCACCAGGTCGCGCGCCACAATACCCGCATATGGCGCCGGGCAGTCGGGCAACAATTCGCCGAGGCTTAAACGATAATCAGACATCACATCGCCTCCCCCAGCTGTGCGTCACCGGCCGCCGCCAGTAAAGCCCTGTCATCGAAAGGCACGCTAAGCAGCGGCAATACTCCCGCTGCAATACGGGAAAACACAGGCGCAGCAACCGCACCACCTCCGTACTCTTCACCCTGAGGGTCATCAATCAATACCACCGTCACGATTTTCGGATTATCGATGGGAGCCAGCCCTGCAAACAGAGCAAAGTGACTGTCATCGCGATAGCCGGTTTTGCCGAGCTTGCGCGCCGTACCGGTTTTACCGCCTACCGCAAACCCCGGCACCGCAGCACGGGTTGCGGTGCCATCGCCTTTTACAACGCTGGCCAAAGCCTTGCGTAAATCACTGGCAATGGCTTTATCGATAATTTGCTCGCCGTGCACCTCAACGTCGTCGCGGTGCGCTAACAAGGACACAGGCATCAACTCACCATCTTTGGCGATGGCCGCATAGGCGCGCGCCAATTGCAACGGCGTAGCAGTAAGGCCGTAGCCGTAGGCCAGGGTTACCTGTTCGGTGAGATACCACTTGTCTTTTACGCGCAGAGCCCCTGCACGCTCTCCGGGAAAGCCACTGCCTGTGGATTGCCCCAGACCAAAACGATTAAACATCTCCCAGATAGGGTCTACGCCTAAATCAAGAGCCAGGCGCGCAGTGCCTACCTGGCTGGACTTAGCCAAAACACGCGCCAGACTCAGCTCGCCGTAGTTGCGTGGGTCGGCAATACGCTTGCCCGCCACCACAATTTCACCAGGCGCTGTGTCAATCACGCTGTCGATAGTGTATTGACCACTTTCCAGTGCCGCCGCAACGCTTAAGGTTTTCACCGTCGAACCAGGCTCTAACACGTCAGTAAAAACACGATTGCGCGTATCACCCGCTTTTAAGTGCTTGCTGATACTGCGGCGATTGTTCGGATTGAAAGACGGATAACTGTTGACTGCCAACACCTCGCCCGTATCCACATCCAGGGTTACCGCAGAGCCTGAGCTGGCGCCGGTTTCACGCACTGCGCGCGCCAGCTCGCGATATTGCACATACTGCAAACGCAGATCGATACTCAGGCGCAGGTCTTTACCGGGCTGAACCGGCGCGAGTTCACCGATAACGCTGACCACTTCATTCACACGTCGCCCGCGTTTGTCCAGCTTGCCGGAAATCACCACCTTGCGCTTACCAGGTGCACCGCGCAACCAATCGTCATAGGCCAGCTCAAGACCGGAAATACCTTCGTCATCCACATTGACAATGCCCACCAGTTGCGCGGCGTAGGCGCCAGCGGGATAAAAACGCTGATACTCGCGCTGCTCATGAACGCCCTTGATACGCAGTTCAGACACTTGCGCCGCGCGCGCAGGCGGCAGGCGACGCGCCAGGTACATGAAGCGCTTCCCCGCATAGGCGGCCAAGCGCTTGCGCAGTGCAGCCTCACTCTGGTGCAGCGCTTTGGCGAGACTGGCAAGGTCTTCCTCCCTCAGCGTTGCGGGGTCAGCCCACAGCGATACCACCGGCGTACTCACCGCCAGCGGCTGGCCGTTGCGATCGGTAATCATGCCTCGCGTAGCATTCACAGCCATCACTCGCACGGCGCGGGCGTTACCCTGCTTTTGCAAAAACTCAACGCCACGGTCGCCGTTCAATACTTGCAGGGATGCCATACGCGACACCAGTGCCACGGGCAGCGCAACCAACAACGCCACCACAAAGTAGAAACGCCAGTTCGGCACGGGCTGTTTTTGCTTGACCCGTTTCATCACTTCACCAGCCTTGTGTTAAACAGGTTGGGCAGGGCCATGCCAAGCTTTTCCACCGCTACGGACTCCACCTTATGTGGCGGCGCCAGTGCACTTTGCTCAAGCAGCATACGGCCATACTCTACCTGCTGCATCCACACCTGATTTTCCAGTGCCTGTGCTTGCCTGTATTGGCCGCGACACAAATGCGAAACATACAAGCTCGCCGCCGCCGATACCGCCACCAACACTAACAGCACCGCGCTAACGCCCAGCGTCACATTGCTCTGGCGAACGACCTGTACTTCCGATGCGGACTGACGCGCGCTTTTTCCAGCCATTACAGTTTCTCCCCCACGCGCATAATCGCTGAGCGTGAACGCGGGTTGGCGGCCACTTCCTCATCACTCGCGCGCACCGCCTTACCGATCAGTTTCATGCGGCGATTCAGAGCGGAGTCCAGCACAGGAACACCGGCGGGGAAATTATCGCCACGGGCGAGATCACGCAGATAGCGCTTAACCAAACGGTCTTCCAGAGAATGAAAACTAATAATGACCAGGCGCCCACCCACGGATAAACAATCCAGCGCAACATTCAGCAGCGCTTGCAGATCGTCCAGTTCGGCGTTGATTTTTATGCGCACTGCCTGAAACACGCGCGTGGCGGGATGCTTGTGTTTTTCCCAGCGCGGGTTAGCGTCACTGGCGATTTTGGCAAGTTCGGCGGTGGTCGATAGTGGCCGTTCGTTGCGGGCACGCACAATGGCAGCGGCGATGCGCCTGGCAAAACGCTCTTCGCCATAGGTTTTTAACACGGCGGCAATATCGGCCTCGTCTGCGCTGTTAAGCCACTGCGCGGCGGTCTGGCCACGGGTAGTATCCATACGCATATCCAGCGGACCATCGTGCAGAAAACTGAAACCGCGTTCACCCTCATCGAGCTGCGGACTGGAGACACCCAAATCCAACAAAATTCCATCGACCAACTCACCACCGAGTTGCGCGGGCAAGTCGGCAAACGAGCCGTGATAAAACGTAAAGCGGCCATCGCTGGCCGCCAGTTGTTGCGCGACTTGCGCCGCTTGAGGGTCTTTGTCCACCCCCAGCAGGCGACCGCCCTCGCCCAGTAACTCCAGCAGCCGGAGGCTGTGCCCGCCCCGACCAAAGGTACCGTCCACATAAAACCCATTTGGGCGCGGCGCCAGGGCATCGACGGCTTCTTGTAGCAATACAGTCTGATGCATCAAGAAATCCCCGTCAGCGAGGCAAGTTCCATCGGCAGATCGTCACCGCTACTTTGCAGTACTTGCAGTGAGCGCACTACCTCTTTATCCCAGGCTTCTTTATGCCAAACTTCAATACGATTGACCTGTCCCACAAAGGCGGTTTCTTTTTCGAGAACAGCGCGCTCACGCAGAGACTTGGACACGAGAATACGACCGCTGGCGTCTAGCTTGATCGCGTTGGCATAGCCCATCAACAAACGCTGGGAGGCGCTGACTTTTGGGTTGAGTGACGGCATGGTGAGAAACTGCTGCTCGAGCTTGCGCCATTCTTCAATGGGATAAATAACCAAACAGGGGGAATTCAAACTGGTGGTAATGACGATATCGCCATCGCAGCGCTCCATCAGGGCAGCGCGCAGACGAGCGGGGACCGGCACCCGCCCCTTTGCATCCATATTGGCATATTCAACACCGGTCAACATTTCCCTAAGTTCCCACTTTTATCTTTCGATCAGGGACAATAACCCACAAAGAGCCACTTTCACCCACTATTCGCCATACTAGAAGCGCAACAATGCGCTGTCAAGCCACAGGAATTCGGAAAATTGTCGATAATTCAGTAAATTAGCGTGTATTGCGCGCACAGGAAGCGAAACATCACGCCACAGGGAAAACAAAAAATCCGCTTAAACAGACCAATAAAGCCCACTCTTGAGAGCTTACTTTAACTTCGAGATTATTTTAGCAAAAACCGAGTTTTTTCGCCGCAATACCCATTGCCGGAGCGAAAAAAAAAGCTGGCCGATAAGCCGGGTTCTGTCGTGGACGACCATTCATCTGCGACCGGCGTCACCGCCTGCCTGTAGCGACCTACCCGAACCCACTGCGGGCCACAGCGCGCGGGTTCCTATTTGGTCTTGCTCCGAGTGGGGTTTACCATCGCCGCGCCTGTTGCCAGCCGCGCGGTGCGCTCTTACCGCACCTTTTCACCCTTACCCAGCCGAGGCTGGGCGGTATCCTTTCTGCTGCACTTTCCGTAGGCTCTCGCCCCCCAGGTGTTACCTGGCACTCTGCCCTGTGGAGCCCGGACTTTCCTCCATCTACACAGTGTAGACAGCGGTCGTCTAGCCAGCTCAGTGGCTAGACTACCCTGTGGAGCAATGCCGAGCAAGCCCCATCACAGATCTTGGCGGTGATACTCGCGCCTCAACCCCATGAACAAGCTGACACACATCAGCACCAGCACCAGCGCAAAGGGCAAGCCCACGGTAACCGCCGCGGCCTGCAGGGCACCAAGCGCATCGTCACCACCACCAAAGAGCAGGGCCGCAGCGATACACCCCTCGATAGTCGCCCAAAAAATACGCTGGGGAACCGGCGCATCGACCTTGCCGCCTGCGGTGACACTGTCGATTACCAGCGAACCCGAATCAGAGGATGTGACGAAGAACACCAGCACCAGCACAATCGCAATAAAGGAACTGATATTGGCCAGGGGCAACTGATCCAGCATCTGGAACAGCGCCAGCGAACTGTCGGTGATACCGTTTGCCAACTCACCCACGCCATTCACAGCCTGATCAATACCAGAACCGCCAAAGGTGGACATCCACACGGTGGTAACCAAAGTAGGAATAATCAGCACCGCTAGGATAAACTGACGCAAGGTACGTCCACGGGAGACTCGCGCAATAAACATACCCACAAAAGGCGACCAGGAGATCCACCAGGCCCAGTAGAAAATGGTCCAGCCGTGGTAAAAGGATTGGTCTTCGCGTCCCATCCACGTGCTCAGCGGAATGATGTTGCTCACGTAAGACAGCAAGGTGGTACCTATGCCGTTGATAATCGCCATGGTAGAACCGGTAATCAACACAAACACCAGCAGCAACAAAGCCAGGGACATATTGATATTACTGAGGATCTTTACCCCACCATCAAGCCCGCGCACCACAGAAAAAGTAGCGACCATGGTGACACCAAAAATAATCGCCAATTGCGTGCTGATGCCGGCGGAGACACCAAACAACAAATGCAAACCACTGGCGGCCTGCTGTGCGCCAAAGCCCAGCGATGTCGCCAGACCAAAAATCGTTGCCAACACCGCCACGGTGTCGATCACGTTACCGGTCACACCCCAGACACGCTCTCCAAACAGCGGGAAAAACACCGAGCGAATCGTCAGCGGCATATTGCAGTTAAAGGCAAAAAAACCAAGCGACAGTCCCACCACCGCGTAAATCGCCCAGGGGTGCAAACCCCAGTGAAACATCGTGGCACCCATTGCTAACTCCGCGGCCTCAGGCGTGCGCGCCGCCACATTCAGCGGCGTGCCTGCCCAGTCAATGTAGTAGGCCACCGGCTCAGCCACACTCCAAAACATCAGACCGATACCCATGCCTGCGGCAAACAACATAGCAAACCATGACATCAGACTAAAGTCCGGCTTGGCGTCTTGCCCCCCCAGGCGAATTTTTGCATAGGGCGAAACAACCAGCGCCAGGCAAAACAATACAAAAAGATTACCGCTGAACATAAAAAACCAGTCGAAATTATTGATCGACCAGTTTTTCGCCGAATCAAATACGACCTTCGCCGACTCTGGCGCCAGCAAGGTGCCCAGCACAAATAAAATAACCAGCGTAGCGGAAACAAAAAACACCGGGTTGTGTAGATCAAAGCCCAACATCTCGATGTTGTCCTCACCGATCTCGTGCTCGGTTTCGTAGACGGGATCCTCAACCTCATAATCTGCAGCTTGGGTTGTCATAGCGATCTTACTCCTTTAGTTTTTAGTTTTGGCTTGCCGTAGCGACGATTTAGAAGTAGTAGCCAATGTTAATGTTTAAGCGTGAATGCCAGCGGCTTTCGCCGTTATCAATACCCACACCCGGGCCGCCCGCAAACCACATGTTCTTACCGGCGATCCAGTCGACGTAGGTGTACAAGCCGCCATTTTCCAACAGACAACCGGTGACGTTTTGCACCGAGTCGTCAAGCCCGACACCATCACCAGCGGCGATGTAGCTATGATCGTTGTAGCAGGTGATTTTCTTGATAAAACGGTTATCCAGCGTAAAACTGCGCGCGACGTTCAGGTTTAACACCTGCGCCTCAGCTGCCATTTCAAAGGGATAATTAAAGGCAGACAAGGCGATGCGATTCTCCTGCTGCTCTGTTGCAGCATCGCGATCATACTTATAAGCCGTCCACTGCGCCTGCAAATTCCACTGCTTGATATTGGCGTTTACGTGCAGCGCCACGGCGTAATGATCGCCACTGCCGAGGCTTTCACTGTCAATTCTACCCCACTGCGCAGAAGCACCCGCTGTGTAGGGTCCGGCGTTGTATTGACCGCGCACGTTGAGCTGCCCATCTTCTTTGTAGGGCGAGGCATCGGTTGTGGCCACATCAAAGGAATAGCGCCCAAAGCGAGCTGCGTTGTCATATTCACTGGAGAAGAACCAGGCGGTATCCCAAGTCCATTTACCCTGGCGATGGCGCCATTTGAAACCGGTATCGTAGTCATCTTCCAGCCCCAGGTAATACAGCCCGGAAAACCAAAAACTGTGGGAGGCGTAGGACTCAATACCAAAAGGCACCTGGGTAACGCCCGCAACAACGGTGTCATCAGGCGACAGATGATAGCCGATCTCAGCATGGTGCACCGCCTCGAAATCCTGATACCAGCGGTATTGGGCATCCAGAAATAAGTCGCCCTGCTTAACATCGACATCCAGGCGAAACAATTCGATGTCAAACGATCCACTGTCGTCATCACCGTAATCTTTCCACCCATAATTGAGCCGCACCGCACCGCCGATATCGACCTCTGGCGCTGCAGACTCAACATTTTCCGTATAACACAGCCCTAGAGCAACAAGGGCGGCACTAAAGCCAGCCACAAAAGTACGCATGATACACCCCCTTATTTTTAGAAAAGCCGAGATTATTATACTTTGTATTCAAAGCATTTCAAGTGTAACATTCTGACGACGAAGAATTTGATGCTAAAATAGCCTCGCGCGTGTTTTGCGTTTTTGTTGAGATTTATCCATGAATACCGTTAACGAAGTCCTGTCCTCCCTGCGCCAGATCATCCGCGCGATTGATATTGACTCCAAGCGCCTGCACAAGACCTTTGGCCTGACCAGCCCACAGCTTATTCTGCTCTCAACCGTGCAGGCAAACCCCAAGCTCACTATTCGCCAGGCCAGCCAGGAGGTCTCGCTGAGCCAGGGAACCGTGACCACCATCTTGGACAAACTGCAGAAAAAGGGCCTGGTTAAACGCCAGCGCAGTGAAGCGGACAAACGCAAAATACACCTGCTGCTCACCAGTGAAGGTGAAGCGCTTTTACAAAGCACACCGGAACTGCTGCAGAGCAGCTTCCGAGACAGCTTCACCGCCCTGGAAGAATGGGAGCAATTGCAAATTCTCGCCTCCCTCAAACGCCTGTCCGCCCTTATGGGCGCAAAAAATATCGATGCCGCTCCCGTACTGCGTGTGGGAGAAATCATTGAAGACGAGGATTGAATCGCGGCGCCTCAACCCCACCTTGGTGGCACTGGACATTCTGCCTGGTACGCGCCCGGTGCTGCGGCGCGCTTAACGCTTCTGTGCTGCATCCAAATAACACTGATACAGCCGCTTTTTTCGCACCCCGCTGTAATCCGCCAGCAACTGCGCCGCCTTGCGCGGCGGCATTTCGCTTGCAAGCGACAGCATCAACTCCACCAGCGCGCTATCGATAGCCGATTCGCCCTTGTCCATACTCTGCAAGCACTCTCCCACCCGATGCGGCGCTTCGTAAAACACCAACGTGGCAGTGCTATCGACCAAATCTGCAAGGTACTGCTCTCTGGCTTGCGCTTTCGCCGGTAAAAAGCCTTCAAAGGCAAAGCGATCCGTGGGCAGACCAGATACCGACAGCGCAGCAATGGCCGCACAGGCGCCGGGGATTGGCGACACCTGTACCCCAAGCGCCTGAGCCAGGCGCACCAGGCGGTAACCTGGATCAGAAATCAGTGGCGTGCCCGCATCGGAGATCAGCGCCACACTACCACCACTTTCCCAGCATGTGGCGATGCGCCGCTCCACTGCCTCGCCGCTGTGCTCGTGATAGGCAACAGCTGGAGCCTCAATGGCAAAATGCCGCATCAACACAGCGCTATGTCTGGTATCCTCTGCGGCCAGGAGATCGACTTCGCGCAGCACCGCTATCGCCCGCTCTGACATATCCGCAAGGTTTCCTATAGGTGTGGCAACCACGTACAATACCGCTGTCACAGATCCTCCGTTACAGGTTTTTAGTCTGGCCGCTGATTGTTCGGCCCCAACGCAAGGTGAGCTTTTCCGTGAGCAAGCATAACACGTCTTTTTATAACCCTTGGGTAACATTGCGCTTCGACCTGCACCTGCTGGTCATCGCCGCACTAGCGCTTGTTATCGCTGCCTGTGGTGGCGCCCCCACCAAACCGACCACCACCCCCAAAGACCTTGTAGACACTGAGGAGCAAGCGGAACTGGAAGTGCTGCCGCGTTTTAGCCAGGAACACGAATCGATGTTTTACAGCATTGAAGACGCCCTGGCACTGCACGACTGGCAAACCGCTGAAATGCTGCTCGCACAACTGCCAGCCCAGGAACTCGACCCGCGGGATCAAACCCAATACCAACGCATGCTGGCGCAAACGCTATACCAGCGGGGCGATACAGTGCGCGCCTTGCAACAGCGCGACAAACTGCTCAATGTACCAACCGACAGCGACCTCTATCTGGAGATACTAAAAGACCAGCAATACCAACTGCGCCTGTCAGATCAGCATTTGCAGAGTGCCTACCTCGGCCACCGCGCAATCACGCAATACCCAAAACTCATCGATGACCCGATGCTTAACGCCATCTGGACCGACCTGCAACAAAGCAGCCCTGACGACATTGCTGACGCCCTGAAAAGCGCCAGCGGCGACCCGCAGTGGCAGGCCTGGCTAAAGCTGACAAGCCTGGATGAGCAAAGACGTCACACAAGCACTGCGGTGTTCAATCTGGCGCTGGAGCAATGGTTACTGGCACACCCCGACCACCCCGCGAGTGTATTCTTGCCCGGTGGCCTGGAGTTTTTAATGCAGGCTGAGCAGGCGCGTACCGTGGCACTGATGCTTCCACTATCGGGGCGGCTGGCCTCTGCGGGCACAGCCGTGCGCGACGGCTACCTGGCAGCGTACTACCAGCAGTTAGGCTCCCACAGCGACAGCCAGACTATTCACATCATTGACAGTGCGCGTTATCCCAATATCGAAGACGCCTACTACGCCGCCGAAAACACCGGCGCAGATATTGTTGTCGGCCCGCTGAATAAAGACCAGGTCAGAGCGCTGGACGAATCGCCCGTGCGTGCACTGCCGGTTATCGCGCTGAACCGCACCGAACAGCCCAGCCAGCTCGGTGATCGCGCCCTGATTCAGCTGGCACTGGCACCGCAGGATGAAGCCAAACAACTCGCGCGCCTGGCCTTCGGCCGCGGCCATCGCAAGGCCATGCTTATCGCCCCTGAATCAAGCTGGGGCGAAAAGATGGCTGATGCCCTTATACAGCAATGGCAAGAGCTCGGCGGCAAAATTACGTCGCGTATGAGCTACGCAAGCAGCGCGCAGTTGTCAGCCAATATGGAGCAAGCCCTGTCACTTCAGCAAAGTAATGCCCGGCACAGACAAATCGAAGCAAAATTTGGCGACACCAATGTCGGCTTCCAGCCTCGCCGTCGGCAGGATATCGACGTGGTATTTATTCTCAGTAATGATGTCAACGAAGCGCGCTCAATCAAGCCTCTCTTGAGTTTTTATTACGCTGGCAACGTGCCGGTATTGTCCACATCAGCCACTTACAACACCGATACCTCGCGCAACCGCGACCTGGCCGGTGTCGGCCTGCTGGAAACCCCGTGGCGACTTAAAAACAACCCCCTGCGCGCGAGCATTGGCAAAGCGGGCAATGGCCGCCTCGCAGCGCTGTATGCGCTGGGCGCAGACGCCTACCTGCTGCAGAGCCGTTTTGCACAACTGGCCGCAGGTGAAAATGCAGTATTTCGCGGCAGCACTGGCCACTTGCGCCTCAATGACAAATTACAGATAGAACGTACCTTACAAACCGCTGTTTTTGATGGCAAAGGCCGCATCAAAACACCGTAAACTGTCTCCAAAACCTGTCACCGGCGACAGGTTTGGGAGAGACGATGAGCAAAACCCGCGGAGATCGCGCCGAGCAGGCGGCGGCCAATTACCTGAAACGCCAGGGGCTTTCGATCATTGAGCGCAATTATCGCTGCAAGGGCGGCGAACTGGATATCATCGCCAGGGATCAACAGACCCTTGTTTTTGTCGAAGTGCGCCTGCGCAACAACATCGACTTTGGGAGCGCTCTGGCCAGCATCGGCCCGCACAAACGCGCACGGCTGATCCATACCGCTGGATTTTATTTACAAAATAATCCCAAGTGGCGAAACTCTCCCTGCCGATTTGACGTCATAGCCCTGCAGACGCGACAATTGGGTCTGGCCAAATGCCAGTGGCTGAAAAACGCATTCTCGCTTTAATTTTGTATCACCCTATAACATGCGCCAATGATGAACTACTACCAAATGATCAGCGGGAACTTCCACCGCACTATTGAAGCGCTGAGCCTGTCAGTGGATGCTATGGCGCCGTCCCTGGAGCAGGCCTGTGAGCGCATCACCGAGGCATTGCTGGCAGATAAAAAAATTCTCTGCTGTGGCAACGGTCCCGGTGCAGCCGTCTGCGCGTTACTTGGCAGCTACCTCAGCCATCAATTTGTGAATGACCGCCCCGCCCTACCCCTGCTCAACCTCTGTGCGGATGGCACGGTAATGTCCAGCCTCACGGGCAGTGACGACGACTTTCGATCCTACTACGCGCGCCGCATCAAGGCACTGGGGCTCGCTGGCGATGTGTTAATCGTAGCGGGCGACCATTCAGGTGCCGCAAACCTGATTCACGCAATACGCGCTGCACAGGAAAACCAGCTCACCGTCATCGTGCTGTGTGGCGCAGACAACATCGCCCTGCTTAACAGCCTTGGGCACAACGATATCCATCTTGTTACCACAGGCGACAACAATGCTCGCATCACTGAATTACAAGTAATGTGCATTAACTGCCTGTGCGAACTTATCGACGCCAGGCTGTTTGGCGCGTTCCCCCCCGACCCTTTCACGCAACAGGACGCATACCCCCTATGAGAACATTTATCTGGCTGTTTGTACTGTTACTGCTCGGTGGCTGCGGCAATGTACTGGTGGCATTACATTCGGACACCATCGCTGAAAATCCCACCAAACGCACTCTGGGGCGCCGTGTGGAAGACGAAAGCATTGAGACCAAGTCCACCGTCAACATCAACAATGCCAGTCAAGCCCTGAGAGAATCCCATGTAAACGTCGTGAGCTACAACGGTTACGTACTGATCGTTGGACAGGTGCCATCGCAGGCCGCAAAAGATCAGGCCACCGAAATTGTGCGCCCCCTGACGGGCGTGCGCCGCATCTACAACGAGCTGAAGGTGGCCGCGCCCAGTTCAACCATGACCCGCACCAGTGACACCTGGATCACCTCCAAGGTAAAATCCCTGTTGGTGGCGCGCAAAGACATCTACGGTCAGCGCGTCAAAGTGACCACCGAAAACGGCGTGGTGTACCTTATGGGCATGGCGACAGCCGCCCAGGCAAAACTGATAACCGATGTCGCCAGAGACGTCTCGGGAGTGCAGCGTGTGGTGAGTTTGATGGAGATTGTGAATCCCAATTGACCCGGATACGCTGAAAGCGCTTCTATTACCCAATAATATCAAAGGGTTATACTGGCGCCGGTAAAATATCCGGATTGGCGACCTGCCGCTGCCCACCTGAGTAATCGCTGGGTATTGTAAAACGGCTATTTCACCAAATGCAGAACCGGGCGACCCTGGGTTTCTTTCTTGCGATGCTTGCTACTGCCGTCATCACTTGGTGGCGAGGGCGGCTCGCTGCTGTCCTCAGGGTCAAACACCATACCCTGACCATTTTCACGCGCATAAATACCCACCACAGCACCGGTGGGAATGTAGACTGCGGTATGCTTGCCCGCAAAGCGACCGCTGAAGGTGATCGCTTCGCTCTCCAGCTCTAAACCCATCACCGCCACAGGGGAGATATTGAGAATGATTTGGCCGTCTTTTACGTATTGCTGGGGCACATCAACGTGCCGCACGGAGGCGTCCACAACCAGGTAGGGCGTACAGCCGTTATCGACAATCCATTCATACATGGCGCGAATAACATAGGGGCGGCTTGATGGCATGGACGCGCTCATCTCTATACCTCAATCGCCTTACAGGCGCATTTCCCGTTCCTGCTCGGTCAAGCTGGCCTGAAAAGCCTCCCGCTCAAACAGAGAATCCATATAATTCAACAGCGGCTTGACTTGTTTGGAATTGCCTAGATCTACACCTAACTTCGGCAAACGCCATAAGATAGGCGCCATACAGCAATCAACCAGAGTGAACTCCTCACTCATAAAGAAGGGCTTTTCACCGAAGATAGGCGCAATTCCCATCAAACCTTCGCGCAGCTCCTTGGCGCTTTTACTGACCACATTGGCGCTGCGGGAGTTTTGGATGGCATCCACCAATGCACACCAGTCTTTTTCGATACGGTGAATCAACAGGCGACTCTCCGCGCGCGCCACCGGATACACCGGCAACAAGGGCGGATGGGGAAAACGCTCATCCAGGTATTCCATCATCACCTTGGATTCGTACAGCACCAGATCGCGATCAACCAAGGTCGGCAGCGAATTATAAGGGTTAAACTCTGCCAACTCCGCCGGTGGGTTGTTCTGATCCGCCTCCACCAAATCAGCGGTGACGCCTTTCTCCGCCAGTACGATACGCACTCGGTGGCAATAGTGACTGGTATTGTCTGAAAAAAAAGTCATCGAAGACCGTTTTGCCACAATGCCCATGTAGTTACCTCTATTTCTAAACACTCTGAATAAGTGCACTCAACGCGCTTTTAACAAACACAAACGACGCACAATTCGGCAACATCGCCGGGAGGCGAGCCGCTCTTTTGCGCCTATCGCTAGCTAATCTATGTCTTTCCAGTACTCGCGTTTAAGCAACCACGCCAGTACCAGAAACAACGCGGCGTATAATAGCACAAAACGACCCAGTCGTTGACGTTTTAGTACATCGGGTTCGGCCACATAGGCTAAAAAGTTGACAATATCGTAGACCACACGCTCAAACTCCGCCGCACTGAGGCTGCCGGCCTCCGGCCTGATCAAACGCTCGCAAGCATCGCCACCACTGCACGTAGGCAGACCCTGCAGGCCTTGCAACGCATGGGGCATGGATACCTTGGCAAACACGCGATTGTTCACCCCCAGTGGACGAGAATCATCCGCATAGAAATTCATTAGAAAGGTATACACCCACTCGGGGCTGCGTACACGGGTAGCAATTGACAAGTCGGGCGCTACCGTACCGAAGGCGGCGGTGGATGCAGCCGCCGTCATCGGACTTGCCATTAACTTCGCGGTCATTTTGTCCACATCAAACTGGAACACGCTGGCAGACTCCCCCGCAGCGATGCGCAAATCCTGCATCAAGCGCCCATACCGCATATAGCCCAGGGAGTGACAGGAAAAGCAGTAGCGCATATACAATGTCGCCCCTTCGCGCAGGGAAGCCGTATTATCCGGCGCCGCCGTGAACGGCTCGCAGGCAATGTCGCCGCAGTCAGAAGTGGCATGCGCGCCCACGGCCTTAAGCGGTGCCGCCACCAACACCGCTATCAATACCAAGCCGATGATTGTACGAGACAAACCGATACCGCCGTCCATGGTGACGCGCTCAGGCACGGCCCTGGTACGCCCCATCACTGACCACCACGGCATCAACAGGAAAAAAGCAAAATATATCCCCGTGCACACTCGCGCCAGCAGCACCCGCTCGGGTGTGACCGCCCGCGCACCCAACGCACCCAAAATCACAAACGCGGAAACAAATAAGACCAGCATCAGCGCGGTAATACGACTGCGATAGCGCCAGGATTTGATTGGACTGCGATCTAGCCAGGGCAACAGAAATGGCAGCATGATAGCCAGGACAAAGGCCACAACTCCCCAAAACGTGTGGGGAACAGCGCGCAAAATGGAATAAAACGGCATGAAATACCACAGCGGCGCGATATCTTGCGGGGTTTCGCTGGGGTTGGCCGCCTCAAAATTGGCGCGTTCCAAAAAATAGCCGCCCATATCCGGCGCATAAAACACAATCGCCAAAAACACCACCATAAACACTGCCACCGCATAGAGATCCTTTACGGTGTAGTACGGGTGCAGGGGAATACCGTCAACAGGCTTGCCACTTTTATCCTGATGCTGCCTGATTTCAACGCCGTCGGGGTTGTTCGAACCCACCTCGTGCAAGGCGATGATATGCAACACCGTCAAAACCAGCAGCACTAACGGTAAGCCGATCACATGCCAGGCAAAAAAGCGATTCAGGGTGACGCCAGAGAGCTGGTAATCACCGCGAATCCAGTTCGCGAGATCTTCGCCGATCACAGGAATTACGTCAAACAGGGAAATAATCACCTGCGTACCCCAGTAGGACATCTGCCCCCAGGGCAGCACATAGCCAGTGAACGCCTCGGCCATCAACACCAGCAGAATCAACATCCCGAAAACCCACACCAGTTCGCGCGGTTTTTTGTAGGAACCGTAAATCAGCGCGCGATACAGGTGCAGAAACACCACCACAAACAACATGGATGCACCAACGGAGTGCAGGTAGCGAATCAGCCAGCCATACGCCACATCGCGACTGAACAACTCGATGGACGCCTGCGCCCGTTCAGGCGTGGGCACATAGTTCATCGCCAATACCAGACCGCTGAACAGCTGAATCACCATCACCAACAGTGACAACACCCCAAAGCAATACCAGAAGTTGAGATTTTTCGGCACAAAATAGCGACTGAAGTGCTCACGCCAAAAACGCAGCACGGGCAGACGTGCATCAATCCAGCAACCTAAGCGATGCAGGCGCTTCACACCACATCCTCTGCACTGGCGCCAATCACCAGCACATCGGCGCTTTCGTAGAAATACGGCGGCACGGCGAGGTTGTCCGAGGCGGGACCGCCCTTAAACACTCTGCCGGCCATATCAAAGAGGGAACCGTGACACGGACAAACGAAACCACCCTGCCAGGAAGCTTTGGCATCGGGGTCAGGGCGATATTTGGGCGCACAGTTAAAGTGGGTACAAACACCCGCCACCACCAACACATCAGGTCGCAGGGAGCGATCCGCACCGCGAATATACGCGGGTTGATCGGCATTTTGGGAGTCGGGATCTATTAGCTCGCCGCCAGGCGATGACAGGCTGGCAAGCTGTGCCGCGGTGCGCTTGACCACGTAAACCGGGATGGACCGCCAGTTCACCACCAGCATTTGACCAGGTGCGAGTTTGGCCACATCCACTTTTACCGGCTGCACGGTCGCTTTGGTTTTTGCAGAGGGATTCATTACCGCCACAAACAGCCCTGCGGCACCGGCAACACCGCCGGCGGCTACCGAGCAAGTCGCGGCGCTGAGCAGGCGGCGTCTTTGTTTGGAATCCAAATCTCTGGCCACGCTTATCACCTCATCAATGGCTTGCGCCAGACTTGTCAACTTGCAGGAAGTCTCGCGGTTCGCTCTTTGTATCAAGATAAGATGTTAGGGACTGCTCATGGCAATGACAAGCCAAAGCTCTCAGCCTGCCGCAAACGCCCGTAAAAAAGACACAAAAACGCCCGAGCTAACAAGCAGCCCGGGCGCCTGAGAATGGCATGACGGGGCCGAAACCCCAATCGATTAACGCTTGGAGAACTGAGGCTTCTTACGCGCTTTGCGCAGCCCCACTTTCTTGCGCTCGACTTCGCGCGCATCGCGAGTGACGTAACCAGCACCGCGCAGAGTGCCGCGCAGAGTGTCGTCGTATTGCATCAGTGCACGGGTGATACCGTGGCGAATTGCGCCGGCCTGACCGAAGCTGCCACCGCCGCTGACGGTCACGTTGACGTCAAACTTGTCGTTGAGCTCAACCAGCTGAAGTGGCTGACGCACGATCATGCGCGCTACTTCGCGGCCAAAGTACTGATCCAGAGGACGTTTGTTGACAGTGATAGCTCCGCCGCCATTTTTCAGAAATACGCGAGCGGTTGAAGTCTTGCGGCGGCCTGTGCCGTAGTATTGAGTAGCTGACATAATT
>PDWJ01002168.1_pt1 | contig 21712 bp, 17 predicted proteins | sample 1430881 | NCBI WGS metagenome assembly PDWJ01 (sample SAMN01162460, study PRJNA174530) | Oral metagenome, whole genome shotgun sequencing project. | biome: Marine environment; feature: Marine mammal; material: Swab sample of the gingival sulcus; isolation source: swab sample of gingival sulcus... | reverse complement strand
GTGAATCCGGCCAGGCGTTCCGGGATGTGGATCTGGAAGAAAAGGTGCTGGCACGCTCTTATGAGTTGGGCTTGGGCGCTCAGTTCGGCGGCAAGCATTTTGCCCTGGATATCCGGGTCATCCGCATGCCTCGCCACGGGGCCTCCTGTCCCATCGGCATTGGGGTGTCCTGCTCTGCAGACCGCCAGATCAAGGGTAAAATTACCCGTGACGGTATATTCCTGGAACAGCTGGAAGAAAATCCTGGCAAATATCTGCCGGCAGCCGATCCGGAAATGGCACCTGCGGTTGAGGTTGACCTCAACCGGCCCATGGACGAAATTCGTGCAGAATTGTCCAAGTATCCGGTGTCCACCCGGCTGTCCCTCTCCGGGAAGATCATTGTGGCCCGGGACATCGCCCATGCCAAGTTCCTGGAACGGTACGAAGCAGGAGATGGCCTGCCCGAGTACATTAAAAACCACATCATCTACTATGCAGGCCCGGCCAAAACACCCGACGGCCAGGCTTCTGGCTCCTTTGGCCCAACCACAGCGGGGCGTATGGATCCATATGTCCCCATATTCCAGAAAGAAGGCGGCTCCATGATTATGCTGGCCAAAGGCAACCGGACCCAGCAGGTCACAGACGCTTGTAAAGAATATGGTGGATTCTACCTGGGATCTCCCGGCGGTCCGGCCGCTCGTCTGGGACAAGATTTCATTAAAAAAGTAGAGTTGGTGGAATACGAAGAGCTGGGCATGGAAGCGGTATATATGATTACCGTGGAAAATTTTCCTGCGTTCATCATTGTAGATGACAAGGGTAATGATTTTTATGCCAACCTGCTTTAAGATAAAGGAACCATAAAAGACTCAAAAGCCCCGGTACTTTGCTGGGGCTTTTTTATTATATTATTTTGCGTCGTTTTTTATGGCGATAAAACCAATTTAAATCTCATCAAGCGCTTGATAATCTCTTTTTTCTTTGTTATATTTTCTTTTAAAAAAAGGAAGTTCCTAACTTCATAAGCTTATCTCCAGTTCTCTGTTATATCTTGATCGAAAAAAGGAAGTTCCTATCCGCTTTAAACATGCTCACTCTTTGAGAAACGGTGTTATTAATAAAGGCCGTGGGCGCTATAGTATTTCATTGAGGTTTGCCCACAACAAACTATAAAAACGAATTAGTTAAATCAATTCTTTTATATAACGGCCACCGGCCGCTCCTGGGTTATCGAATCCCAGGCGTTGGCCCACAACAAAACAAGAAAGCAATTCAGTAGGTACTAAGACTTTCACATAACTAAAGGACTTGATACCTTGACCGACCCTTCAACCGGTTGAGAATCGATAGTAACCCCAAAAAGATATGTCGGTGCGAAAAGCTCAAATAGAGGGATTTTCCCTGGAAAACATTTTGCAGATTTTTTCTATGGAGAAAAAATCGCGGACGCTTTTAGTGCGTAGTGGCACGTATGATGGCGTGCTTGATATCCATGAGGGGAACCTGATTAATGCCCAGCTAAATGACTTGCAAGGCATAGACGCTGCAAAAGCCATCTTGTCCTGGGATCGTGTTAAGGTTGAGATGATCAAGCTCAGAGGCTGCCATCAGACCATTACGATGCCGACCATCGCCCTTTTGTTTGAGGCGGCCAAAGAAAAAGATGAAAAGAAAGGATCGCATGGGACAGAGCGCTTAAAACTGTTGCGGGATGCTGCGATACAACGAGTGGCGTTGCGGTTCTACGATCAAGGGTTTAAACAGCTTTCCCAGTACTTGAAAAAAAATAAATACGATGTCGAAGCATGGATTTGGTTTTCCCGAGTGAGTGGTAAATTGGAGGTGATCCAAAAAGCATTACGAACGGCAGGGAGAATTGATGCCAAACATCCCCTGTTTATTGAAGAGAGTCAAAAGCTATCTGTAAGTATGCCCTTGCTTCGTGGTGAACCGCTGAGCAAATGCCTTTTTTGCTGGACACCAATGAATAAAACCGACCATCAATGCCCTTATTGTCTGGGATATCAGAATGTTTCATTGGTATCTCTCAATGCCGCAGGATCTGCGAAAAAAGATATTCTGGATAGGACCCAACGCCGGTATGAGACACTGTTAACCCAACATCCAGATAATGTTTTTCTATGTTACGCCCTTGCACTGATTCAAGTCAATAAAGGGCTTTTCAGTGAAGGATTGGCTTATTTTGACAAGATTACACGCCTTTCTCCAGACAAAGCCATATTCACCAAACAGTTAGAATTGTTGTTGGATTATCTGGCGAAAAGCTCAGGCCAGACAACACAACCAGAAGCGCCATTGATGGCGCCAGATATTGAAGCCTTAAATCCTAACATCGACGAAAAGGAGCCATCAAAATCAAAAAAGATTCTTGTTGTAGAAGACAGTTCAACCACACGCAAGGTGATTGCGATAAGTTTGAAACGAAATGAATATGAGGTCGTTGAAGCTGCAGACGGGTTAGAGGCATTGAGTAAGGTCAATGAAGAGCGGCCGGATCTTATTCTACTTGATGTAATGCTACCAAAGATGGATGGCTATGAGGTATTATCCATTTTACGAAATAACCTGGAATTCAAGAGCATTCCAGTCATTATGCTTACCAGCAAAGATGGATTTATCAACAAAATGAAGGGGAAAATAGCCGGCTCTGCTGCCTATTTAACCAAACCCTTTGACCTTGAAAAAATGATACATGAGATCGAAAAACATATTTAGGAGGTTGTATGGCGTTAAAAAAAATATTGATCGCTGACGATAGCCCAACGGAAATGAATTTTATGAAAGCACCGTTTATGGAGGCGGGATATCAAGTTGCGACAGCATCTGATGGACAAGAAGCACTGACATTGGCTGGACAGCAAGAATTTGATCTAGTTGTTTTGGATGTTGTTATGCCGAAATTGAATGGGTTTCAGGCATGTCGAAAAATAAAAGATCTCAAACCAAAACTTCCCATTATACTTTTGACGTCAAAAAACCAGAAGAGTGATGAATTCTGGGGGAAAAAACAAGGCGCGGATGTGTATATGACCAAACCGTTTGATGCAGATGCGTTGATGGAAAATGCCAATCGATTAATGGCCTAGGAAATAATTATTCTATATTTGCGGATTGCGTAAATGGGTAAGGACCTAATGTATGATTGATTCTCAACAAAAAGAGGGCTCTGTCAGACGTTCGATTTCTCTATATGATTTATTGGAGACTATAGAGCAAGAAACCTTACCGGCGCTTGAGGCTGACCGCCAATTTGAAAAAAATCAAAGTACTGAAAAGATACAGCAAAAAGTTCCATATATATCATTTCAGATAGCCGGGGTAAAAATGATGATACCATTAGCCTCTGTTGCAGAGGTGGGGTATCTGCCCGATGTGACTGCCTTACCCCATTTACCGGTATGGATTCGTGGAATCGTTCAATTACAAGGGGAGATTCTTCCTGTTATTGATTTACTAACAATGTTTCAAGTGAGTCAGGGTCATGCTTTCATTTCTTCAAAATCATTTTTACTGCTCAACTGGCCAGATTTTAAACTATGTCTGGAAGTAGAAAAAATTTCAGGGACGTTGAATGTTGACATGCATCAGGAAACATTAATGCCCTTGGTTCAGAAGGAAAAAGACTTTTTTGGCGGGCTGGCTGTATATGTTCAAGGCCGGTTGCGGATTGGGGACGGTATTGTGTATTTGCTAAACCTTGCCGGGGTGAAAGACAGTCCTGTGCTCAACGATTGGAAAGACGCTCATCACATTTGAGAGAAACATGTCAGGTGAAAAAATGACAGATACAAAATCAGCCATTTTCAAAGGGTATATCAATGAAATCCAAGGGTATATTCCCGTAATCAAGAAACACTTGTGCACATTGCAGCAGGCTGGTGATGACCGAAATGCACTGAATGAAGTGCTGCGACTTATCCATTCGATTCGCGGCGCATCTGCGCTGGTTGGCGCGCTTGGTGTGCGCCGTATGGCTGAGCAGATGGAAAATGAACTAGAACAATGTTTGCAGGGAACCATTGACTTTTTCCCCATGGTCTACACAGATGGTGAGCGTATTGTTGATATCTTAAAAGACTATTGTAAAGAGGCCGAGTCAGGAGACGATTTCCCAAGCGCATCTTTAGACAAGCAAATAGACGTTTTTTGTACTTCAGTTGCCTCAAGAACCTCGTCAACCTTTTTAGGGTCAAAAAAGGAAGGGGCCGATGGGGATACGTCATCGGATTTTTTGGGGGATTTTCTTGTCGAAGAAGACGTGTTTGAAGACTCTTTCTTTAATGAATTCTCTTCTGACGGCGACGTCGTATTCCCAGATGAGATGGCATTGGATGACGTATCTGGATCTTTACCCGTTTTAGATCAAGGTGGGGCGCTAACCAATACGGATGACCTTGAGATCTTGCGCCAAAAAATTGCTGGGCTTGAAAATGATACCAAGGATGACGATGGCATCACATTCGAGACACCTCATCCTATTGTAGAAGAACAAATTGTAGAGGAACAAAGGGCAAATACGGATTCGCCGCAATCATCTATATCCACCTCCTTATTCAGTGATGAAGAGCAACAACTTTTGCAGGAAGGCTTCTTTGAAGAGGCCAATGAACATATGCAGGAAATTTACACAGCACTGCAAAAGTTAGATAAAATTGAAGATCTTACGCAGATCAACTGCAATGATGACATCAACACAATCCTGAGGGCAGTGCATACCATTAAGGGGGCTGCCGCTGTTATTGGCCTGAAAACGGTTTCTGATTATGGCCATACCTTTGAGGATTTTCTTGATTGGCTGCACGATGGCAATCGACAACTTAATCGAGAGATTTTTACTGTACTAGCCGCTGCTGTAGATTTATTAAGCCGGGTGGTGGATGATCCTGCTGTCACACATGAGGCAGAACAAAAAGATCTTTATCGTCAATTCTCAGCCCTATATACCGAAACGGATGATGATACCAAAAATGCTGACGCCTCAGCGCGACATCATCGGGATTCACAACGTCATGAGACATTATCTTTAACAGCAGATCAAATCGATAGCAGTGCCACCGCTGATGATGCCTTGATAATCAATGAAGACAAATCAACCGATGATGTAACCGTAAGTTTAAATGATGCGCCCCCTGTCAACGCATCTGCTTTACCGGAACGGCTTCTCGAGAATATCGTTGATACGATGCAGGATTCAGGAGATATCAAGACGACGCCACCTGTGAAGAAAGAGACATCAAGCCGCACTAAAGGCCAGTCATTGCGAATTAATCAGGGACGTTTTGATCGCTTGATGAAGTTGGTAAATGATCTTCTTGTGGGGGTGAGCCGTTTTGATACGGACATGAGAGTGTTTGCTTCAGCCGTGCAAGATTTAGGCATTGCCAGTCAAAGATTGAAACAAATTGCTCAGGATCTGGAAAAGAACTATGAGGTTAAGGCACTTGATCAAATATCCCGACACTTGTCACATATTGATGAATTGCAATCGCGGGGAATGCCATCCACACATCTGTCAGAGTTTGATGCCATGGAGCTTGATCAATACAGTAAGTTGCATCTTATTATTCGTTCCCTGAACGAATCATCAGTGGATTTTCAGACATTTTGTGATGGATTTGGTCATATTTACGATGATATTGATGGCGATATCAGCCGGCAATATCAAATTATTCGTGAATTACAGACGCAGTTCATGCGGGCCAGACTGATGCCTTTATCAACGCTGACCCCTCGGTTGAGTCGTACGGTTCGTGAGGTTTCTTCTGTTCTCGGTAAATCTGTGCGTTTGGTGATGGAAGGTGAATGGACAGAGATGGATCGATTGCTTTGGGAAAAATTAGCAGACCCACTCATGCACCTTCTTCGCAATGCGATTCATCACGGTATTGAAACGGATGAACAGCGAGTCGCCCTTGGCAAACCATCGGTGGCGACGATTCGTATTGCTGGCGCTCGAGAAGGCAATCACGTTTACATTCGTTGCAGCGATGATGGACGAGGGTTTGATTTTGATGCCATACGAAAGATGACCAAGGCACTCAATATTGCCGAAGATGTTGATAACATGACCGAGGAACAATTAACGCAAATGGTGTTCCACGCAGGATTTAGCACTAAATCTGTCAGCCAGATTTCCGGTCGCGGGGTGGGATTAGATGTGGTTCGGCAAAATGTTCGGGAGCTCCAAGGCAATGTCAACGTTCACACCGTCCCTGGGCAGGGAACGACATTCATCATTCGCATCCCGCTTACCATGGGGGTCATCAGAATTTTGCAGGTAGACATAGGGGGAATGATCTATGGCATTGCCATGGAAGAAGTAAAAATGATACAGCGTTTGTCAGCCGACCAGATTGATATGGAAAAGGGGATTGTTTTTCTGAACAATCAGAAGATCCCATGGTTTTCACTGTCTCATTTGATTGGTGTTGCTGATGATACGGATCATTCGCCCTCAAATCTGGCCGTTCTGGTGGAGTTTGACACTCAATTGGTTGGTATTTCCATACCCGAAGTCATTGCCCAGCGTGAAGTTGTAATTAAACAATTGAGCGGCATCCTTCAAGGCATGCCATCTGTCTCAGGGGCAACGGTACTTGGCAATGGCGTGATCATCCCGATTCTTAACCTTCCCGGATTGCTGAGAAAGGCACTCGGTCGACCAGAGCGTTTTGGTGTTACAATAAAAGCCGTTGATTCGGCCAAACAAGCGCCTGCGTATACAGTGATGGTGGTGGATGACTCTATTTCTATTCGCAGAGTAATGGGTCGAATGGTAACGGCGAAGGGATGGCAGGTTTTGGAAGCAAAAGATGGGCAATATGCATTGGAATTGTTAGAAACTGAACGTCCTGATTGTATTCTTTTGGATATTGAAATGCCAAGACTAAATGGGTTTGAATTTTTGACCATTAAGGGTAATATCGAGGAATATCGGGATATTCCGGTTGTCATGTTGACGTCACGAAGTTCTGAAAAACACAGGAAAAAGGCCATAGAATTAGGCGCCTGTGCATTCTTAAATAAGCCCAGTGATGAAAAGAAGCTGATTGAAACGATTTTGCAGGTCGCACCTCACCACGGACAGTCTGGCATACGGGATTGGGAAACTGCGGCCAGTGCATTGGCAGATGATTCATTGACGTAATGAGGAAAAGATATGGCCGTACAACAACAATCCAAAACACGGTGGAATGGGCTGGTATACTTAGGCATTGAAGCTGCCGGAATGCCGGTCTATACGGTGTTGACAAAAACGCAGATCGTTGAAATTGCAGCGCCTCACAGTATTGAATGGCATGATTGTCAACATGGGTGTATTTGCGGCGTTTTTAACTACAACCAAGAGGTGATTCCCGTGGTGGATCTGGGATACTATTTTAAGGTGCCAACCACAGTCTCCCAAAGAAACCATGCTGTAAAACAACTCATTGTTTTACGGACAACGCGTATTCACCACTCACGGTCACAAAAACTGGGCATTTGCTCTTCAAAATCAGTTCAAACAATGCGGCTGACTGTTGAGCAACAGAAGGCGCTGGTCGAGCATCGTGATAACAGTCTTAAATTATTAACCGATACAAAAATTGTGCGCAGCATTTTTGCGCTACCCGAACTCTATATTGCATTGTTTAATTTCGATATCATTGCCGAAGACGCAACCGCCATGATGATGACACCAGAAATGGTCTAAAACGCATCTTTGGGATAGGGGAGAAAAAATGGCACTTGATGAAACGATAAAACGAAATTGGATAGCGATTCAGCAAAAACATGATGTTCCTGTAAATGCCATAGGGGTTAAGATTAATCCCAAGGACAAAAAAACCATGAGCGTATGGAAAGAAGAAGGCATTGACGCCCATATGAAAACAAAGAAGACCTAACACATGAGTGAATACCGTTAGTTATGAGTTCTTCTGAGTAGAAAATAAAGAAAAATTTGGTATACGGAGGCGAAATGAGTGACCAAAATGTCGCATTGGAAGACAATGCTTACAGACCCACATTCTTTGGGAAGTTGCGTATTCGAACAAAGCTGTTGCTGGGGTTTATGGCAATTATTGCGTTGACCTTTTTTGTTGTCGCAATTACCGCTTTTGTCTTGAGGTACACCAACAATGCAGTTGATGAAGTTGTTAATATTCAAAGTAAAAAGGCGTACCTGAGTTATAATGCGGAATTGCTCACGGCGGCGGCGGCACGCGAGGGAAGTAATTTTAGAAGTAAGTTTATGACCATTGGCATAGCGCCGGCAAAGGAGTTGTATCTGGAAAAATTCCTTGCGTATTGTGGTCAGCTGTACTCTACACTTGAGACACTCATGGGAATGGAGCGTTTTGAGACAGAAAAGGCACTAACCCGTGACGCGTCCAATGCGTTGTCAGAGTTTACAAGCACCTTTTTTTCTACCATAAACAGCATTGACGTGTTGTACGATCCTGAAAGTGGTGAATACGCGAAAATGAATAATGACGTAACAGCCTTTCAGGAATGGCTTTCCAAGGCAAAGGCACCCGATGTTGAAAGTGCCTTTTATCAAATGTACAATAGTTATCTGGATTATCGTCGTATTCCAGACCATGCGCATGCAAATGCGGTTCATTCGTCTATCCTGGAGTTTTCTAAAACATTGAAAAAATCCAGTCTATCTGCCGTCTCTCAGAAGGTACTGAAAAAATATTTAACAAGCTTTTCCGATTGGTTTTCAAAGGCGTTAGAAAAAGAAAAAAAATTGGCAGGTTTGGTTCGTAACTATGAGAATGCGGCTGCACGTATCATCCAGGCCATGAAAACATCACGACAGGCGTCGAATAAAAATGTGGACGCCCAGATTCTTGCACTAAACAAAACAGAAAAACGGGTACAATATGGTGTTGCAGGTCTTGGCGGTTTTACGCTGATCATTGGCATCATTCTCGCCTTGCTGCTCTCGCGCGGTCTAACCCGCCAAATTGGTCATATTATGACCTTGCTGGGTGAATTGGGCATTGGCAACTTTGCTGCGCGTACACAAATTGTGACGGCCGATGAGCTGGGTGAGATGTCCGAAGCCTTGAACGCGATGTTGGACAGCATGGTTGTCATGATTCAAAGTCAGGAAGAGCGGGATCAAACCCAGAATGCCATTATTAAATTGATGGGTGAAATTGATGATCTTACCCGTGGGGACCTAACGGTAAGGGCAGAAGTCACAGAGGATATTACCGGTGCCATTGCTGACGCGTTTAATACCATGGCGGAACAGTTTAGCGGTATCGTCAAACAGGTAAAAGGGGCAACGACCTATGTTGATAAAAACGCCTCTGATGTTTCAAAGTTGACCATCTCGCTGGCTGAGCAAAGTATCAGACAGAATACACAGGTCAATAAAACCATAAAATCTGTTCAAGAGATTGTTAAATCCATTAATACGGTGTCCAAGAATGCGGCCCAATCCACCAAGGTGTCTTTTGTTTCCCAGCAAAATGCGAAAGAGGGGGCTGAAGCGGTGCGGAAGACCAATGAAGCGATGGATGAAATCCGTGAACAGATCAATGAAACCGCACGTGCAATTAAGCGGCTTGGTGAAAGTTCCATGGAGATTGGAAATATCGTTGAAATTATTGATGGCATTGCTGATAGGACATCGATTCTTGCCTTGAACGCTTCGATTCAGGCGGCCACAGCCGGTGACGCTGGACATGGGTTTGCCATTGTTGCCGAGGAAGTTCAAAGACTGGCGGAAAGTTCCGGTAAATCGACCCGGCAGATTGAAACCCTTATCAAAAGTATTCAGGCTGAGATCAAGGATGCCAGTACTCGTATGGATGAGAGTATCAGCAAGGTTGTACATGGTGCGCAGCTGGCCGACGGCGCTTATGTCAAACTGGAAGAAATCGAAACGATTTCGAATACCCTTGCCGCCCAGGTAAAGCGTATTACAGATGCTGCAACGCAACAGGTTCAAATGTCTGAAAAGGTCATGAAAGACATGCTGGTTGTCGGTAAGGTCAGTAAGGATGGGGCAGTTTCTTCTAAAGAGACGGCAAGACGTATGGAACTGCTGAGTAAAACATCTGAAAGTTTAAAGAATGCGGTTGACATATTTAAAATCAAGGATCAGGCCGTTAACGCTGAAGCGTAAAACGACAGGTCTTTGATTTAGATAAAATAATTGGTTTTAATCTTCTATTCGGAGGGGAAACTGAATGAAATCACAATGGCGGGTTTGTGGGCTTATAATACTCTTTTCTTTGTGGCAGGCCACTGCCTTTGCTGCCACGGATACAATAAAGATAGCTGCCAATCTTGAAATCAGTGGTGAGGACAAAGAGGCGGTGTCTGTTACCATACAAGGCATTGAACTGGCAAAAGAAGAGTTGAATGGCAAGGTGAAAATTGGGGACAACACCTACGAAATTGAGATACTGTATTTGGACAACCAACGAGATAAAAGCGAAGCGGTCCGTTTAGCGGTAAACAGTATCCAAGAAGATCAGGTGATGGCAATTATTTTGCCGCGTAACAGCAGTATTGCGATTCCTGTCTCTCAAGTCAGTAACGCGTTTTTTACCCCATCAATTGGCACAACCTGCACGTCAGGGAAAATTACCAAGGGCCACCCGTATGCATTTCGTACTGCGATCAGCGCTGATGGTCAGACCTTAGGTACAATGGCGTTGGCAACAAAGGAATGGCAGGCGAAAAAAGCCGCTGTCTTATATGATGAATTAAATGGCTATTCTATTGAGATGGCCAAAAATCTGCGTCGGATGTTTACCGAAAAGATGGGGGACGGTTCTGTTGTTGCATTTGAAACCTTTCGGTTTAAAGATAAAAGCTATACGGAACAATTAAAACGGATTGTGGCGTCTGGTGCTGATTTTCTATATGTGCCACAACAACCCTTTGAGGTCCCTGATATCGTGGCCCAAGCCCGGGCGCTGGGATGGACAAAACCCATAACAGGATCGGACACATGGGGGACCCCTGAGCTATTGGAAGAATGCGGTCAAGGCGATTGTCAGGGGATGTATTTCACCTCAAGTTTTGCCGCAAAAAATGCAAAGGGACGGGCACGTGATTTTGTTGACCACTATCAACGCAAATATAACGCGACGCCCAATGAAAGTGCGGCTCTGGGGTATGATGCCTTTATGATTATTGCAGATGCGTTGCGCAAGCTTCCCGAACTTACGGGTAATATTTTGACAGATAGAAAAAGGCTTCGTGAACAGATTGCTTCGATTGCATATGATGGGGCCTCAGGAAAAATCTCCTATGATACCGATGGTGAACCGACACGATGTGCTGCCATTGTACAAATTGACCAGAGCGGGGAATTTAGCCATTATATGACCACCTGCCCATGATCTATCAATAATCACTGGAAAAAAAAAGCGCTGAACGCATCCCTGACCTGTGAATTGGAACAGGTCAAAGCGCTGCTTGAAGCAACCACAGAAGGCGCCTTTCTCATGAAAGACACGTTTGTGGCATGCAATATCTGGAAAACCCAAAAAGATCAAATCATTGGGCGGTCCCCAGCAGATTTTGCCCCTGAATTTCAACCCAACGGCGAACGCTCCCAGGACGGCCCGTGGCCGTTATAGCAAAGGCGACCATGTCCTTCGTATTGAAGGCTATCGCCCACAATACATCAGATTTACACTGCGAGAAAAGTATCAGGAAATTGCATATGTTATCGAGGCGTTAAAAACCATTTAGGTTAAAGATTGCCAGACAGTCTTAAGACATTGTTGTTGATTGCCAGATTCATCTCCTGGTGGATGAATTCATGGGGATGGGGTTCAAAGGGGAGAAATATCAATGACACTGTTTTTGCCTTGATCTGAGCATTTGCCAACATTGGAAGATGATCCTTTAAGGGGCGGGCCAGGGACGCCAACGTCAAGCGGATGCTCTGTATCGCTTCGTTGGCCGGCAGGGTGATGGGCATGTGGGTGTGGGATCGAATTTTATTCTCCAGTGTTGGATCGGGCTGTGCCAGGGTCACCTGTCTGGCAATTCTTAAAAAAATTTTGGGGCGGATCTTAAAAGCGGGCGTCCAGAAATACAGGTTGTCTTTTGCTGGGATGTTGGTGGATGCCCCGGGCAGATTGGCAAGGGCCATGAGGTCCTGCCGATTGTTCAATGTCATACCGCTGATATCAGCACCGATTTTCCAAAAAGGGAAAAGGGCATCCCCATCATGGTCAGGGCAGGCGGCACCAAAACGGATTCGTACCAGTTTATTGTCCCAGGCCTGCCACAGGCTATCGCAGTTCCGGCAAATCAATACCAGCGAATCAGACTGCCCTTCGAGGTCCCAGCTGCAGTTCGGACAGATCCCGGAGAGAATTCGGGTTTCTTTTTCCGGCCGGCAGATATCCTTAGTAGTATAAGCCATTGTGGGACCTGCATGGCCCAAAGGGGTATTCAACACGCCGTCAAAAATCTGTTCCCCGCGAACATACACCGGTGAGTAGATCAAGCTGACCGCCTCGCCGATATCTTCTGTGATCAACGCATCTTTAACGGATTTCCCCCGGCCTGAAAGGACTGCTAAGCATTGACTGAGGGGCTTGGGTCTCAAAAATGTCCCCGGTGTTCTGGCCGATACCCGTTTCAGCGTCAGCGCCTGTGATCGAAATCCTAAAGAGTAGGGTACCGCAGCCGGCGGTTCAATGGCAGCCAGGCACGACACATCGGTGAACCAGTGGTTTAATTTTGCAGGGGTGCAAGCGTATTGTACGCCCTTGAACCGCCAATAGGGCATAAATATCATCTCGGCTTCTTTGGGGATGGCCTCATGGGGCGCCATAAAGAAGCGGCCAAAGCCCTTTTGATCGATACAGGATCTGACTCGGCAATAGGGGCATACAAAGAAACGATCAGCTTCGTCAAGGTATACCGGCGCACCGCAGGACGGGCAGTGATGTTCAACCTGAAAATTAATGACGTTCACCGCACTGGTCGCAGAACACGGCATTGATCAAGTTTTCTGCACCGCATTGTTTGCAAAATTTTGTTGCTTTCGCCGTTTCGCATGCGGTACCGCACCTGGGACAAAATTTAGTTCCCGGAGTGATATTTTTGCCGCATTGTTTACATTTGGCAAGTATCACCTGCTGGTGCCCGCAGGAGGGACAAAAATTGGCATCCGCCGAAATTTTGCTTTGGCATTCTGGGCAGGCCGATGTCGGTTTGCTGTCTGTACCGCTGTGCCCCATTGTCTGGGCAAACACCCCCGGCAACATCATGCCAACGCCCATGCCCATGCTGGCCCCAGCCCCATCTGCAGCCAATCCGCCGTCTCCTTCAGCAATTTTTTCCATGGCCATGGCGGTTTTCATCTGCATGAGCCGGTTCATATCATCAAACACCGCCATCCGACTTTTATCGTCAATGGCCTTTTGAACCTCGGATGGCGGGGTGATGGCATTAATGTACAGGTTGTTTAACGCCAAGCCAAACTGCGAGAAGTCCTCCTTGACCCGTTTTGCCAGCCCGTTTGCAAGTTCATCATATTGAGCGGGAAGGTCAAAGATAGAGGAGATCTGTTCTCCAATGAAGTCGTTGAAACGAGAGACCACCACACGGCTTAGGTACTGGCTGATGTCATCCGTGGTAAACAGCCCCTGGGTGCCGGCAATACTGTTGATAAACAGGGCGGGCTGGACAATTTTCATGTTAAATATGCCAAAAGCCCGAAGCCTTACCAAACCAAGTTCCTTATCTTTAAAGGCCACGGGATCCCGTGTGCCCCATTTCAAATTGGTGAACGTTCTAAGGTTGGTAAAATAAACCTCGGCCCTCAACGGACTGGTCATGCCCCAAGGCAGGCTGGCAATTTTCGTCAAGACTGGAATATTGGCTGTTTTCAAGGTGTGGCGACCGGGTCCAAAAGCGCCAACAGCTTTGCCATTGTAGAAGAAAACAGCCGCCTGGCTCTCCCTTACCGTAAGCTGGGCCCCGTATTTGATTTCAGCAGATCCAGTCTCAGGCAGACGATACACCAGAGCGTCGCCGGTATCGTCGAGCCATTCAAGGACCTCAAGGAAAATCAGGTTATTTTTCCCCATGACGTTCTCCTAGGTTTTCATTTTTTTTCGATTTTGGATACTGCAAAGTTAAATTGTTACGATATGATTGTCAAGTTGAGGTCGGTGTTGCGACTTGCATAATCTTAACTATGGCTTTATGTTTGAACATGCATAAAGCGCGTGACCGGACCGATAAAGCCAGAATGAAAATGGAGGACACCATGCCGCAGGTAGCCGTATTTAAAGCGTATCCATTTAAAGTTGGACAAAAAATACGTGTTGAAGAGGCCCCAAGAGCGGGGGACTGGGAGGTTATCGCCGTCAACGAACACAACGTCACCCTACGCTGCCCCATATCCAAAAAGGAGTTTACCTGGCGCAAGTTCTGCTATCTTTCGGAAGAACGGGAACAGGCGTGGCCCCAAAAAGATTAGAAAGGAGATACCATGGATGTCATTTTATTGATGGCCACCACGCTTGACGGGATGATTGCCAGGTCATCGGACCATCTGGTGGACTGGACCGGAAAAGGCGATAAACAGTATTTTGTAGAGTTGACAAGGGCTGCAGGGGCCATGATCATGGGATCAAAAACCTACGATACCATTGGTGTCCCGTTGCCAGGGCGCCTGAATATCGTCATGACCCGCAATAAAAATCGGGTGAGCAATAATGACAACCTGATTTATACCGACCAGTCTCCTGCGAACATATTAAAAGAGCTTGAACGCAAGCAATATAAGCAGGTGGCGTTGATCGGCGGCGCCACGATCAATTCTTTGTTTGCAAAAGAGAATCTAATTACTGAAGTCCACCTGACCCTGGTGCCTAAAGTATTTGGCAAGGGGCTTTCCATGTTCGATCATGAACTGGACCTGGACCTTTCGCTAAAGGAGCACCGGGAGTTGGAAAAGGGGCACCTGCTGATGATTTACAATGTGACCCCCAACGTTACATGAAAACTCTGGAAAAAAGATGAAACCAATCGAAGTTACGTTAAAAAACGCTCAATGCCTTGGCGGTTCAGGACGCCATGAAACACAGTAAACCACTATCGCCAAAATCGTGACATCTTAAATCTGGGACCTTCACGGCATTAGCAATGTTTGAATAAACTCACAATCAGAAAAGCACACCAAAAGACACCATGACTGCAACAAAAAAAAAGCGCAAAGGACTGTTTGATCGATTACTGAGTTGGATTTCCCAAGGGGTTAAACAGGCGCAAAAAAAGGGAGAGGGCATCTGTCGGTCTTGAGGATCGAAAAAGTAATCAGCCCGTGGGCCGATACAACCAAACCGTTTAAGGGGATATACGCCCTTTCAGGATCTGTGGAAGAGAATCGCCAGATCATTGCCATTGAACAGGTTGCAACACAGTTTAAGGCTTAAGCTGCAGAAAAACACGTTGAAACAGTGCAAACCCTCAATGCGTGCGGGGAATGCTTTATCACATTGAATCACGGCAGTCGGATAGACTGTTTGGTGATGGCCAAAGACAATGGCAACGTATGGCCTGTCCTGACCATTGACGGGAACCCCAAAGAAGCTCCCGGCGGCTTGATTCAAGGAATGATCAAGCCATGAGCCGGGTTATTATCTATGGTGTGATGCGGTAACACATTACATGGGCCAGAAAGAGTTGTCTCCCCATACCCGGTCCATGAGGGCTTGCTGAAGGGAGACCAATTTTTCCAGATGGGTCTTTTCCCACTCAGAAAGCCATTGATAAAGCTTCTTTTCTTCTGGATCATCAGATGCTTTAGACCGTTTGGCATAAAGCTCAACCGCTTTTTTTTCAAACCCAATGGCGGCGGTGATGGCAGTGGCCTCAAACCCTGCGGTATTGATGCTGTTTTTGATCTCGTCATTAAGAATATCGGGCCCTTTATCTTTGTGGCCTTCTCCCTGTTCGCTTGCAGTAAATCTGCCGGTATCCATATACGATTTAATCTGTCGTTCCAGGATGGCTATATGTTCTACTTCATCATCTGCAAGGGCCTGGAAAAAATCTTTTACAGCTTTATTTTGAGCGTTATCCCGAGCCGTTTCATATAAAATTTTTCCTTGGCTTTCCATGAAAAAGGCATTTTTTAAGATGGTCAACGCATTTGAAGGCTCCATATTGGCTTGATCCATGTCAGTCTCCTGTTAAGAGTCTTGGTAAAAAATTGAGACTACACCAAGCTGAAAGAATTTGCAAATTATGTATCACTTTATTATTTTTCAAAATTTCAATAAACAATTAACGGAATGCTAAAACATGTTGGAAAAGAGATGAAGACAATACATTATACCTATTTTGGCAACTCAAAAAAGATGGAGGATTTATCTGATCAATGTGCAGATCTGGTGGTGACCTCTCCGCCATACCCCATGATTGAGATGTGGGATGATATTTTTTCCCAGCAGAGTGCCGCTGTTAAAAGACACCTTAAACAGAAAACCGCCTGGAAGGCGTTTGAGGCCATGCATGGGATCATGGATGAGGTGTGGTCCGAGGTGTTTCGGATCTTGAAACCCGGCGGATTTGCCTGCATCAATATTGGGGATGCGACCCGAACCATTAAAGAAAAATTCTGCCTTTATCCCAACCATTCCAGGATCCTTTCAGCCGCCATGGCCTTGGGGTTTACCCCCCTGCCATGTATCCTCTGGCGCAAGCAGACCAATGCCCCCAATAAATTTATGGGATCGGGAATGCTGCCAGCTGGTGCCTATGTCACCCTGGAGCATGAATATGTGTTAATTTTAAGGAAAAAAAATAAACGGTCGTTCCTCCGGCCCGAACAAAAAAAATGCAGAAGGGAAAGCGCCCTGTTCTGGGAAGAGCGCAACACTTGGTTTTCAGATGTTTGGTTTGATATCAAGGGGACCCGCCAGGCCCTGGGAGACAAGGGAACCCGAAAACGTAGCGCCGCATTTCCCTTTGAACTGGCCTATCGGCTTATCAATATGTATTCAGTGAAAGGGGATCTGGTGGTGGATCCGTTTTTAGGCATGGGTACCACAGCCCTTGCTGCCATGACTGCCGGCCGGAATTCTGTCGGATATGAAATTGATCGCGGCCTTAACCCCACTATCAATCATGTGCAACAGGGTCTGATTGCCCATGCCCAGGATGTGATTGACCAGCGGCTGACCGCCCACCGTGAATTTGTAGCCAGACGGGAACAGGAAAAGGGGCCACTGAAACACGAAAACTGTCACTATGGATTTCCAGTGATCACCGCCCAGGAAAAGGAGTTATTCATCAACCGGCCTTTGGCCTTAGAAATCAAATCCAGCAGCTGTGTCGAAGTGTCCTATGAAACAACGCCCCAGACGCCCCAAACCAAAGCAGTTTCGACACCAACACCAAAGGGAAATCTCAAAAAAAAGAAACGGGGTCGCCCAAAGAAAAACAATCAAGAAAAGCTTCCGGGAAAGATAGACACCGATGGTCAAATGACCCTATTCTAAATTCAATGACATTTTTCGACAGGCTGTTAAAGCCCATGATCAAAATAAACGCCCATCTACTTGTCTTTTAAGTCACCTTTAGCGTGCCTTGATGGTGACTTAAAAGCCGGCGTATCTGTGGCAGATTTAATTCTGATCATGGGCCTAAGTTACATTTTCAGGGCGTCAATAGCCCATCCCATGCTTATATCGATTCTAAGCATTGTCTTGAATGGTCATTGCAGACCTTCAGAGTTTTTTATTGAACCCTTTGGCCTGGGCCTATTTCTTGTGCCCCTATCCCCCCTTACTTGTAAAAACCATTGAAAATATCTGTCGAGTTACTACAATATAGTCTTAGGCAGGGCGAATGGATCCAATAAAACATAAACGGATTCAGTGCGCCGAATTATTAACTGCCGTGCTTTTAAAATATCGATATATTAAATGCTTAAGGAGAAACTAATGGCTTCAACTCAACTCGGCGGGAATCCGGTTTCCTTGGCAGGACAATTTCCTGCTGTAGGTGCTCAGGCAAAAGAATTCATAGGTGTGGGGCAGGATTTGACCGACGTTACCCTGTCATCCCTCAAGGGGAAACGGGTGGTACTCAATATTTTTCCCAGCATTGATACCCCGGTGTGCGCAACATCCGTACGCAAATTTAATGAAGCAGCAGCCGCGCTTGATAATACAGTTGTGGTCTGTATTTCAGGGGATTTACCCTTTGCACACCAACGGTTCTGCGGGGCTGAAGGGCTTGAAAATGTAAAGACCGCATCAGTATTTAGAAATCCCGAATTCGGTTCCGATTATGGTGTAGGTATCCAGAATGGCCCGTTGGCTGGCCTAACCGCAAGAGCAGTTGTGGTGGTGGACGAGGGCGGCAACGTCATTTACAGCCAACTAGCACCTGAAATCAAGGAAGAACCAGACTACGAAAAAGCGCTGGCCGCCTTGAAATAATCCTGACACAGAAAAGGAGAATGGGGAGAATACAATGAAAAAAATGATTAAATGGGGCACAATAGCCGCGGGTGTCTGCCTTTTACTGATTGTGGGACTCATCATTTTGGTTCCCATGTTTGTGGACGTTAACAAGTATAAACCTGAAATTCAAGATATGGTCACCCAGAAGACCGGCCGTAGTTTTTCTCTGGGAGATGATATCAAATTGTCTGTTTTCCCTTGGATAGGCATCCGGCTGTCGGATGTGAAACTGGGAAATGCCAAAGGGTTTACCGGTGGTGATATGGTATCGGTGAAAGGGTTTGAGGTACGACTCAAAGTCATGCCACTGTTGTCCAAACAGGTGGAGATCGGTAAATTTATCCTGGATTCTCCTCAAATCCTTCTGATGAAAAATAAAGCCGGCAAGGTCAATTGGGAAATGGGACCTGCCGGCAAGAAAAGCAATGCACCAGCACCGGCGAAGGAGTCAGCCACTGTTGAAAAAAAGGACGAGGGACTACCCATTAACTCTCTCATGGTGGGGCGCTTTTCCGTTATCAACGGCCAGCTTTCTTATGTAGATGAAGGTACGGGGATGAGAAAAGACGTCTCGGATCTGAACCTGGAATTGACCGATATCAGTCTGGATAAACCGGTGAAGATTGACCTCAGTGCCAAGCTGGACAACAAGCCCCTGTCACTGTCCGGCCAGGTCGGCCCTGTGGGGCAGGACCCGGGTAAATCCAACGTGGGCATTGATTTGATGCTCAAGGCATTGGATGAACTTACAATAGCGCTTAAAGGGGAGCTCATTGCTCCCATGACAAAACAGAAAATTGATCTGGCCGTGAATATCGCGCCTTTTTCGCCTCGCAAATTGTTCAACGCCCTGGGAGAACCTTTCCCTGTGGAAACAGCGGATCCCAGTGTTCTGGATAAGGTTTTTTTCAAAGCAATGGTTAACGGCTCGGCCAATGCAGTTGCTCTAAGCAATGGAGAACTGGGGTTGGATGATTCACGGCTGACATTTTCCGCAACAGCCAAAGCCTTTAGTAAACCAGATATCAAATTTGATCTGGCCTTGGATCAAATGGATGTTGATCGTTATTTACCTCCGGCCAAAGCTGGTAAAGCAGGTAAGGAGGCATCAACCGATCAAGGGCCTGAAGGGAACCATGACACCGCATCTAAGCCGGATTACGCCCCTCTTCGCAAAATGGTGCTGGACGGCAAGGTCACCATTGGCAGCCTTAAGGCAGCCAACCTGACAATGGAAAATATACTGGTCAACCTAACCGGCAACGGCGGTGTATTTAACCTGGATCCCTTTTCTATGGATTTTTACCAGGGTAAGGCCGGTGCCACAGCCCAGGTGGATATCCGAAAAAACAGCCCGATGACCCAGGTAAACCTGACCCTCAACGGGGTTCAGGCAGGCCCTGTGATAAAAGATGCCGCCAAAAAAGAAGTGATCGAAGGGACGGTAAATGCGGATATCGGTCTGAGCATGATGGGTGATACACCAGATCAGATCAAGCAGAGCCTTGGCGGCAAAGGCGAATTAACCTTTACCGACGGTGCCATTATCGGTTTTGATATTGCCGGTACCATCCGCAATGCTAAATCCGGTCTAGGCCTGTCGCCAAAACAACCCCAAGGAGAAAAACCCAGAACCGACTTTGCCGAATTAAAAGTGCCCTACACTGCCAAAAACGGCCTGGTAAAGATCCCCGGCGCCAGCCTGGCATCGCCTTTACTGCGCCTGACAGTTCAAGGCGATACAAATTTGCTTAAGGAAAGCCTGGATTTCAGGATTGACCCCAAAGTTGTGGCCTCTCTCAAAGGACAGGGAGACACCAAAGCGCGAACCGGCCTGCTTATTCCTTTGCTCGTGACCGGCACCTATTCAGCCCCCAAAATCAGACCAGATCTTAAGGGGATGATGACCTCCCCGGAAGGGATTATGGGAGTTATGGGCGGTGACAAAGGCGCCGGTGCGGGGGATTTATTGAAACAGGGCACGAAAATTAAAAAGAAAGACATGGAAGAAGCTGGCAAAAAACTACTGAAGGGATTTTTAAAATAGGGGGCACGTTAAAATGAAGCGGATAGTTAGACATATGGCAATCATCACCATCCCGCTTTTGGGGCTGTTTTTTCAACTGCCCGCATGGAGTGAGAGTTCCTGGTTGAATCAGGGAAGCAAATTATTGAAATCCATGACCACGGACCAGGGATCTGATACCGTAACGTCCCTGTCCTCAGGGCTGGCCACAGAGGATATCATTGCCGGCCTGAAACAGGCCCTGGAAAAGGGATCTTCTGCTGTTGTCAATCAGCTCGGCGCCTCGGACGGTTTCAATACCGATCAAGCGATCCATATCCCACTGCCAGAAAAACTTGCCAAGGTAAAAGCCCTGCTCGATAAGGCAGGAATGGGATCTTATGCTGATACAGTGGAGCTCAAGCTGAACCGGGCGGCTGAAGCGGCCACCCCCAAGGCAAAAGCGCTATTCAAGGATGCCATCACCCAGATGAGTTTTCAAGATGCCAAAAAAATCCTGAATGGACCCGATGACGCTGCAACGCAGTACTTTAAATCGAAAATGTCACCAGAATTGACCCAATCCATAACACCCGTCGTGGATAAAAGCCTTAATGATGTGGGGGCGATACAATCCTATGACCAGATGATCGGCGCATATAAAAAAATGCCTTTCGTTCCAGACGTAAAGGGGAATCTCACCGCGTATACGGTTCAGAAGACAATGGATGGCATTTTTTATTATCTGGCCAAGGAAGAAAAGGCGATTCGCGAAAATCCCGCCAAGCGGACTACGGCATTATTGAAAAAGGTTTTTAAATAACTTCAACACTGAACCGGCTCGTATGTTCAATCACTGCGCTGGACTAAATTAAATCTTAACGGAAGGGAGACGCTCATGGTTACAATGGGATTTATGGGAGCCGCCGGTGAAGTGACCGGCTCCATGCATGTTCTGGATACCGGGGATGAAAAAATATTGCTGGATTGCGGCATGTTCCAGGGACGCAGAAAAGAGGCCCGGGAGAAAAATCTCAATTTCCCGTTGAAGCGTTCGGACATCGCCACCATGGTGCTCTCCCATGCCCACATTGATCATTCCGGCAGAATTCCCATGCTAACGAAAGACGGGTTTGTTGGGCGTATTGTGACCACCCGGCCCACCCAGGATGCCCTGAACTATATGTTGCTGGATTCCGGTCATATCCAGGAGTCAGATGCGCAATACCTGAATTACAAGGCC
>PDWJ01002165.1_pt1 | contig 21725 bp, 16 predicted proteins | sample 1430881 | NCBI WGS metagenome assembly PDWJ01 (sample SAMN01162460, study PRJNA174530) | Oral metagenome, whole genome shotgun sequencing project. | biome: Marine environment; feature: Marine mammal; material: Swab sample of the gingival sulcus; isolation source: swab sample of gingival sulcus... | reverse complement strand
TAAAAGCATTTTTTTTATTCATAACCTTTCGTTTGATGTAAAAGTAATAATAACAAGGGATACAGAAGATTTTACCATTAAAAATGTCCATTAAGCCTTAAAAGATAATGAAACAGACTATGTATGAAATATTAGAACATACAGCGAAATCATTAAAATTTCACCTTAAGATATCAGCTCCGGTTAAAAATATTAAACACATGAAAAAAATAATTCTAATAACATTCACCTTAATTAGCTCTTTTTCTTACTCTCAAGATTGGAATTTTGAAAAACCTAATTACAAAAAAATTAAAAAACATATCAAAAATAAAAAATCGCCTCTCTTTTACGAATCTTTGATGAATAGATTTAAGAATGCAGACTCTACCATGACTTTGGAGGAAAAAAGGCACTTATATTACGGTTATATCTTTGATGAAAATTACTCTCCTTACGCAAGTTCTGAGTATAATGATAGTTTAAGAACTGTTTTACAAAAAGAAAAATTAGATAGCTTAGACCTAATTAATGTAGTCTATTTTACAGATAAAGTACTTTTAGACAATCCTTTTGATTTGAGAGCAATTAATTATCAATTATATTCATTGAAGCAAATAGGAGATAAAACTACTTTCAATAAAAAAGTTATCCAATTTAGAACTATTATTGATGCTTTGATGAGTTCCGGTAATGGAAAAAGCAAGGAAGAAGCTTTTTATGTGATTTACATTTCGCATGAATATGTTTTGCTGGATATTCTCGGGTTTCAGTTTGGCGGAACTCAAAGATTAATAGAGCATTATGATTACTTGACACTTGCAGAAAATGAAGAAAAAATAGACGGATTATACTTTGATGTAAGTCCTTGCTTGAATTCAATGTCAAAAATGTTCAAAAAATAAAACGCTGTACAACAAAACCATAATCGGTCTGAAAGACCAAGCGTGTTGTAGGTGTATTATCCAAACATGCCAGACCAACCCAATTGTAACCAACCACTTGACCGTCATGCGCAACTAAAAAAGGATAAATCTGTGTTGTTGATTATAAAAATAAAATCGTAAATTCGCAGAAAGAAATAAAAAGGTAACATAAATGAAAAAATTATTAATTTTCATACTTATTTTAACTGGTTTTAGAAGTATTGGTCAAGATAGAAGAATACTTGCATTTGACCTATTTGATGGAACTGTTGATACATTATTTATACCTGATTTTGATACCACAATAGTTGAGGAACATACAAATTATTTCAAGGGTTTTATAAATGATGATTTTAATTGTTTATCTGAAAATATTCCCACGGAAAATATCTATGAAGGGGTTAATTTTACAAAGAAAAAACAAGCTTCTCTTGACTATGATATAAACAAATACCCGATAAGAACAACTGTAAAACTATTTAAATGGAAAAATGACTCCTTAAAAAGTAAATGTTCCGGTAGTATGATAAGTCGAAAGCATGTTTTAACTGCCGGACATTGTGTCGCTTATATTAATAAAGACTCTTTGCTCAATGATTCATTATTTGTCAGCCCTATTTTTGATAATGGTGAGTACAATCTAAATTTTGAAAGTAGCCGGGTGAAAAAAGTATATATTTTTGAAAACTGGAATATCAGCCATGAAGATTTTTCAATATTAGAATTGGAAAAACCTATAGGAGAAAACACCGGCTGGATAAGTATAGGTTTTAACTCTGATGATTTAAGTATAATTGACGGAATATTTTATAAGTTTTCTTATCCCTCAAGTTATATACCTCAAATAGACCCATTGGAATACAATGGCGACACGCTTTATTATGGTTATGGTCAAATTAATTTAGCACAAGAAAATAGCATATCAGTAGGTGGACAAGCATCAGGAATACCCGGAGAAAGCGGCAGTTCTCTCATTAAAATAAAAAGAAACAAATATTATATTAGTTGCGGAGTTCTTTCCTTTTCATCAAGGTTAAATCATTGTAGAATGAAAAACTGGATTTATTTTGCTTTAAAGGATATAATAAAAAACGACTTAGACACATGTTATACTACGCCTATTGCCGATGATTATATACCTGTTTATCCTAACCCTACAAGAGATAAAGTTCAAATACAATTAACCGAAAAATTTAAAATTAGTACCATAAAAGTTTTTAATATTCATGGGAAAATGGTCAAAGTGCAAAAAAATAACTCAACGATGACGGAATTAAATATAGCAAATTTAAATAATGGAATATATTTTCTATTAATAGAAGCCGGAAAAAATAAAATTGTGAAAAAAATAATAAAAAAAAGCAGCTAACTTACATTATCATCTTCGATGCTACTTCGAGGTCATCAAGTCTTCGTAATGAGGGTTACATATACAATAAAATAAGTGATAAGGTGGTTGAGGCATGTCCGTAGATATGATGAATGAACCTTATCAAACAAAGTGTCTTATTTTGAAGTAGATGCAGGCTGTAATAGGTTACTTGGTGAATAATTTCATCTAACTAAATTTGTAATATACTGTTATACAGCATTTTGGTATTTTTGAAAAATTTGCAGTTTTTGCATCTGCATTTGCGACTGTAAAGTTAGATTCTTGGCTTTACTTTTGCAAAGGTCTCGAAATGCGGGTTAATCCTCAAAAATCTTGCGGGTTTTAGCCGGAATAAGATTAAAATTTATATTTTTGAGGCATATTAAAAAAGTATTAATTTAAAATTCATATATTATGTTTGCAAAAGAAATATATATTGCCAGACGAAAAAATTTAATAAAACAACTCTCCGGCGGTTTGGTTTTACTGCCCGGAAATTCGGATGTTCCCTTTAATTATCCGGCAAATATTTACTCTTTCCGACAAGACAGCTCGTTTATGTATTTTTTCGGCATAAAACAACCGGACCTCATCGGCATTCTTGATGTAGATTCCGGCGAAGATTACATGTTCGGAAACGATGTTGATATTGACGATATTATTTGGATGGGCGAGCAACCCTCCATGAAAGAATTTGCCGGAAAAAACGGGGTTAAAAAAACCTTCCCTTTGGCAGATGTGTATGATTTTGTTGCAAAAGCAAAGGCGCAAGGTCGAAAAATACACTTTTTGCCGCCTTACAGAGCACAAACAAAACTATTGCTTGAAAAATTATTGGGCACTCCGGTTGCCGATTTAGCATCTAAGGTATCCGAAGAGTTAATAAAAGCGGTGGTAAAACTTCGTTCCGTGAAAGAACCGGGCGAAATTAAAGAAATCGAAAGAACGGTGGACGTGGCTTATGAAATGCACACCACTGCCATGAAAATGGCGATGCCGGGCGTGAAAGAACAAGAAATATACGGAAGAGTTGAAGGCATTGCTTTGTCAAAAGGCGGCACCGTTTCTTTTCCGGTTATACTATCCGTAAACGGACAAATATTACACAATCACCACCATGAAAATATCTTGCAAAAAGGGCAATTAATGGTAACTGATGCCGGCGCAGAATCGCCCATGAACTATTGTAGCGATATTACCCGAACAACACCCGTAGGCGGAACATTTACTCAAAAACAAAAAGAAATATACGAAACGGTTTTAAATGCAAACCTTGAAGTTATAAAAGCATGCAAGCCGGGAGTGTATTATAAAGACATGCACCTGCTTTCTGCAAAAATTGTTGCACAAGGTTTAAAAGATGTGGGAATAATGAAAGGCGATATTGACGAAGCGGTTGCCAATGGAGCACATGCACTTTTCTATCCGCACGGTTTGGGACACATGATGGGCTTAGACGTGCATGATTTGGAAGGTTTAGGCGAAAATTATGTCGGTTATGACGAAACCATAAGCCGAAGCGAGCAATTCGGATTGGCATTTTTGCGAATGGGACGAAAACTCGAAAAAGGCTTTGTGATTACCGTAGAACCCGGCACCTATTTTATTCCCGCTTTAATTGATATCTGGAAAAAAGAAAACAAATTGGCGGAATTTATTAATTACTCGAAATTGGAAGAATACAGAGATTTTGGCGGCATTCGCATTGAGGACGATATTTTAATTACCGACAATGCCTGTCGCGTTCTCGGAAAACCAATTCCGAAAACCGTTGCTGACATTCAAAATTTAATGCAGGTCGGATAGGTGTGTTTTATAGTGTTTTATATCCGAAAGTCTTATCGTTATAAGAAGACTTTCGGATTTAATTTATCCAAATATTAAAACCTGCAAAAAATGACACCAAATTTTGCAACCTTATTGTTTTAACAGATTCTTTACATTATAATAAAAATTTAAGCTAATGAAATATTTTCTTTCTCGAGGGCTGTTTATAGCCTTTATTTTTTCATGTTTTACAAGCGTGGCACAGCATGATGCCCCTCAAAAAATGATTTTACGCCATCACATGACTTTGGAAGAACAAGTCTTGATGCAAAACTACCAACGCGATTTTTCGGAAACACTTCCGCCGGAAGGAACGGTGCGCAACATTGCAGAATGGGAACCAATGGAAAGTGTAATTGTTGCTTATGAAGGAGATTTCGGCATACCTTACACGGCAATAGCCGAAATGAGCCAAGATTGCATGGTAACAGTATTGGTCTCGAACAGTGCGGAGGAAAGCACTGCAAGTCAAAAAATAACGTCCAATGGCGGCAATGCGGAACATCTTGATTTTGTATATCATGCAGTTAATTCTTGGTGGGCACGAGATTACAGCCCCTGGTTTATTGCCGTAAACGACACCGGCGTGGCAATTGTCGATTTCCCCTACAATCGTCCTCGCCCGCAAGACGATGACGTTCCGATTGTTATGGCAAATCATCTAAACCTTCCCTTATACGGAATGGATGTAATTCAAACCGGAGGGAATTATATGACAGACGGACTGGGGATTAGTGCTTCAACCGATTTGGTAGTTGAAGAAAATCCATCTTTAAGCGAAAATGAAATTCAGGAAAGAATGCAAAACTATCTCGGCATCGAGAACTATATAATCAGCCCCGACCCTTTGGGCGATTACATAAAACATATTGATTGCTGGGGTAAATTTTTGGCTCCGGACAAGGTCTTGATAAGCCAAGTTCCGGAAAATGATCCCCGATACAATGACTATGAAGCGGTAGCACAAATTTTTGCCAATGAAAATTGTTCTTACGGCTATCCGTTTGAAGTTGTGAGAGTGCAGGTTGCCGAAAAAAGTAGTTGGGATGTAACTCCCTACACAAATTCACTTATACTAAACAATAAAGTTTTTGTGCCCACGTCCGGTTCAGATTTGGACGACCCGGCGATTCAAGTATATGAAGAAAATATGCCGGGCTATGAAATTATTCCCGTATTTTCATCAAGCAGCTGGTTAAATACCGATGCTTTGCATTGCAGAACACACGGGGTTGCCGACCGCCAAATGTTGTATATTAAACATACTCCGATACACGGCGAAATTGAATATGCGAGCACTCTAAGCATAAGTGCACAAGTACACAGCTACGGACAGGCAAATGCAAAAAGCCTAAACGTTGATTTGTTCTATAAAATCGGCAATAACGATTGGGAAACTACGGCTATGACCGCCAATGATAATGACTATACGGCAGAAATAGCATGTCCCACAGGCGATTTTGAAGTAAAATATTATATCTCTGCTTCCGACAGCAACGATAAAACTGCCATGCATCCAATTGCCGGAGAAGCAGACCCGCATTCTTTTTCCTATTCTTCAGAAACAATCGGTTTATGTGATGCTATTGATTTGTCCTTTTCATTATATCCGAACCCTACACGCGGTTTATTATATTTGAAATCGAATGGAACCGGTTCTTATCAAATTGTTGACAGAATGGGAAAAGCTTTGCAATCCGGAGCAATAAAATCTGAGCGAGAACTTATAGATTTAAGCGAGCTTTCTGCGGGGATATATTTTATAAAAATACAATCTCATGGCAAAAATCGCGTTGAAAAAATCATTAAACGTTAGTCGAATTTCAAGATTTTTTTAGAATTAAAAAAACGGGGCTGTCCGAATATTGGGCAGCCTTTTTTGCACCCAAAAGACTATAATCTCACAAAAATCGGTTCGCAAATTTTATATTCATTTCCCGAACGCTCGGTTGCCGTAATAATAAGTTTGTATTTTTTTCTGAAAAACGGGAGCTTTTTACGATTTAAGATAATATCTTTTTCTTTTGTTTTTTCATATACATACTCCTTGCTCATTTCCTCTAATTCCAAATTTTTGTATTTATAGACTGTATAAAAACGTATGGCATCCGTTTTTTTACTTTCCCATGATATCATCAGTTTGCTTCCGAGTTTGGTTACAAAAACATTTGAAGAAAGAGCATCTTTTTGCGGCTCCGGCACCGGAGTTTCTTCATTTTTGTCATTAAGCACAAACAAGTCGCTATCGGCAATACATGCTTCTTTTAAAGAAGGAGCCGGCATTCGAGTATTATAATAGCTGTATCGCAAACTGTCGCATAAACCCAAGGGGTTTGCCCTTAATGATTTTGCTCGATACCAAATACTGCCGGAAATCTCGCTTTTTGTTCGGTTCAGTTGCACTTGTTTCGGAAGTTCAAAAGGGTCTGTCCACGCGCCGGGCATTTCCGTGCCGGCATTATAAGCAGCTTGCCCGATGTATAAACGCTTTCCGTATGTGTGATTGCTCCACCAATTGACAAGGGTATAATAATCGGCATATTTGTGCCCTATAACCCAATATAATTGCGGTGCAACATAGTCAATCCAATCATTTTTAAGCCATTTTAAAACATCGGAAAATAAATAATCATAATGCGCCAAACCTCTGGTGTCGCTCCCGTCGGGGTCTCTGTCCTTATTGCGCCATATCCCGGAGGGGGAAACGCCGAAAAATATATGCGGTTTTTCTTGCTTAACAACTTCGGATACTTTTTTTATAAAAGCATTCATATTTTCTCTGCGCCAATCTTCAATATTGTTAAAACCTGTATTATACTTTGTATAGGTATTATAATCGGGAATGGGAATAATTCGTTTATGCTCGTCTTTGACGGGATAAGGGTAAAAATAATCGTCAAAATGAATCCCGTCAATATCATAGCGTTTAACAATATCTTGTATAATCATCGCCACATATTCTTGAACTTCCGGAATGCCGGGATCAAAATATTTGTTAATGTGATAAGTAAAAAACCATTCCGGTTTCATATTGGTAATATGGTTTTCCGCAATGTCGGCATATTCAACTGTTGCAACAGCCCTAAAAGGATTTACCCAAGCATGAAATTGCATATCTCGTTTATGGCATTCTTCTATCATAAAAGGCAGGGGATCGTAATAAGGTTCGGGGGCTTTGCCCTGTTTTCCGGTAAGCCATTCCGACCAAGGTTCATAGGGCGAATCATAAAAGGCATCGGCTGCGGGTCGCACTTGAAAAAACACCGCATTTATTCCGATCTCGTACATATAATCCAGCATGTCCGTGAACTCTTTTTTTTGTGCTTCAACGCTTAAAAAACCACTGCTCGGATAATCCAAGTTTTTTACGGTGGCTATCCAAACCCCTCTCATTTCGGTATTTTGAGGCAATTGAGCAAAACCAAAGGTTTTTATCGTTATAAACAAAAGAAGAAGAATTGCTTTGTTAATTTTTTTCATGATACTTGTAGTTTTTTTTATATAATTTTAGGGTATATTTCTCAACTTCTTTTCCCAATTCCATGCAGACAACAGGCAGTCTTCAAGCGATTTTTCGGTTTTCCAATTAAGCTCTTTTTGAGCTAAATCAACATTTGCCCAGATTTTTTCAATATCTCCGGGACGCCTGTCCGCAAATTGGTAGTTTAATTTCAAACCCGTAGCTTTTTCAAAAGCGTTTATAATTTCCAAGACGGAGCTTCCCTTACCCGTTCCGATATTAAAAACCTCAAAAGCACTCTTATTTTTGTTCTCAATCAAACGATTAAGAGCCGCAATATGGGCTTTTGCTAAATCGCTTACGTGTATATAATCCCGAATAGCAGTTCCGTCGGGGGTATTGTAGTCTTTCCCGAAAACATTTAACTGTTTATGAATGCCGGCTGCGGTTTGGGTAACAAAGGGAACCAGATTTTGAGGCGTACCAATAGGCAATTCACCTATTTTTGCGCTTTCGTGTGCACCTATGGGATTAAAATATCGAAGTGCGATTGCTTTCTGTTTTTCCAAACTTTTTAATGAGTCGAAAATTATTTCTTCGGATATTTGTTTTGTGTTTCCGTATGGAGAGTTTGCTTTAACAATGGGCGATTGTTCCGTTACGGGCAATTTGTCGGGCTGACCATATACCGTGCATGAGGAGGAAAAAATTAAATTCTCGATAGACTGTGCTTGCATATTTTCAAGAATATTAAGCAGGGAGTTCAGATTGTTGGAATAATAGGTCAAGGGTTTTGCAACGGATTCGCCCACTGCTTTAAAAGCCGCAAAATGGATAATTCCGTCCGCTTTCTTTATTTTTCCAAACACTTCTCGACATGCTTTTGCATCTGCCAAGTTTATTTTGTAAAATTCGGGTTTCACACCCGTAATGCTTTCTATTCCGTCAAGAACACTCCTGTCCGAATTTGAAAGATTATCTATAATAACCACTTCATAACCGGCATTAATTAAGGCTGTGCTTGTGTGTGAGCCGATATAACCCGTGCCGCCGGTAACAATTATTTTTCCCATAAAAAACCCTTAATTTTATTCGAAATTTATAATTGCCCAAAAATAGAATAATTAACCGAAAATTTTTTATTTATACAGAAATATCAATATTTTTATTATGATTTGATAAAATTTAATATAAAATCATTAATTTTGTTACTCAAAGCAATTATTATGGAAATAAGTCAATACATAAAACAAATTCTATTAACCGAAGAACGTGTTATTTTAGGAGGCTTCGGAGCTTTTGAACTAAAATACATTGCAGCTCGTATTGATAAAGAAAATAAAACGATGACACCGCCGAATAAAACCATCGTTTTTAACCCTGAATATCAAAAAGATGAGGGGCTTTTGGTAAAGTATATTGCAAGAAAAGAAAAAATTTCAAAAGATATTGCAAATGAGCAGGTTTCAGAATATGTAAAAACGATAAAGACAAAACTTAAATCCGGAGAAAAAGTTGTTTTTAAAGATTTGGGCGCATTTCAAATGGCAGAAAACGGTTCTTATAAATTTACATGTTTATCAGACGAAAACTTGTTAATTGATTCTTTTGGTTTATCGAAAGTTACTATTTCAGAATCGCTTAATAAGCCTAATGAAAATACCGCTAAAATAAAAAACAAAAAACAAAGAATAAAAAAGCCTCAGCGAGTTCAAAAAACAGAAAAAGCCGCCAAAGCCCCAAAAAACACCCCCCAAAAAAAGCAAAAATCATTGCAAACAAATGTAAAATCGGAGAAAGGAAGTGAAGAAAAAAGTAAGAAAAAAGGGGGTTGGCTTGTGCTCTTAATCCTATTTGGATTAATTGGCATTTTTGCAGTTGCAGTTTATTTCTTCAAACCGGATTTGTGGAAAAAAGGTGCCGATTTTTCTAAAGAAAAAATAGCGTATTTAAAAAATGATGTGTTCGGCAGTGATAAAGAAAAATTAGAAGTTATAAATCCGCCACAAGAAAAAATTCAAGAAGAAAAGGAACGAAAAAAACAGGAAAATACAGCCAATTCTTCGGTTAAGAAAGCACAAGCTCAAGAAATTGACGATATGGATAGCAACGATGAATATGATGATGATTTTTCCGAAGAAGATAAGGATGATTCGGAAGAAGCTGTTGCCGAAGAAGCGCAAGCAGAAACAAATGTTGAGGAAACAACAAATTCCGCAACAAGTGCAAGCGGAAATTTTTATCTTGTTGTCGGAAGTGTTAAATCAAAAGAGTCGGCAGAAAAAGAGAAAAAACGACTTGCAGGAAAAGGAATGAATGCAAATTTTGTGTATGCCCCTAAAATTGAGCGATACAGAATTTATGTCGGACAATTTGAAACGAAACAAGCCGCACAATCTTATTTAAATAATTTGCAAAAACAACAAGGCAAAATCGATGCCTGGATATGGAAAAGATAATTGACCACTGCGAAATTGTCAGCAAAAAAATGTTTAAGCCGCATTGATAATAATGCGGCTTAAATATACTAGGCAATAAGCTGCATTAGGGATGTAGTTCAACTTGGACTACACGGGTGATCTGATCTTTCAGACCGCTTATGTGCTTAAATGGGCAGACTTAATTTTTATCAAGCCCTACCCTCCTTCTCCAAGAGGGAATTTGCTATTATGCTCTTTGCGAAATGACTTTTAATTTTTAATTCATCATTACTTACCTGAGAACCGCGCCGTTCAAAAAAGTTAGCTATTTGGCTTTACTTTTCCAAAAGTCTCGAAATGCGGGTTAAAAACCTCCGTTGATTTTAATTATTTTTTATACCTTTGTTCATTATAACTATTTATTTGATTATTAATTTCAAACTTATTTCTTATGAAAAAATTATTACTATTACCCGTTTTAATGGCAGCAGTCGTTTTGGCTTTTGGTCAAGATGGTGTTATTAAAAAAAATACAACTGCGACAGGAACAGCTAAGACGCAGTATGATAAAAAGAAAATTAAATCTCATATCCCTATAAGCAAAACGGATTATATCGGTGTTGTAATAGGTCAAACAAAATATGACCTGCAATCAAATAGTGCCGTGGCAAAACGTATTATAAACCACGGGAACGGCAAAATTTCAGCAACTTGGACACAAGCACATGGAGCAAGCCCTTTTCCCAACAGAGGATCCGGCTATAACTATAATGCTGATGTGATAAATAATTTTTTGGCAGGTTGGGAGTTTTATGATGCATCCGGCAACCAAACCATAGAAACCGATAGATGTGGTTGGCCCGCAATGCTCTCTAACGGTACCAATGAAACCGTTGTTGCTCATGTGAAATCAACCCCCGGTTTATTTGCCAACACTCAAGTTATTGGAGCTGCCGGACAAAACTGGACTGCAAGCAATATTGACGGAGGTCCCGAAGCTATGTTGTGGCCCCGTGCCGCATCCTCCGGCGACAACTATTATGTAATTGCCGTTGATGACTATGTAAACGACCAAACCGAAATAGAGGCTGTGCATTTATATAAATCGGAAGATGCCGGAGCAAATTGGGAATACAAAGGAATTTTACCCGACTTTAATACCTACTATGCACAAGGACAAGGCGACACCTATGCCATTGATGCTAAAGGGGATAATGTAGCAATTGTACAATTTGGAAAATTTGCCGACACCAGACTTTGGAAATCGACTGACAGAGGAGAAACTTGGACACAAATGTGTATTAACGACTTTCCTATTGATGCGTATGATTTATCTGGTGGAGTTATGGTCGATATGGATAACAACAATGTTGCTGACACCGTATATACGACAGATGGAACCGGAGATGTTATTATTGACAGTGAGGGAAAAGTACATGTTGTATTCTCTAAATTCAGAGTATTAGATGAAGATGCTTCAGATGGATACTCAACCTATTTTTCTTATGTAGATGGCTTATACTATTGGAATGAAGATATGGGCGAAGGTCAATTTACCGGTGTAACTTCTCCGGATGCCATAGATATGGCGGTGCCGGAAGCAGTTGAAGAAATTGCTTACTCTTTTGACCTAAACGAAAATAATATAATTTGGGAGTTTGATACAGAAGGTTTGGTACAAGGTGAATGGGCTTTTGGTAGTTATGGTACAGGTTTAACCACATTTTCAAATCTCGGAGTTGATGCGGAAAATAATATATATTGTGCATTTTCAACCGTTATGGAAGGAGATGCCTATTTAAAAATAGATGCGTTTCCAAATAAACAACAATACAGACATATTTACATTATGGCAAGAAAAGACGGAACATGGAGAACTCCGGTATTAATTTCAGGAGACGTACCTTTATCCGAAAATGTTTTCCCTACGGTGGCGCGTGATGTAGATCAATTTGCCTATTTATGGTATCAATCTGATAATGAACCCGGACTTCATGTGAATGGAGATGAAGACCCCGTTACCGATAACTTAATTATTTTCAAGAAAATACCTGTAAATGATTTATTTCAACTTGCAGTGGCAGTAACATCGGTTTCAATAACGCCAACTTCTGCTACTTTATTCTTAGATGAAACACAACAACTCACAGCAACCGTAGCACCAATAAATGCAACAAACCAAAACGTAACATGGAGTAGTAGCGATGATAATATTGCAACCGTAGATGAAAACGGATTGGTAAGGGCAGTAGCAGTAGGCGAAGCAACAATTACGGTAACTACGAATGACGGAGGATTTACTGCAAGCAGTGCAATAACAGTAGAAGCGGTAGCTGTTACCGGCATATCTTTAAATACTTCAACAGCAACTTTAAACGTATCCGAAACTCTACAACTAAATGCAACTATCCAACCTGAGAATGCAACAAATCAAAACGTAACATGGAGCAGTAGCGATAATAGCATTGCAACCGTAAACGAAAACGGACTTGTAACAGGTGTTGCCGAAGGAACTGCAACTATAACTGTAACAACCGAAGATGGTAACTTTACCGCAACTTGTACAGTAACAGTTGAAACCACAACTGTAGCTGTAACAGGCGTATCAGTAAATCCAACAACAACTGCTATGTTAGTTGATGGCACACAACAACTCTCAGCAACCATAGCACCAACAAATGCGACAAATCAAAACGTAACATGGACAAGTGATATGCAAAATATAGCAACAGTAAGTGCAACCGGATTGGTAGAAGGAGTTGCCGTAGGTACTGCAAATATTATTGTAAGTACCGAAGACGGTAATTTTACTGATACTTGTGTTGTAACTGTTGGACCAAACGGAATAAAAGAAAATATTGCCGAAATTATAAATATATATCCGAACCCGACAGCCGGTATAATTAACCTTAAATCATCAGAAAGAATTTTAAACGCTTCTATACAAGATATTACAGGCAAAATTATACGCAAATTAAATGTAGAAAATAACGAAACAATTAATTTGGCTGATATTGAAAACGGTATTTATATAATTAAAATTCAAACTGCAAATAAAGTATTTTCCGGAAAAATTATAAAAGAATAAATAATTGACCCGGATTAAATTTCATTAATATTTTCAGTGGAAAAAAGCCGAAAAACTACGTTTTTCGGCTTTTGAATTAAGCTTAACCCGCATTATTATCTGCGATGCTACTTCGTAGTCATCAAGTCTTCGTAGTGAGGGCTGCATATACAATAAAATAAGGGTTTTGGTCTTGGGACAATGGTTTTGGGAAGTTTTTTGGGTATTTACCGGTGTTTTTATGCTTTTAAAGCATAAACAGACCTCCTCCACTCGCACTCATTTGCAAACAGGTGCGTTTATGGTCTTTTATTCTCTTGACAATACTTTTACAAAACAGCCGAACCTGCGTTTTATGCAAAATGATACAGAAAAATAATTGTTCCGGTATAAGCCGGTTTTTTGCGGTCTTTTATTTCTAAGGTTGCTTGCATTTCCGCTTTGCAAATTCCGCGTAAGTTTTGCACCTTTAAAACTTTTACTTTTAAACGCACTTCGTCATTCACTCTGACGGCTTCATTAAATTTGAATTTTTCAATGCCGTAGTTTACAAGCATTTTTACATTGTTGACTTCAACAATTTGATCCCATAAAGGCGGTAAAATCGACAAAGTCAAATAGCCGTGTGCAATGGTTGAACCGAACTGCGATTCTTTTTTTGCACGTTCTTCGTCAATATGTATCCACTGATGATCCATGGTTGCATCGGCAAACTGATTAATTTGCGCTTGCGAAATTTTCATATAATCGGAATAATCCAAGGTGCTGCCCTCAAGTGCAACAAATTCTTCCAAACTGTTAATTATCGTTTTAGCCATTTTTTACGGTTTTTGTGGGTTAAATTAAGTATAATAAAAATTTTAAGCATCTTTTTTTGTTCGCGAATCTCGTAAGCCGACCGTTTTATTGAATATGATTTTTTCTTCGCTTGAATCTTTGTCCGAACAAAAATACCCGATACGTTCAAACTGAAACCGGTCGCCGGCTTTCGTGTTTTTCAAGAAAGGCTCGGCTTTGCAATTTTCGATAACAGACAAAGAATTGGGGTTGATAAATTCCAAGAAACTTTTATCCTTATGCCCGTCGGGGTTTTCGTCGGAAAACAATCGGTCATACAAACGCACCTCAACATCAAGGGCATGTTTTGCCGAGACCCAATGCAAGGTGCCTTTTACTTTTCTGCCGTCCGGAGATTTGCCGCCTTTCGATAAAGGGTCGTAAGTACATAAAAGTTCCGTGATATTTCCCTTTTCATCTTTCAGCACTTCATTGCATTTTATGAAATAAGCATAGCGCAAACGCACTTCACCGCCCGGTTTCAGCCTGAAAAACTTGCGATTTGCCTCTTCTCTAAAATCTTCTCGTTCAATATACAGCGTTCGAGAAAAAGGAACTTCACGTTCGCCCATGCTTTCGTCTTCGGGATTATTAACTGCAGGCAAAAACTCTTCTTTATCTTCCGGATAGTTTGTAATGGTAACTTTTAAGGGGTCTAAAACCGTCATAACGCGTTGTGCCGTTTTATTCGAATGTTCTCGGATGCTGTATTCCAACAAACCGACATCAATAACATTTTCTCTTTTGGCAACACCTACTTTTTCGGCAAATATTTTTAAAGCCTCCGGCGTATATCCTCTTCGGCGCAAGCCGGAAATAGTCGGCATACGGGGGTCGTCCCAGCCGGAAACATAATTTTCTTCAACCAATTGAGCCAACTTTCTTTTGCTCATTACGGTATAACTTAAATTCAGCCGGGCAAATTCTATTTGTCGCGGACGCGTTCTGCCCTCTTCATAAATATGGTCTAAAAACCAATCGTATAAAGGTCGGTGATTTTCAAATTCCAAAGTACAAATCGAATGTGTAATTCCCTCGATATAATCCGATTGCCCATGCGTAAAATCATACATCGGATAAATGCACCATTGATTTCCGGTTCGGTGGTGTTCGGCATGTTTAATTCGATACATAACCGGGTCGCGCATGTGCATGTTCGGCGAACTCATGTCAATTTTCGCTCTCAGCACTTTTTCGCCGTCCCCGAACTCGCCCTTTTTCATCCGCTCAAACAAATCCAGGTTTTCTTCCACGCTTCTGTTTCTGAAAGGACTTTCAGTTCCGGGCTTGGTGGGCGTTCCTCTGTTTGCGGAAATTTCTTCAAAACTTTGGTCGTCCACATAGGCATAGCCGTCTTTTATAAGTTGCACTGCCCATTCAAAAAGTTGATTAAAATAGTCGGAGGCATAATGCACCTCGCCGTTCCACCGAAACCCTAACCATTTTACGTCTTCTAAAATCGAATCGACATATTCAACATCTTCTTTTACGGGATTGGTATCATCAAAACGCAAATTTGTTTTTCCGCCGTACTCAATGCCCAAGCCAAAATTCATGATAATGGATTTTGCATGACCTATATGCAAATATCCGTTTGGTTCCGGCGGAAAACGCGTCAAAATTTCTTTATGTTTTCCGGCTTCTAAATCCGCCTCGATAATTTGTTCAATAAAATGTAAAGATTTTTTTTCTTCCTTTAAATCAAGTTTATCGTCCATGCTATATTTGAATAAATTTAGGGCAAAGATAAAATCTATTCCGGTTTTTTAATAACTTTGTCTCCGTTTTGAATATAATATTATCATAAATATGGGTTTTATAGAAATAGAAGGAATGGAGTTTTATGCCTATCACGGGCATTACAAAGAAGAACAAGTGGTGGGCAATCGTTTTCTTGTTGATTTGCTTATTGAAACTGATTGCTCAAAAGCAGCAAGTTCGGATAATATTGAAGATGCCGTAAATTATCAAACCGCATACAAAATTATTAAAGAAGAAATGAGCAAAAAATCCTATTTGCTCGAAAATATTGCCGACAGAATTTTAAATGCCTTGTATGCCAAACTGGATAATATGAAATCGGTGAAAATTAAATTATCAAAAATTAATCCTCCCATGGGCGGAAAAATACAAAAAGTAAGTGTTACAATGACCAAATAAGTTTATGAAACTTCAATTCAACTTATAATTCATAATTTACAATTTAAATAAATTGACTGTTGAAAATTAGAAATATAAACATACAAAATAATGAAGCAGAAACTGAAAATATACAATACATTAAGCAGAAAAAAAGAATTGTTTACACCGATTAATCCGCCTTTTGCGGGAATGTATGTTTGCGGACCAACGGTTTACGGCGATGCGCATCTCGGACACGCAAGACCTGCCATTACTTTTGATTTGCTTTTCAGATATTTACAATTTATCGGCTACCAAGTGCGCTACGTCCGAAACATCACGGATGTGGGGCATCTGGTTGACGATGCCGATGCCGGAGAAGACAAAATTGCAAAAAAAGCAAAACTCGAACAGCTCGAGCCTATGGAAGTTGTTCAAAAATACACCAACAGTTTTCATCGCAACATGCTTGAATTAAACGCCTTAGAGCCAAGCATTGAGCCTCATGCCTCCGGGCATATCACGGAGCAAACGGCAATGATTAAGGATATTCTGCAAAAAGGATATGCTTACGAAGTAAACGGCTCGGTATATTTCGATGTGCAAAAATATGCAGAAACCAATCATTACGGCAAACTTTCCGGAAGAAAAATCGAAGACCTTTTAGCCAACACAAGGACACTTGCCGGACAAGACGAAAAGAAAAGTCCTTTGGATTTTGCCCTGTGGAAAAAAGCCGATGAAGAACACATTATGCGCTGGACATCGGAATGGAGCGAGGGCTTCCCCGGTTGGCATCTTGAATGCTCGGTAATGAGCACAAAATATCTCGGCGACACCTTTGATATTCACGGCGGCGGTTTGGATTTGCAATTCCCGCATCACGAATGCGAAATTGCTCAGTCAAAAATTGCAAAAGGCAAAGATGCCGTAAAATATTGGATGCACAATAACCTGATTACAATCGCCGGGCAAAAAATGAGCAAGTCGCTCGGAAATTTCATCACCTTAGATGAAATGTTTTCCGGAAACAATAGATTGTTGGAGCAAGCCTATCACCCGATTGTTGTTCGATTTTTTATTCTGCAAGCACATTATCGCAGCACCCTCGATTTCTCGAACAAAGCATTGCAAGCCTCCGAAAAAGGATTGCAAAAACTTTTTAAGGGTTTGGAAACCCTGGATAAATTAAAACCGGGAAAAGAATCTACATTTGACATTCAAAGTTTTAAAGATAAATGTTTTGATGCCTTAAATGACGATTTGAATACGCCCGTTTTAATTGCCCGGCTTTTTGACGGAATAAAAACAATCAATCAGATACACACTGAACATGAAAAAATTAACGAAGCCGACTTAAAAGAACTCAAAGCATTTTTTCAATTAATGGTTTTTGATATTCTGGGTTTGAAAAGAATGGAGGAGAACAAAAGTTTCGACCAAAAATTGGAAGAAATTATTGATTTATTGCTTAATCTTCGCTTGGAAGCCAAAAACAAAAAGGATTTTGCTTTGTCGGATAAAATTAGAGACGAATTAAACAAAGCCGGCATTGTCGTCAAAGATAAAAAAGACGGTTTTGAGTGGGAACTAAAATAATCGATAACTTTAAATTTTTATAAAATGAAAAAACTAATAGTAATTATTTCTGTTTTTATGTTATTAGGAACTGCATGTGAAAATCAAAACGAAAAAAAATCGGGAAATGCCGATGAAAAAATTATCGGCAAACCCCAACTTACTTTGAACAGCGATATTATGACGCCGGAGGTATTATGGTCTTTTGGCAGATTGAGCGATGTTCAAGTGTCGCCGGACGAAAAAACATTGCTTTTCGGGATTACCTACTACGACATTCCGGAAAATAAAGGAAACCGAGAGCTGTACACCATGCCGACAAAGGGCGGAACGCCGCAACAAATAAGCAAAACCGCTTCCGGAGAATACAATGCTGTTTGGAGCAAAGACGGAAAAACGATTTATTTTATGTCGCCCGGCAAAGACGGAATGCAAATATTTAAAATGAATGCCTCCGGTTCCGGAAGAACACAAATTTCTGACATTAAAGGCGGAATTTCCGGTTTTATCTTGTCGCCCGACCAAAGCAAAATACTCTATATCAAAGAAGTTGATTTGGTTGAAAACATTGTTGATGTTCACGCCGATTTACCCAAAGCAAATGCCCGCATTATTAATGAAATGATGTATCGCCATTGGGATGTTTGGACCGAATCGTACAGCCATATTTTTGTAGCCGATTTCAACGGAAAAAATCTTTCGGAAGGAACCGATATTATGAAAGGCGAAGAATTTGACTCTCCCTTAAAACCTTTCGGCGGTCTTGAAGAAATTGCTTGGAGCCCCGACAGTAAAACAATTGCTTACACTTGTGTCAAGAAAAAAGGCTTGGCTTATACGCTTTCGACCAATTCGGATATTTATCTCTACAATCTCGACACCAAAGAAACGTCCAATTTAACCGAAGGAATGAAAGGCTACGATAAAGCACCCGTTTTTTCAAACGACGGAAAAAAAATTGCATGGGAAAGCATGGAACGAGACGGCTACGAGTCGGATAAAATAAGGTTGTTTGTCCATGATTTCAACACCAATGCAAAAACCGATTACAGCACCAAATTCGACCAAAACGCCGGCGGATTAAATTGGGACAAAAACGATGAAAATATTTATTTTATCAGTGATTGGCATGCACGCTTTCAAATATATAAATTAAACCTGCAAAGCAAGCAAATCAGCCCGGTTACGCAAGGCGATCATAATTTTACATCTGTTGCCGTATTGTCCGATAAACTCATTGCAACCAAGCAATCGATGTCCATGCCTACCGAAATTTTTGCCGTAAATCTTGACGGAAAAGAAACGCAACTCAGTTTTGTAAACAAAGACTTGCTCGACCAATTAACACCGGGAAAAGTCGAAGAACGATACGTGAAAACAAGCGACAACAAAGACATGCTGGTTTGGGTTATTTATCCGCCTCATTTCGATCCCGACAAAAAATATCCGGCATTGCTATACTGCCAAGGCGGTCCGCAATCCTCAGTCAGTCAGTTTTGGTCTTATCGCTGGAACTTTCAAATGATGGCGGCAAACGGGTACATTGTTGTTGCGCCCAACCGTCGCGGTCTGCCGAGTTTTGGTCAAGCATGGAATGAGCAAATAAGCGGTGATTACGGCGGACAAAACATGAAAGACTATTTCTCTGCCATTGATGCACTAAAAAAAGAGCCTTATATAGACGAAAACAAACTCGGAGCAACCGGTGCCAGCTACGGCGGCTTTTCGGTATATTGGTTAGCCGGGCATCATAACAAACGTTTTAAAGCATTTATAGCCCATGACGGCATCTTCAACTTAGAATCGCAATACACCGAAACCGATGAGCTTTGGTTTACGAACTGGGATTTAGGCGGCGCACCTTGGGACTATAAAAATAAAATTGCTCAAAGATCCTATGCAAACTCTCCGCACAAATTTGTGGATAAATGGGACACGCCCATAATGGTAATACACGGCGGAAAAGATTACAGGATATTAGACTCGCAAGGGTTCAGTGCCTTTAATGCCGCACAAGCAAAGGGTGTTCCCTCGAAAATGCTCTATTTCCCCGAAGAGAACCATTGGGTATTGCATCCGCAAAACGGAATTTTATGGCAGCGCGAGTTTAAAAACTGGTTTGATAAGTGGTTGAAATAAAAATAATTTCCACACCTTAAAGTTTGCAACCAATAAAAAATTCCCCTTGCCGGCAAGGGGAATTTTTTATTTCTCGCAGGCTCAAACTTTTTCTGAACTTTTGATTTTTAGCAAATCAATAATTGACAAAATTTCCCTAACCCTCAGCCCTCACTACGAAGACTTGATGACCACGAAGTAGCATCGCAGATAATAATGCGGGTTAAGAAAGTCTCGAAATTCGGCTTAAAAACTTTTTTTCAAAAAAACAGTACCTTGTTATACATAGTTCTAAAAAATTCACATATCTTTGCCGTGCAAAATAAATGCACAATGGAACAAATAAAAAGTATTATATTAAATTACAAAGAATATAAGATAACGGAAAGTGCTTTAAAACAATTGACGGTATTTCTGGATTATGTGAAAAATAATGCCGAAACCGGAGAAAAATATACTGAACATGAAATACAAATATCGGTTCTTTTAGATATGGAACTGGAACAAAAACAAAGCTCTGTTCTTACTCTTGAAATTATAAATGAAACAATAAATGTCATGAAAGAAAATCAAAAAATAAGTTATAAAAAACAGTTTTATTCAAACGAACGTTTTAAGAAAAAATCGCAAAGGAAAACATACAAAAAAAGAAATCCGTTGAGAAGAGACTCATCCAATGGGATTTTGGGCGGCGTGTGCGCCGGAATTGCCCGAAAACTGGGAATTGACCCGGTAATAATACGACTTCTCTTTGTGGTTTTGGCACTTTTCAGAGGTTTGTTTATTCCGGTATATATTATTTTGTGGATTGTAATGCCCTCTGACGAAATGAACTCCGGATACAATAATACGATTAGGGTATAATTTAAGTTTTTGCCATGAAAACCGAGAATGTAAAAGCTCAAATGCGCAAAGGTGTTTTGGAATACTGCACATTGTCTGTTTTATCCAAGGGCGATGCTTATGCTTCCGAAATAATTAAGGAACTGAAAACAGCGGAACTCATTGTAGTGGAGGGAACTTTATACCCATTATTGACCCGGCAAAAAAATGCCGGTTTGTTAAGCTATCGCTGGGAAGAGTCCGCTTTGGGTCCACCGCGCAAATATTATCGATTAACCGACAAAGGACAAAATGTTCTGAACGAATTGGATAAATCTTGGAATAAGTTAACAAAAGCTATTGATAAAATACGAAAGAAAGAGGAATAAAAAACGAAAGGTCAGGCACTGAAAATTTCAGATACATGACAGAATGATTATTTTTTCGCTCTAATAAAAATGTAATAAAAGTCATTCGGGCGTTCCTATATGACCTTTGAAAATTATAAATATAAGCATATGAAAAAAACCTTAAGAATACATATTGGCGGATATATTTTCAATATTGACGAAGATGCTTTTCAAAGTTTAAAACAATGGCTTGATGCTATTTTTGTAAAATATGAGCATGAAAAAGACGGGGAAGAAATTTTTAATGATATAGAATTGCGTGTTGCGGAATTATTTGTCGAAAAAGTCGGCAATGAGGGAACAATTAGGCTTAAAACAGTAAATGAGATTATTCAAGTGATGGGCAGCCCGGAAGATTTTGATCCAGAAGAAGAAAATACAAAAAGCAAAGAAGAACCGATTTTTTCAAGAAAAGAAACGGAAAAGCAAAAACGCTTGTACAGAAGTAGGAATAATCGTATAATAGCCGGAGTTTGCGGAGGTTTGGGCGATTATTTCGGTATCGATCCGGTTATAATTCGGCTCCTGTTTTTTGCCGCATTTATTTTTGCCGGCACCGGAACAATCTTGTATATCATTTTATGGATTGTTGTCCCGGAGGGTGTTAGCGTTTCGCATATATTTAAAAATACAAAACAAAAACGTTATAATTTTAATTAACCCGTATTATTCATCAAGTCTTCGTAATAAGGGCTGCATATACAATAAAATAAGTGATAAGGCGATTGAGGCATATCCTTTGATATGGTGAATGAGGCTTATCAAACAAAGTGTCTTATTTTGAAGTA
>PDWJ01002164.1_pt1 | contig 21730 bp, 16 predicted proteins | sample 1430881 | NCBI WGS metagenome assembly PDWJ01 (sample SAMN01162460, study PRJNA174530) | Oral metagenome, whole genome shotgun sequencing project. | biome: Marine environment; feature: Marine mammal; material: Swab sample of the gingival sulcus; isolation source: swab sample of gingival sulcus... | reverse complement strand
AGATAGTTACAAGCACCTCAGTAGGTGGTGATAGACACCCAAATAGGTGATTAAAAGTGTTTTAGAGATGGTTGATAAGTATCTCGAAGATGATTGTAATTACCTCAATAGGTGGTAACAGATAGCTAAAAAATGTCGATAACCATTTTAGAAATACTTTATAAATAAGTAGATAGCATCTTACCAACCATTAATAAATCCATTGTAAACACTCATATAACCGCTTATAATCGGCTAACCGACCAAAATGAATAAGCAATCAAAAGGAAAAATTTATGTTAGACGCAGTATATATATGGGAATCCAAATATGGAGTACCCAAAGATAGCTCTTATGAAGGCGTAAGTGCATTTGTACAAAAATTACAAGACCAACCAGAAGCCATACATAATGATTTATGCGACTTTGCACAGTCATTTGAGACGTTTTTCACCGAAGCAAAAGAGTTTTATCCAGATGACCGTGCCATCACAATAAATGAAGGTTTCTCTTATAGTTATCACAAAGATGAAACCAATAACGCAGTATTGATGCTAGATGACAAACCATCAAACTGTGATAACTACTATGACATGCTCTATGCGTATGCCAATAAATATAACCTTATCTATTGTGATGGTGAAACAGGTACAATTTTTAAAGCAACTGATACAACCAAAGCAGATAAACATATCACAGAATGGCAAGAAAAACTGGCTGAATTAAAAAAAGCTCCTCGTGAAGACGATGAATATATCCCAGATAATACCGCCAAAGTAACGCAACTACTAGTAAAATTGCTAAAAAAACGTTTGGCAGAATTAAATATTCCAAACTATAGCGTTAAAAACAGAGATTCTTCAGGTTTAGCGTCTGCTTATATTGAGACAGGTATTGCTAAAATTGAGCTAAGCTATATGTTTGAGCATGACATTGGTGATGATGACTTTCGTATGCGACGTATTATTTTAGATCCATATATGTATATCTACATATATATAAACAATCAAAGAGAAGAGTTTAGATTTGACCATCAGCATTTTTATAAAGATGAAAAAATCAATCTTTCTATTGATACCGTAGCAGAATTAAAACAAGGTATAGAATATGGTATAGTGATGATGCAGTATTTTTATCCACATTTAGATAGTTTAGAAAGTCTCTATACATTACTGAGTAATGCTGAAAATGATGAACGTTTAAGTGAATATATGCAGGGTTCGACTGTATATATTGTATGCCCAATTACTATGTACTTGTTAGCATATGCGACCAAACAACCAAACTTACCTGCACTACGTGAAAAGTATAAACAATTATCTATAGGTAGACGGATGCGTGCTATAAAAGAAGAATATAGGTTATATTATCTAGGAGAAGAAGCAAAAAAAGCTCAGAGAGATCCCAACTATGAAATATGTGAACCTAACTTCTCCATTGATGAAGAAAGTGAACTACAAGAGTACACCGCAGACTTTGAGCGGGTTTGTCCTGATTATGGTGAGGGGGATATTTAGTAAAATGGTTCGTGAAACGCACCGAGTTAATAAGCGGAACATGAGTAAAGGTTGGTGTCGAGGAACGAGACCCAACAGAGATAATCATTTGTAATCGTACAATTCAGTTTAAAAATAAGAGTTCAGCCTCATAACCAAAGTCACTGGATTCCTGACTCGCCATACGCTTATTTTGCTAAAATTATTTGTTATTGCAAATACGTGGTATTTTTCATAGTCTGTGGCTCTCAGGAATGACAAATCCAAGATTGTGTTGTAAATCGAATTGAGAGCATTGAAACAATCTCGTTATCGTCATTCCTGAAATTTTCTATTTTTTGCTTTTTAAAAATAGAAAATTATCAGGAATCCAGTGCCTTTTTGGTAGCTACGCAAAAAGCGAAACTAGCCATTTATTACCAATCATGCGATGAGAGCGGTTTAGCCCTGATTGAAGCGGTATTGAGCCGAAGTTGGGGGCGATGTGGTCTGGCTACTACGCGAGCACAGCTCTTGTCTTGCGAACGGGCGAAACAGTGTTTCGCTTTATCCGTTCTCAGGTCTCGTGGAGCAGGAACGCAAATCGCCACATAGACCACACGCCCCCAACAAGGTGAGATAAGAGCAGAAAGCAGGATTAGCTCCATAAAATTAATAAGTTAGTACAATTAGTAATAAACAGAGACAAAACACAATGATAGAATTTAACCAAGTATCCGTTCGCCGTGATGGTCGATTATTATTTCAAGATGCCAGTTTTCAGCTCCACCCAAAGCAGAAAATCGGTTTAACAGGCAATAACGGCACCGGCAAGTCCACCTTGTTTGCGGTGTTGCTCGGTGAGCTTGCGGTGGATACCGGCGATGTTTCCATTCCTAACAACTGGAAAAAAGGACACATGGCTCAAGAGGTCGATAGCGTGGAGATGAGTGCTATCGATTATGTGCTAGAGGGCGATGATGAATGGTTTGAGCTGAATAAAAAGCTCAATATACTTGCCTGCCCAGATAAGCATAAAGACATTGCCGAAGAGGAAATCGCTCATATTTACCAACGATTTGATGAGATTGATGGCTATCGCACGCCTACTAAAGGGGCTCAAATCATGGCAGGTTTGGGTTTTAATGAGTCGCAACATGAGATGTTGGTGGGGTCGTTTTCGGGCGGTTGGCGTATGCGGTTAAACCTTGCTCGTACGCTGATGTGCCGAGCCGATATCTTGTTGCTTGATGAGCCGACTAACCACTTGGATTTAGATGCGATTATTTGGTTGGAAGAGTGGATTGCAAACTTTGATGGTATGGTGTTGCTGATTTCTCATGACCAAAGTTTTTTGGATGCGTGCGTTGACCATATTCTACATGTGGAAAATCAAACGGTGACTTTATATACAGGGAATTATAGCCAATTTGTTAAGGTGCGTAGCGAACGCCTTGCCCAACAGCAACAAGCCTTTGAAAAGCAACAGGCAACTAGGGCTCATTTGGAAGATTATATTCGCCGTTTTCGTGCCAAAGCGACGAAGGCAAAGCAGGCACAAAGCCGTATTAAGCAACTTGAGCGTATGACTGAGTTGTCGGCAGTGGTGGCGGATAATCCGTTTTCCTTTAAGTTTTATCCACCAAGCCATATGGCGTCGCCACTGATTCAGATTAATGGCTCCAATGACCCCGCAAAAGGTAGTCCAAGAGGGGCGGAAATCGGTTATGGCGATACGCCTCTATTGCGAGATGTGAAGTTGCAAGTAACCCCTGATACTCGCTTAGGGCTGTTGGGAATGAACGGTGCGGGTAAATCCACGGTGATTAAGGCGTTGGTGGGGGATTTGCCCTTGCTAACTGGGGAATACAAGGCGTCGGATACGTTAAAGGTTGGCTATTTTAATCAGCACCAAATGGATAGCCTAGACAATGAGGCAACGCCACTTACTATGCTTAGACGTTTGGCAGGCAAGACTTCAGATGCGGTGTTGCGTGCGTTTTTGGGAAGTTTTGACTTTCGTGGTGACCGTATTGATACGCCGTGTAAGTTGTTTTCTGGCGGTGAGCGAGCCAGATTGACCCTTGCCTTGATTGTTTGGCAACGCCCGAATGTGTTGGTGCTTGATGAGCCGACTAACCACCTTGATTTGCAAATGCGACAGGCGTTAACGGTGGCTTTACAAGGCTTTGAGGGAGCGGTGGTGCTGGTATCGCATGATAGAGAGCTGATTGCTAATGTCTGCGATGAGCTGTATTTGGTGCATGATGGCTTGGTCGATGAGTTTACTGGGGATATTGCTGATTATGGTAAATGGATTAAAGAAGTCCGCAAACAAACCACCCAACAGCAAAATGCCGAACATAAAGAGGAGAAAGCGAATAAAGCCAAGCAATTAACGGAGCAGTTAAAAAACCAAAGCACCCCTCCTAACCTCCCCTGTTCAGGGGAGGGACAAAATCCTGCCAATGTAAACAATGAGCTAGAGGGACTCAGCAAAGAAGAACTGCGTAAACGTAAAGCGGAACAACGCAAAGTGACTGCCCCCATTCGTAAACGCATTGACAAGGCAGAACAAGCACTAGAAAAAATCAGTGAGCAACTTGCCAACTTAGAGGAGCAGTTAGCGGATACTGGCTTATACGATGATGAACGCAAAGCCGAGCTGATGGCACTGCTTGAGCAACAAACCAGCTTGCAACAAGACGAGGCGGAGCAAGAAGAGTTGCTAATGGAGGCGATGGAGGAATTGGAGGAGGTTGAGGGAGGGTTTTAACTGTGATGAGTGCAATTTTATTTTTGGGGTGCCTGTTTGTTCCTTTTGTTGCGTTAGCAATATTTCTGAATAGAAGACGCATTGCCAAGGAAATGAAAGCTGGCAAGGCTGTTATCATACCTCCTAAATATGGACTATGGGGGACGGTGGGTTTTTATGCTTTTTGGGTCGGTGTTATTATCATTCTGTTTGTTTTGCAAACGCAGTTTCTTGACTATCTGTCATCTTTAGAAAAGGGCTGTAAGATGTATATGGGTTTAAATCCTACCTATTTTAGAGAGTTGGTATCTTTGATAGTTTGTATAATAGTTTTGATCGTACTTATTAGTTATAGTGTTTATGAATATATCAAAGTCAAATCAGCGAAAGGTCAGTTTTATCCCTCGCTAGACATACAGCCTAACTTTACCAGAAATGTATGCAAGATGGTGGATGAACAATATCTAAGGGACGCAAAGGGAAATATAGCTATCAATTTCTTGTGTGCAATTGTACTGTGTATGTTTTCGTATTTGTCTGTAGAACTGCCACTTTTTCCTTTTTCTCAAGCCAATGACGCCTATCAGCAGGCGTGTTTGCGAGGTAGGTAGCCAGACAAAAAACTTGTACAAATAATCACAATTCTATATAATGCCAGTAATAAGTGAAAGAAAATAGCCCATGAAGTACTAAATGGAAAGAGGATTTTTATTGGTTTTTATCTTATCAATGCACTTATTATCTGTTTTTTGTTAATCCTCTTTTATAATTTTAAGGATATACTATGTTTAAGAAACTTGCTATCGCTACCGCCGTCGTTTCTATGGTTTTACCATTAACCGCTCAAGCTGGAATCACCCAAAAATCTGGTCGTTCAGTTGAGCAAATTTACAAGCAGTGTGGTATCGGTGGTATGCTGTTTGGTAACTCTAGCGAAATCTTAGCCATCATCTCTAACGTCACTTGGGACTTGGGTACGACTGCTGCTATCTCAGACTCTATGTCTCCAGACACTTGTAACGGTGGCAATGTACGTGCTGCTGTATTGATCAAAGAATCATTCCCAAGCTTAGAAGCCAACCTAGCTGCTGGTGAAGGTTCTCACCTAACAGCACTTGCAGACGTTGCAGGTTGTGATTCAACCGCTGCTATCCGCAACAGCTATGGAAAATACGCTCAGACGGATGCTTATGCAACAGCTTCAAAACAGCAAAACGTTGATGTTTTATATAACATCGTAAGCAGCACTTGCTCTATGTAACTGTTGAAGTAACGATTGAAGTAAACATAAAAAAAGGTGATTTGTCATAATATGATTACATGTTTGCAATCTGCACAAGTCACAAAGAAAGTTGGTTGCTTAGGCAACCAGCTTTTTTTGTTTTTGTCAGTATCCTTAGTATTGTTCAGCTTGTCAGTTAGTGTTTATACAACTAGTGCTTATGCAGAACAGAGTTTGCCACAATCCCAAGCGTTGCAGGCAACAGCCATTCAAGCCCACCAAGATATTAAACCTATCCAAAAGACTCAACAAGTTGAAAAAACTAAAAAAACAAGCACGATATTTAACGCTACAGAATTAAAAAAGCTTGCCAAACACAAGCAATGGCAACATCTACTATTTTATAAAAATGGACGAGCAGAGGTTATTTCACCAAATTTTTATCTTAGTGACCCACAATCTCGACACAAAAAGAAATTTAGTCCTTATCAGGAACTTGTTGCTACGATTAAACAAAGCAACAACCCAACTACGCTGTGTAAATATCCCGCTCGTTATTATTGGTTAAGTCAGCATTTGCCAAAGTTACCAATAGATTTATCAAAGTGTACTGAGTTACCAAGCCCTAAGCAGGATATTAGCTTGATTTTGGTCAGTAGTTATTTAAAAAACCCAGCCTCTACCTTTGGGCATGTACTGATTAAGACCAATGATAGCAAGAGTCTCAACAATACGAATACTTCTAAAAATGTCTCAAAATCTATTCAAAAGCAAAACCAAAATCATAAACAACAATTAGCAACGCAAGTCCATGCAGTCTCTAGCCAAGATTTGCTAAATCAATCGTATAACTTTGGTGCAAGAATCCCTAACAATGAAAATGGCGTATTATATGCGTTAAAAGGCTTGTTTGGCTTTTATGATGCAGGATTTTCTAAGGCAGATTTTTTCAAACAAGATGCCGTCTATGCAAAAAATGAACAGCGAGATATGTGGGAATATGTGCTAAATTTAGATGAATTTAATACTGCCCTGCTGAATTATCATCTGTACGAGGCACAGTCTGCTCGCTTTACTTATTATTTTATTAAGCAAAATTGTGGTTATCGCTCTGGTGAAATACTAGAGTTAGTTAGCGATATTGAGACTACTAACCGAATCGGCGGATGGTATGCTCCTGATTTTGTGTTTGACCAGTTGGTTGAATATAAAGCAACAGACCACTCACAAAACCATTTTATAGACACAGCCAACCAACAAGCACGCTCATTAATCAAGCAGACTCGTTATCTGCCATCTGAACAAACACAACTCCGCCAAAGATTTGAGCAACTGCCAGCCAACTTACAAACCATCATTAATGACTTTATCAAGCATGCAGATATGCAAGCATTGGCACAGTTGGACAAACAACAACAGGCGTTGGTCATTGACTTTTTATTAAGCCATCGTAACTATCAGCTATCGCAAGCGGATAACGAAGACAAAGCCTCTCATGAAAAGATAAAAAAACAGCTGATTAGCAAGCGTTTTACCCTACCAGTGGGCAATGAGCTGGCAAAATTACCATTAACAGTGAAACCATCACCTGCCTTGAGTAATAAAACCACACGCACGGCTGTTAGCGTTTCTGATAAGGCGGTCAATGCTGGCTTGACCTTGTTTGTCAAAGATCCACTAAATGACTATAACGACCTTAACAAACGATTTGAGGCAGTCAAACTATCAGCAAGTTATCGTTTTGATGAAGACAAATTAAACGGCAATTTAAATGACAATTTAAATGATAAGTTGCGAGATGGTAAATTACAGTTTGATGAGTTTGTATTTTTGGATATGCAACAAGTCGAAAATCTCAAGCAACCGCTAGCAGGCGAGCCGAAGATGGCTTGGCAATTAAAGACAGGTGTGCAACCCGACCCAGTAGAGGGCACAGGACATATCACCTATGCTCAAGCAGGGGTTGGTACAGGTTTGGAGTTACTCTCTTCTGCTCGGTATGATGCTTTGGGTTATGGTTTTGTCAACGCTCATGTGCATGACCAAAAGGGTGAGGGTGATATTGGTTATCTTGATGTTAGCAGTCAGCTGGGAGTGCGACTAAAAGATAACAATAACAGTCGAGCAGGACAGTTAGAATACAGTGTTCGCAAACGTGATGGCAGTCATCTGGTTCAACGTGACAGGGCATTAACAAAAATAATGATTTACGAGCGATTATATCGTATGTAGATAATGACAACCTTGAGAATACTCCTAATTCTGCTAATAATTCCAATAATGTCAATAATACTAATACTGCTAAAGATACTGATGGATTAGGCGTAGAACTGGCGTATCATTATTATTGGTAGTAGGAATGGGTAGTGGGGGTTGCCAAATTTAATTATTCATCATAAACATACACCCTAGTGGCTGTTTTATTTGCAATAAAGGCGAAAAATAGCCCAAATAACGCATTAACATAAGACATAATCAAGGTTAGCACAACCAAGCGTTCGATAAATGCGTAGAAGATAACGATTGACAGAACACACATTATCAAAACTACCAATACTAAGACAACAACATAAACAGCAACAACTAAGCCATTTTTATTGTATTGATATTTGATTGTTGGTAAATTTTCAGGAAAGGTTTGTCTGATTTTTCTATCTTGCCAATAAAAAAACAACAATGGAAAAAAATAAATCACAAATGCCCAAAATAGGCTTAGGCGGGTGGTTCGTTGACTTTGAATCAAGGCGTTACGTTGTTTGTGAAACTCGTATGGCTTGCTATGTTCAGCATTATCAATCTGCACTTCATAGACTACTAACCCATAAGTAAGGTTATCTTGATACCAAATGGTGGCAGTCTCACCTGCATATTGATAAATGTCATCACAAGAACTCTTATTATAATTACGGCAATGCAAAGGAAGACCTGCAAAGGGTAGCCACTGAGAGTAGTATTTACCGCTGGTCTTTTTATAGGTTGTAGGGACGATGTCGGTGACTTGTTGTAATTGTGATTTTTCGGTGACAAAGGTATCTGTCATCCTACCATATTCTGAGAATATTGGTAGAACACAAAATCCCAGCATAAAGGCAAATATCCGTGTATTGTTTATTCCTTTTACAGGATTATCATAATAATGCTTGATGTTCCAAGCAAGCATTAATGAAAGAAAAAAATTAAACATAACAAGATGATATGCAAGCAATACCGCAAAAAAGTGAGCGATAAAGGTATAAATCAAAAAACTGATTAAGTATTGTTTAGAAGAAAGTTGAATCATAAAACACATTCTAGCACAAAAAAACCGCCCTATTCTTAGAATAAAGCGGTTTTCTTATCGCTAGATAGTTATGCTAGAAGCTAGACACTTATGCCTGCTCAACACCTTTCATAGTCAACTTAATGCGACCACGGTTATCAATATCTTGCACCAATACCTTGATTTGTTGCCCTTCTTTTAGGTAATCACTAACACTTTCCACACGGTCATCGCTGATTTGTGAAATGTGTACCAAACCATCGGTACCTGGCATAATGGTGACAAAGGCACCAAAGTCCACCACACGAGCGACCGTACCTAGGTAAACCTTACCGATTTCAGCTTCCGCAGTTAACGCTTCAATTTGAGCCATAGCGGCTTTCGTCGATGCTTTGTTTTCACCAAAGATACGAATAGTACCATTATCATCAATATCAATAACCGCACCAGTATCTTCAGTTAGCTGGCGAATCGTTGCACCACCTTTACCAATCACATCACGAATCTTATCCGCACTGATATTCATCACTTGATAGTTTGGAGCATGAGCATTGATTTCGGTACGACTCTTAGCAATCACTTCATTCATCGCATTAAGGATGTGAATACGGCCTGCATGGGCTTGGTTTAACGCCTGCTCCATGATGTCAGGGGTAATGCCTTCGATTTTGATGTCCATCTGTAGGGCAGTGATACCGTTTTCTGAACCAGCAACTTTAAAGTCCATATCGCCTAGGTGGTCTTCATCACCTAAGATGTCTGATAATACCGCAAAACGCTCACCTTCTTTTACCAGACCCATAGCAATACCTGCTACGGGTGCTTTTAGTGGAACGCCAGCATCCATCAAAGCAAGTGATGCACCACAAACGGATGCCATCGATGATGAACCGTTTGATTCAGTGATTTCAGATACCACACGGATGACGTAAGGGAAACGCTCACTATCTGGCAACATAGCTTGTACAGCACGGCGAGCTAGGCGACCATGACCGATTTCACGGCGTTTTGGCACACCTTCACGACCTGTTTCACCGACTGAAAAGTGTGGGAAGTTGTAGTGTAGCATAAAGTGGTCTTGAGTTTTGCCAGCCAAGCTATCGATTAGGTTAACATCACGGCTACTACCTAGGGTAGTGGTGACTAATGCTTGCGTCTCACCACGAGTGAACAATGCTGAACCGTGAGTGTATGGCAATACGCCAACTTGGATGTCTAACGCACGCACTGTGTCTAGGTCACGCCCATCGATACGCTTGCCATCGAGTACAGCATCACGCACGGTACGGTATTTTAGCTCATCAAACAAGTCACTAACGTCACCAGCTTTATCCGCGTAATCTTCGGCTTCTGGGTCACCTGCTAGGGCTTCTAATGCCGCAGTTTTGATTTCATCCAATTTTGCATAGCGAGCTTGTTTATCAGTAATGCTATAAGCCTCTGCTACTGCACCACCAAATTGAGCTTTTAAGGTACTATTTAGTTCTTCATTGATTGCAGGAGCAACAAACTCTTGCTTTTCTGTGGCAACTGCTTTGGCAAGCTCAATGATATTATCAATGACAATTTGCTGTTGCTGGTGACCATAAAGTACCGCACCTAGCATTTGGTCTTCTGATAATTCTTCTGCCTCTGATTCGACCATAAGTACCGCAGACTTTGTACCTGCAACCACTAGGTCTAGCGAGCTTTCTTTTAACTGGGCATGGGTTGGGTTAAGAACATACTCACCATTAACAAAACCAACACGAGCGGCACCGATAGGACCATTAAATGGAGCACTAGAGATTGCTAAAGCCGCTGATGCACCTATCATAGCAGCGATGTCGGCATCTTGTTTTTTGTCGGATGATACCACGGTGGCAGTGATTTGGATTTCGTTGACATAGCCTTCTGGGAATAGCGGACGGATAGGACGGTCAATCAGGCGGGAAGTTAGGGTTTCAAATTCGCTGGCACGCCCTTCACGTTTGCCATAGCCACCAGGGATTTTACCAGCGGCGTACATTTTTTCTTGATAGTTAACGGTGAGTGGGAAGAAGTTTTGCCCTTCTTTGGCTTCGTCTTTTACTACGACTGCGACCAATACAGATACGCCACCCATGTGTACAAGCACACTGTTGGCTTGACGAGCGATACGTCCTGTTTCTAAGACGACCTGCTGATCGCCATATTGAAATTCACGAGTAATTGTATTGAACATTGACATTTATATGTTTCCTGTTTGGGTTGTTAATTCTAGATACGTTTATAAGGTACGTCTATTCTATAAAGTAGTAATACAAAAATAGGTTCAAAAGCATTTATAGCCCCTAACTTTTATAAGTTGTACTTATCATAAGTCGTATTTATTATAAGTGTGTTCATATAAGCCATACTTACAAAAGTTAGAAGCCAAGCTGATGCGTTGAAGTATTTTTGTTAGTTGTTATTAGTAATTATTGCTTATAATTACTTAATAAATATAACAACCTGTTATTTTACCTTAATTTGCCAAAATTTGATAGTTGCTATTGCATGGCTCTTTTAAAATAAGGACACAACAGAACATAATAAATAAGAGCACAATAAAAAACGCCAAGAAACCATGATAAGTTTCTTAGCGTTTTAGTATCATTTTTCTTTATATTTCTTTGAAATAAACATCAAGATAAATGAACAATTGCCAAATTAACGACGTAAGCCAAGCTCACTAATTAGCGTTCTGTAACGGTTTAGGTCTTTACGCTTTAGGTAGTCTAGTAGTTTACGGCGTTGGTTAACCATACGGATTAGACCACGACGGCTGTGGTGATCAGCTTTATGCTCTTTAAAGTGACCTTGTAAGTCGTTGATACGAGCAGATAGTAGTGCTACTTGTACTTCTGGTGAACCTGTGTCACCTTCACTACGTTGGAATTTAGCGATGATTTCTTGACGATCTGTAACTGTAAGCATGATGATTTCTCCTGCAATGCTTGGTTAATAAATTCGGGCTATCCCTGCATTACTAGAGGTAGCCTAAAAATGGGTTATTTTTATCTTGCTGTTTTTATCTTTTAGTGTCTTTATTTTAATTTATTCATAAAGCCACAAAGATAAGAACGGATGATTATAACAGGAAAGCATCTAGCTTGCAATTATAATAAAATTTATTACGATGATAAGGCATACGATAACGATGGAATGATTTTGTTTGAAATCAATTAAAAAATAATGCCTTATCGAAAATTAAGAACCTGCTTAAATTCCTTGATAAGTGGTCGTTGTAATAGCCAGTTATACTTGTTATCATAGTTTTTCTAGTGTTTTGAGCTAGTGGTTTGAGTTAGTAGTCGGAATAAAAATTCTCAACACGCTCTAAACTTAAAGTCAATTCTTAAAATTAAATCTTAAAGTCAAGTAAGGAATACATTTATGAAACTATCAAATATGAATTTATCTAAATTTAACGTCAAAAAACTTTCTGTAGCAACTGGCATTGCTTTATCCTCACTCGCTTTAGTGGCTTGTGGTGGTGGGTCATCGTCAGATAAAAAAGAACCAGTTGCAAAGTCTGATACAATAGACAATACAGATAAGCCAAGCACAGGTAAGCCAAATACGGGTAGTCCAAGTACAGGTAAGCCAAATCCAGCCAAGAGTGACTTGGAAGTAGCCAAAGACTTTATACGCACTGCCAAACTATTTGTTTCGGATGCAAGAGTAGTGAAAGATGTTTATGAAAATGCAGCAGATGTTATTAGTGATAAGCAGATAGAAAGACTTAATACAGCTATTAATGTTCCTGAAGAAATTAAAAGCTATATGAAGAAAAAAGGCTTGTCAAAATTCACTTTTGCTGATGTTACGGGGTTTAATGAAAGCCAAGATGGTCGCCTGATTTTGACGCATAAGGATAAGTTTAATATTAGTTTAGATGCTGATGATACACTTAAAATGACAGGTTCTTTTGTTGTTAAACATAACGAATATTACACCCATAGTTTTTGGGATGGGGCAAACTCAAGATGGGTACACAAACGTGAATTAGAGAGCACGGATAAGTTTGCTGTTGTGTATAAAAACTTTGTTGATGATTCAATCAGTACCGCCAGTAGTAAAGATATTGATTTAAGTTTTGGCTTTGATAGTATGGTCATTGGTACAGGCTCTGATAAGTTGACGGTAACTGCCAAAGAAAAATCGTTACGCTTATTGGGAACTATGAGTGCAAAAATTGTCGCAGATGATGACTTTGATATTGGTAAAGCTCACAAACAAGGCATTACCCTCCAAAAAGGAACATTATCATTATCAGATGTGACCATAGCGACAGCTAGCAATACCATAGATGTCAATAAAATCGAACTATTTATGCTAGATATGATGAACAAAGACAAACGTGTTCGTTCGATTCCGTATCATTTTGCTCTTGATGGTAATCTAAAAATGTCAGCTCCTAAAACAGATGTGAAAATAACACTGGATTTGACTGCTAAAAACAGCGATGTAAAATCAAGGTTGCAAGTTACTAAAAACGGCAAGGTAGAAGAAAAAACCGGCAAATATCTACCAATGACTGCTAAATTAGGTCTAAAAGGTAATGTTACCAAAAAGGTTGGTTCAGTGATTCCATTAGACTTCACAGCTAATCTAAAACGTAATAGTAGCACCAGTATAAAACTAGAATCTTTAGTGGCGAAAGTAGAGGGTAAAACCCTAAACGTGACGGGCAATACTGTTTTTGATAAAAACAAAAAAGAGGCAAAAGGTTCAACCTTTGTACTTAGCCAAGGTAAAGCCAGTGCGACCATCAAACTTGACAAAAATAACGATATCATAGCCAAAGCTAACGGTAAAGTGTCTGATGTCATGGTTAATGGTAAAGACTATGGTGATATTTTTGATACAGGCAGTATGTTCAAAACTAAATTTAGTGATAATAAATTCATTGTTTTTTAGGTCATTACTTTCTATCTATGAATAACTGGTTATACACAATTTGAAAGCAAAAAAAAGAGGCACTGGTTGTCTCTTTTTTTGTATTTGCGTTGTGTTAGTACTGTGCTATAGTTACCAAAATAATAAAATAAGTATCAACTATGAATATGCCCTATTCTTTAAAGATGAGTTCTTCACCTATTGGCTTAGTTGCCTCTCTATTATTACACTTATTATTACTGTTACTACTATTATTGCAAATGGTGTGTATCCAAGTAAGCCACGGTAAGCCCACTAAAATAACCAATCCCTCTATTGCTAATAATTCAACCACAAAGTCCATACAGTTCATACAACCCATACAGCCCAAACGGAAAGCCACTTGGTCAACCTCAGCCAGTAGCTATAGCCCAGCTTTATCGATTCATCAGTTTGTTGATGATTGGAACGGGCAGTTGACAAAAGGTGACTATGCGTTTGCTCAAGGTCGTACCGCCATAGATTTTCAACCTGCTAGTTCTAGCACTAATGAATCAGTCAAGGATTCTACCAATATTTTTAATAAAAAAGGTTATAGTCTGGGTTATGGTTTAGGCTACGGCTTGGCAATGCGATACGATTATTTATTAAAATTTAATGAGCCTACTGCCGAAGTTTATTGGCGATATAAAAATAAGCAAATGCTGGATACAGATAAGCGATACCCGCTTACCATTGATGCCGAGCACAATCAGCGAGTGGGAGCAAATATCTTTATCACTGTGCCTGTCGCTGATAATTGGCAAATCCAACCAAGAGTCCACTTATGGAAAGGTTCACACGCCATTGATGGGCGTATTATGGGCAAGCTTAGCACTTTAAAACAAGCTCAACCAATCACCGAAGATAGTAAACTGCACGATAACATAGATAAAGCAGATTTTAGTCTCAATTACCATTATGATAAGCCTGCATTAAAAGAAGAAAAGCTACAATGGCTACCAAAAAAACCAGATGGTTATGGTTATTCGTTTGATTTGGCGATACAAGGTAAGTTAACCGATGATACTTATCTAAGGGTAGAGGGTTATGATTTATTGGGTACAATGTATTGGCAAGATATGCCAATGACTCGCTATGTTTTTGATTACGATGTTTCTGGCAGACCGCCTTATACCCTTGAGGGGCAGTTAGACACTGAAGATTACCGACAAAGTTTACCATGGCGAGTGGAGTCGCAATTGACTCATCAGCTTACGGATGATTGGCAATTGGCATTAAGCAATCAAGTAAATGATGTTAGCCACTTGCACCAGCTATCTGCAACCTATCAAACCGAGTTACCGATTAATAATCAGCAACAGCCTATTGCTATTTCAGGCATTATCGAACCGCAAACGCGGTCTTATGGAGTGGCGATTGATACAGAGTATGCTGGATTAAAGTGGTTAACAGATGACATTGATACTAATAAAGCCAAACGTGGCGATGTACAGTTTTATTTTGGGTATCAATGGTAAGGCGAATGGCTAGGCTCTCTGAAATCTCTATCAAATGCCAAATGTCATTTTTAAATACCTAAATAATTGTCATGAATAACCAGTTGACTTCCTATCCATTTGTTACAAATTGGTTTAGAATACTGGCGTTATTCTCGTGTTATTTTAGCTTTTAGCGTTGTTATTATGAGACAAATACAGATACCAAGAAAAGATACAAGGAAAATTTAATGATTTATTCAATAATGGCAGTCGTTTTTGTACTGGGTTACCTAGCGATTGCACTTGAGTTTAATATCCATGTTGATAAGGCGGCATCAGCGATTTTGACCGCCATTTTGTTGTGGACACTAATGGTTATCGGTGGCGATGTGTTGTTTGCCGATCAACTAGCAAATTCGGCTCATGCGGTTGCTGAGGGAGCGAATCATGCCAATCCGGTATCGGCATTTATCAACGCCGAGTTGCGTGAACAGTTGGCAGAAATTGCCGAAATTCTGTTTTTCTTAATCGGTGCTATGCTGATTGTAGAGACGGTGGATGCTCATGATGGTTTTGAAGTGATTACCGACCGCATTGTCACTACCAATGCGATGACTCTATTGTGGGTGATTGGTAGCTTGGCATTCTTTATGTCGGCATTGCTTGATAATTTGACAACCACCATTGTGATGATTTCATTACTACGCAAGCTGATAGCCGATAAAGAGCTGCGTTGGTGGTATGTAGGTATGGTGGTTGTGTCGGCAAACGCTGGTGGTGCATGGTCACCGATTGGCGATGTGACCACCACTATGCTGTGGATTGGTGGTCAGATTACCGTTCAGCAGATTATCACTAATATCATCGTACCGAGTATGGTAGCAGCGGTTATTCCGATGGCGGTTCTGTCACTAAGATTAAAAGGTAAAGTCATTACCCGTCCGAGTAGTGAGGAGTTGTCTGAGGTAAGCTCAGATGGTGCTCATGGTACTACTAGCTATCACGAAGATGACATAACTCCAAGATTAAAGTTAGCAATTTTGTGTTTGGGTGTGGGTGCGTTGGTATTTGTACCTGTGTTTAAGTCGTTAACTCATCTGCCACCTTATATGGGTATGCTGTTGGGTCTGTCTGTATTATGGATATTTACTGAGATTGTTCACCATGACTCCTCCGATGAGACAAGACAACACGCAACGGTTGTTGCTGTTCTAAAGCGAGTCGAAATGCCAAGTGTGTTATTTTTCTTAGGTATTTTATTGGCAGTGGCAAGTTTAGCAACGGCTGGACATTTGGCAGACACCGCAACTTGGTTAGATGGTCATTTTGGTAATTTATATGTTATCAACGTGTTGATTGGTTTGTTATCATCCGTTGTTGCAAACGTCCCACTGGTAGCAGGTGCAATGAAGATGTATCCATTGATTCCGGATGCCCAGCTTGCAGGTATGACAGGAGCCGAGCTTGCCCGTCAAAGTGCCTTTGTCCAAGATGGTAACTTTTGGCATTTCCTAGCGTACTGTGCAGGTACAGGCGGTAGCTGTTTGATTATTGGTTCAGCGGCAGGCGTGGCGGCTATGGGTATGGAGAAGATTCCGTTCTTTTGGTATCTCAAGCGTATCAGCTGGTTGGCATTGATTGGTTATTTATCAGGTGCTGCTGTTTATGTCGCCATCCATTCTATGTAGTCTATAACAAGGAATCACTATGTACCCATTTATTCGCTTAGGTAAGACCTTTGCCAAGGCTATCAATGACACTCGCAAAGGGAAGTTCCTAGAGCTAACCGACACAGGTGAAATTGAGTTTATCAGTAGTCCAACCGATATGGATAGCTTTTTTGAGATGAACAATGGTCGCATTTTGACCTTGTTTGACTTAGGTCGCAATGACCTTGCTGTGCGTACAGGACTGGCAAAACAGTTGCTTAAAAACAAATGGGGCTTAGTCGTTGCTGGTAGCAGTATTCAGTACCGAAAACGAGTCTATGTATTTAAAAAGGTACGTATCAAAACTCGCCTTGTCGGTATGGATGATAAATGGATATATATCGAGCAGTCGATGTGGGTGAGTGATAAGCTTGGTAATAAGGCAGACGATAAGCCTGCCTCCACCGCTTTGTTGCGTACGGGCGTTAGCAGTCTTAAAACAGGCAAGGTTATCGCCACTCAGCAAGTACTGGACGCCATTGGTAAGTCTGATTTTCGCTTGCCGATAGAGCCTTGGGTACAGGCGTGGGCGGATGCAGATAAATTACGACCTTGGCCACCTGTTTAATTCTTAGTTATATTTATTTTGCCTGTTTTAATGGCTTTTTTAAATATAAAGTTGCTAACTATTGTAGAGACAGGGCATGCCCTGTCTTTATGTTAAACAGATGTCTTTGCTTGTAAAAGGTTATTTAAGGTTAAAAAGAGCGATAACCACAGACAGCCTAAAACCTTACAATCCAAGCACATCGGTCATTTCAAAGCGACCGACCGTGCCTTGGGCATTTTTTTGAGCCGACCAAACAGCCGCTCGCACCGCACCTGTGGCAAAGGTCATGCGTTCTCTTGCTTTATGAGTGATTTCCACCATCTCGCCATCGGCAATAAACATCACTGTATGGTCACCGATGATTTCACCACCACGAATCGCATGAATACCAATCGTACCTTGCTTGCGTTCGCCTGTTTGCCCCTCTCGCCCATAGATGGCAACATCTTTTAGTTGTTGACCTCGTGCCTTAGCGGCGGCCTCTGCCATCATATAAGCGGTACCAGATGGGGCATCGACCTTGTGTTTATGATGAGCCTCAACGACTTCGATATCGACCGAATCGCCAAACGCCTTAGTCGCCAGCTCAATCAGCTTTAGCGAGAGGTTGACACCAGTGGAATAGTTCCCTGCATAGACAATAGAAATCTCTTGACTGGCTTGATTTACGATGGCATTTTGTTCATCATCTAGACCCGTGGTACCTATCACCATGGCGACTTTATGTTGTTGGCAAATCTGCACCGCTTTTACCGTTGATTCAGGCAGGCTAAAGTCAATCAACACATCAATATCAGCCATTACAGCCTCTAAATCATCACCGATTGCTACCCCTAGCTTGCCAATGCCAACCAACTCACCGACATCAACACCGATTAAGCTAGAGCCAGCACGGTCAATACAAGCAGTTAACTTCGTTTCAGGATTTTTTTCGCAGGCTTGAATGAGCATACGCCCCATACGTCCACCTGCTCCTAGAATCCCAATACGAAATGTGGCAGATGGTTGTGCTTGATTCTGTTCAGGGTTTTGTGTGGTGCTTGACATAATAAAATACCTATAAATGTTAAAATATTAAGTGACAAAAATTTCCCCTATCATAGCATGATTTTTTGGCTAATTTTTAGATTTTTATTGGCAGTTGCACGTTTCAATTTTCAATACACCCTAACCTTTTTCTTATTCATTTTTTGTTTATTAATAAAGTTTCAGTATTGACAGAAATAAAAAAAACAGTCAGAATATCTATGAAAGTGTACTTAGTTTACGAAACAAAACATACATAAACAGAGGTCAATATGAAACTAAACCCAACCACAGAACAGTTCGTCCTACATTGGGGAGAGATGGGCAATAAATGGGGCGTCAATCGTACCGTTGCTCAAATACATGCCTTGCTATACTTAGTAGGTAAGCCGATGAATGCCGAAGAGCTGTGTGAAACGCTAGGTGTTGCTCGCTCAAACGTTAGTAACAGTATCAAGGAGCTACAAGGGCTAAACTTAGTGCAGACAACGCATAAAATGGGTGATAGACGAGATTACTTTACCACTAATACTGATGTTTGGGAGTTGGCTCGGGTCATTATCGAAGAACGCTATCGCCGTGAGCTTGCTCCAACCGTTACCTTTTTAGAACAGTTAATAAACTCACCTGAATTTGAGCAAGAGAACCAAGAAGTACAAAAACGCATTGAAGATACTCATAATTTTGTATCAACTTTAACAACTTGGGCAACTGAAATGCTCAAATTATCAACCAGTACCCTAAGTAAAATTCTTAAACTTGGGGCAAGTGTCCAAAAATTCTTAAAATAATATGAACTTGAGTTAAAAAACAATCATAAGAATAAACTTTGTAGAGACAGGGCATGCCCTGTCTCTACGTCTTAAAAATCAGTTTTATTACCCAAATCTTACCGTTTATCTTCAAAAATCCATTCTTAGCAATAAATGTAACAAATGGTTTCAAACTATAGAAATTGTTACTGAGAAAATCGTATTACTTGCATTTCTTAACCTTTAACTCTTCATTCTTTACACACAGTAAGAAATAATTTGTTACTATTATTCATGTCGAAAGGCGGTACTCTTAAAAACTAACCTTTCAAATTTTAACTTTAGAAGCTAAGCAGTATTTTATCATTATCTTAATCTTATCAGATTACTTTTATCATATTCACGTTATCTGATTAATGTTATCACGCTTATGCTTATTTATGCTTAATAGGAGCACACTTATGAAAACTTTAAATACTATCAACAAAACTCTTATCGCTTTGGTCGCTGGTGCAGTTTTGACCACAGGTGCAAATGCCGCTGTTAACTACAACTCTATGGGGCAGGCGTATGCTGGTGTGAAAGCAGGTCAATTTGATGTCGATGCAAAAGGTGTCGATACAGACAAACCAACCGCTTATGGCGTCTATGGAGGCTTTGATTTTGGACAAGGCTTTGGTGTTGAAGCTGAGTATCTAACTTCTGCGGATGCTGATTTTACCGCTGATAATGGTGACAAGGGCGAGTTTAATACAAAATCTTATGGTGCCTATGGTACTTATAGATACAACTTTCCAAATAGTGGCTTATATGCCAAAGGCAAACTTGGCTTTGCTAAATCAGAAATAAAGGCTGAAGAAGGCGAAAAGCAGAAAGATAGTGGTGTTGCTGGTGGTATCGGTCTTGGGCTAAATCTATCTTCTAACCTATCACTAGAAGGTGAATATACAGTACTACCATCAATTGATGTTAATGATGAGAAGCTAGATGTTAGTTTAATGAGTGTTGGTGCTCATCTTAAATTCTAATTCTGCTAGCCAGTTTTTATACCATTCCCAACATATAAAGTTCATGATTTTGTAGAGACAGGGCACGCCCTGTCTAAGTTTGAAAAAATAATATTTTATGGGAATACTATTACTGGCTAACAGTAGGTAAAAAAGTCGGTAATTGCTAACAAAACATCTTTAGAATGCACTTCTAGAGATGTTTTTTTGTCGTTTGTCGCCTAGAATAGCACCTTGACATCATTTTCCGTTATCATTTTTGTTAAAAAAGTGATACCATAACTAAGTGTTTGATGGATTTGTGTTTACCTAAACCATCTGTCTCTAGTTATCCTAAACAATCCCAAAATGGAGAATATTATGAAAGCTCTAGTAAAGACTTTATTAGCCCTAACAGCGGGTGTTGTCATGGCATCAACTGCTCAAGCAAATAATAATTATGCAAGCAATGCTTATGTGAGTAGTGAAAGTGTCAACCCGTATTATGCTGATAGTCACACAGGTCAAGCTTATGTAGGTGCAAAAGGCGGTGTGTATAACAGTTATGGTAATAGTAATCTTGATGATAAAGATCCTGTTGCTTACGGTGTTTATGCTGGTTATCATTTTGATAAAAGCTTTGGTGTTGAGGCAGAATACATGAAGTCTAAGTCAGGTGATTATGATATGGATGCCTATGGTGCTTATGGTACTTATCGTCATTATTTCAAAAATAATAATAACCTATATGCCAAAGGTAAGCTTGGTTTTACCAATAGTGAAATTAGTGACGGTGTTCTAGAGGGTAGTGACATTTCTGGTGGTATTGGTCTTGGTTTCCAAGCCGCTCCAAACCTTGATATCGAGGGTGAATACTCGCGTATCTTTGATGATCAAGATACAGAAGTTAATGTAGATGCTTTGACTATTGGTGCTCGCTTGAAGTTCTGATTTTGAGTGCTTAGTATTTAAACGATTGGCAATAATCGAATACGATTGTTCACTGTATTGGTTTTTCATTGCGATTATCCACCTCAATGTTAAAAACGTCTTCTTGATTAAAGGAGACGTTTTTTTGTCGCAATTTTTTGTAAGTTTTGCTACAATGATCGGTTAGCTATTTTTTTGATTGTATTTTGCAACTTGTTTTTTTGCAATACTGTCTTAACACGCCTTAATACTAACACATTTTTTAATGCGACCTTAACAACGAGAACAACACCAATGTCAACACCTGCCCAATCAAGCACCCAAATAACCGAATTACAGTCCTTAATTAATCAAGCCGTTAGCACCTTGCAAACAGAAGGTGTATTACCTGCCGATTGGCAAAATAACAGTCAAATTACTCGTGCCAAAGACCCTGCCCACGGCGATTACGCCAGTAACATAGCCTTAGTATCGGCAAAAATTGCCAAAGCCAACCCTCGCAACCTTGCTGAGCAGATTATTAACGCCTTACCTGAAAATGACTTAATTGCCAAAATCGACATCGCAGGGCCGGGCTTTATTAACGTCTTTTTAAATTCTGATGCCAAATTCTCTGTACTTGCCGATGTTTTATCGCAAAAAGGGCAGTTTGGGTTAAGCAAAGAATTTGAAGGGCAAAGCATACAGGTAGAGTTTGTCTCCGCCAATCCAACTTCTAGCCTACA
>PDWJ01002162.1_pt1 | contig 21745 bp, 18 predicted proteins | sample 1430881 | NCBI WGS metagenome assembly PDWJ01 (sample SAMN01162460, study PRJNA174530) | Oral metagenome, whole genome shotgun sequencing project. | biome: Marine environment; feature: Marine mammal; material: Swab sample of the gingival sulcus; isolation source: swab sample of gingival sulcus... | reverse complement strand
CATCCAGAGCCTTTTGATAATCTTTTTGTTTCGGTGAAGCAAATAAAGAAATATGCCGGGCACGACCCATAACGACCATATCCAGTACAGAGTAGGGAAACATTACCGAGGCCTGCTGGGGGACATAGCCGACACTGCCGTTTATCTGGGTAGAGCCTTCGGTGAGTGAAATAAGACCAATTAAGGTCTTGAGCAAGGTGGTTTTACCACGTCCATTGGGCCCCAGAATAGCAAGGATCTTTCCCTGGCTTAGCTGAAAACAATGCCTGCGAAAAACAAAATCGCTGCCCGGATAGCGAAACCCAATATCTTGCGCTTTAATCATTGCTCCAGCCTCTTGCCTGAGTTTTTTTCAGTAATATGCCAAAAACAGGAGCACCAACAATCGCAGTAATAATGCTCAAAGGAATTTCAGCAGCAGTAGCAGTGCGGCAAAGATTATCTATCAAGACGGTATACATTCCACCGATAAGTGCTGATGCCGGAAGTAAGGCTCGATGATCGGCACCAACCAGCATCCGGGCAATATGGGGAACCACCAGACCGACCCAGCCTACAATGCCTGCCGCAGAAACCACCGCAGAAGAGATCAAGGTGACCCCTGTAAGCAGCAACCAACGCATCCGATCTACATTAATACCAAGAGTTTCTGCTTCTTCATCACCCAGGCTGATAACATTGATCCGAAAACGCATCGCATACAGAAAAAGTCCTGCAATAACAATGGGAATTGCGGCCAGAAAAAAAGTCTGGTAAGTGGCTGAAGCAAAACTGCCCATAAGCCAGACCACAATCGCTGGAAGTTTGTCGTAAGGATCAGCAACATATTTAATCAGTGAGGTCAGTGCCGAAAAAAAAGCACTGGCAATCACTCCGGAGAGCACCAGCATTAATACTGGAGAGCGTCCCTGGCTGCGACTCATTATATAGACTAGAACCATCGCTGCCAGCCCAAAGACAAAGGCTGACAGCATGGTCATCATCTGATTTTCAAAAACCAGTAAGGCGAGTGCACCACCAAAACCGGCACCAGAAGAAACCCCAATGATCTGAGGACCAACCAGAGGGTTGCGAAATAATCCCTGAAGCACCGCACCACAGACTGCGAGTCCACCACCAGCTACCAAAGCAAGCAAAATCCGGGGAAGCCGGATAATCTCAACAATCTGGACATCGGTGGCCGACCAATACGACTTAGTAGGCAGGATTTTAGCCGCCAGAATTCCAAGAACATGATCAAAAGGCACCGGATAGCGACCAAGCCCTAAAGAAAACAGAATCAATCCGGCAGTACAGCACCATAAAAAACACCAGAGAGCCAGGCGATGTCGTTTACCCCCGGCTTTCACGGCCTTTTTCAGAGAAACTGATACCACTTTACGGGTGCTCCATAATGTCAAAGAGTTCCCGGGGTTCTTTGTCCATAATAACATCGCCAAGGTTATGTTTGATAGCAACCCAACGACTCTTCTCATCATCTGAGCCGATACCAGCCTGGCATTTTCTGCCTAAGGTAGCAAAATCATCAGGAAGCAGCCCCTCTTTGAGCTGGATTGCAAGGCGTTTTTTACCATAACCAATGACGAAATTAAAACTCCCAAACGGAGATTTCGGTCCTTGATTGAGGCTGGGATCAACCACAAGCCGCTGCCGAGTAACAGCTCTGGTCAAATATTCAAAGCCATCAACAAGACCCGGCGGATTAAGCCCGGTACGGATACGAACGAGACTGCGATCAAGAGCCTTGCCCTCATTGAGAATTTCTGCTGCCAACTGGATGATCTTCCAGGCCAGAGCAACCCCGCCCCAATGATTTTTGTCGTGATATTTAACAAGCTCTTCATAGGAAATAGCGATTTCACCGCTATCATGGAGCACAGTGATACTATCATTCATTATTTTTCCCTCCAGGATCCTGTTGAAGCCGGATTCAAAATACGATCAATCTGAGCTTCGGAAAGTGTAAAATTGTAAATTTTGCTAAAATGAGAGCGAATTTCTTCGCGAATATCATAATTTTCAAACTGTTCAGGATGATTTTTTTGAGCCATCCATTTCAGCATCAGGCTGGAATCTCCACTGGGCGGATACCAACGATACTCACCTAACGGAATTTTATAAACCCGACGATTTTTCACCGCTGAAATTTCCCGCCAATCCTGACCAGGAATGGTATTATTATAAAGGTCTTCAGGCTTGGTTGGGCAGAAATTGGTAATGTAAATGACTTCAGGGTTCCAGGCCAAGATCTGCTCCATATTTACCGTCGATCCTCGAGGACTGGTCTTTATCGTCCGGGCAACATTTTCTGCGCCACTATGATTCAACCAGTAATCAGCAAAAGAACCGCTTCCAGTGGCCATAAGCTTTTCTACATTAAAAAGAATCAATCCTTTGGGCCATTTCTCTTTAGGAATATCTTTGAGTCGTTTTGCAATCATTTGGTCAGCAGCCTTGAAATCAGCAATCAATTCGGCGGCACGCTCTTCTTTACGTAATACTTTTCCAACTAGAGTAATATGCTTTTCCAGATAATGATCCAGATTCTTGAGGCCTTCATGGGTAACAATCACCGGAATACCCAATTTTTCAAGTTGCGCAATATTACCCTTTTCAAAGGACACCTGGAAAACCACATCTGGCTTTAATTTAAGCACCTCTTCAACATTCATCTTAAAACCACCTTGAATGAAATCTGTCGTAGCCTTGGCCATGCCAGGAGCCATAATTTTCAATACAGAGTTTTTCCAAGCACTTTTACTCATTGGGTGCATTCCCACAAGCTTATCTCCGGTGCCATCAACGGCAAAAATCAGGTTAGGCATAACTACCGGACTGGTGACAATTCGTTGCAGGTTCACCGGAAGTTCAACCGTACGCCCTGCGGTATCAGTGATGGTGAATGTTTCTTTACAAAATCCCTGCGAAGGAATGAAAAGCATCGAAAGCACCATGATACTTCCCAGAATACCTGTCCAAAAAATTGAAGATTTTTGCAGAAATGGACGAAAAAAATAACGAGACATTGCAACCCTCCTTGCCGTAATTTTACGGCAACACAAAAGCATTATGTGACATCCTTCGATCACAGGATGCGCCATAGAAACACCCTCAATCACAATTCTGTTATAGATAACAAAGGGTGAACTTCAGCCAATGTTGCAGAGATACTAGAAAATTCTGCAATGTCAAGATATTTAGCGATAACGTATAATTCTTTATTGCAGCAACTTCCATTGCTGCCAAAATCGAGATGGTCACAACATGCCAAGCAGACAATGGCATGAGCACTCCGAACCATCGTTGTTACCCAAAGAGATTACAACCAGGTGATATCCACCTCAATTTTCTATTGAGGTGGAGAATTATGAAGCGTTATCCCATGATCTCTAGTCTTTAGCGATCCAATAAGGTAGGAAATTCCCTCAAATCAGACAGACACAGCCTGGCCTCGGTAGGGAATGGTTACTGCAAAGCCCTTGCTTTCCAAGTGCTGTTTTAACCCCGTTAATTGTTCTTCTTCACCATGAACCAAAGCAATTTTTTTTATCTCAAGATTTGAATCTTCAAGAACCTTCGTCATTTCCTGCTGGTCGCCATGGGCACTAAAACCACCCAGGGTTACCACATGAGCTTTCAATGGATACTCCTTGTTATAAAAGCGTACCATCGGTGCTTCTCCTTTGCGCCCCTCAGCTTCCCAGGTCGTGCCTTTTTCCTGAAGAAGCCGACCAAAGGTATTTGCTGCCATATAACCAACAATGAGGATGGTATTACGGGAGTCATGGATTTTATGGCGCAGATGATGAAGGATACGCCCCCCTTCACACATTCCCGAACCTGCAATAACAATGTGGCTTCGAGTATCGCGGTTCAACTCCATAGACTGTTCAACACTCTGTACAAAATTAAGCTGCTCAAACTGAAATGGATTCAAACCACGTTCTAAAAAGAGCTGGTGAGTCTCGTCGTCATAAGTTTCGGGATGCTCGCCAAAGACGTGGGTAATATGGGTTGCGAGAGGACTGTCGACCCAGACAGGAACCCGCTGTACTGCGCCTTCCAGGTAGAGGGCATGTAAATAATAAAGAATCTCCTGGGTTCTGCCATAGGCAAAGGCAGGAATAATCACGGAACCGCCACGGGCAAAGGTCTCATCGAGTACCTTTTTCAACAGAGGCTTCATATCCTTGACAGGAGGATGCAATCTGTCGCCATAGGTTGATTCCATGACTAACAAATCAATTTCCCGGTGTTCTTCGGCAAAATCTAAGGTCGGATCTTCAATAATTGGTTTGTTAAACCGGCCAATATCCCCAGAGAACAACACGTTTTTTGCTTTCCCTCCCTGCTCCTTACGAATTAGAGCCATCGCTGAACCAAGAATATGTCCGGCATCATAAAAGGTACAGGTCAGATTTTCTCCGATGGTGACAGGAAGCCTGTAGGGCACTCCATTGAAAACTTCGAGGGCATCTTCAACTTCAGCCATGGTGTACAAAGGTTCAATGACTTCCAAATGATGCTGGATAAGTAATTTTCGAATACGCTGGTCATTGATGCTATTTTTTTCCGATTTCAGTATTAATTTTACCTCTTCTAAGTCCTGCTTGCTGATTTTTTTACCTCCGGACTTCATTGCACCAAGATAATTCCTTGCCGTTTTATAATTAAGATACGAGGCATCACCTTCCTGAATTTTCGCAGAATCACGCAATAAATACTCACACGCCTCGGCGGTAGCTCTGGTACAAAAAATACGGCCCGAAAAGCCCTGACTTGTCAACATTGGAATACGCCCAGAATGGTCCAAATGGGCATGAGAAAGAATGACATTGGTGATTTTTCGTGGATCAACAGGCAGCACCCTGTTTTTACGATCTGCCTCTTTTCGGGAACCTTGAAACAAGCCGCAATCAAGAGCAATATGATCTTTGCCTGCGGTCATTGTATGAAAAGAACCAGTCACTTCCCGGGTAGCACCATGAAATGTCAGATACATCTCTTTCCTCCATATTATTTTGAAAAAATTTTTCTAAAACATCTACGAAATAAAAGTCTTATTATTTCTTGATATTTCAGAAATGTCTTCACGTGTTCTGTTCACCTTACTTTTAACAAAGAGTGAGGCAAATCACCATCTGATTTTACCTCCCAAACATTTCAGCGCACTTTTCCTTCAATACAAAATCGAAAAACGCCTGATGCACAATGCCCCGCTTTTACTGCTACCGGAGCAATTATTTTACGGCCTGCCTTCTGACAAATTTTCTCTACCTCATTAATGCTCTGAATACTCTCATGCTTTCTGCGCATCATGTATATATGAATCCAACCACCAGGTTTGAGTACGGAAAGAGCAAGAGAAAGATAGGCAGTACTCCTATAGGGAAGCGGCATGATAATACGGTCAAACATCATCTGAAGCCGAGGAATGTGGTGGGCAACATCTCCTTCAACAGGCTGCACCTGTTGACAGCATTTATTAAGGAGACGATTTTGGAGTGCGTACTGGTGCGCCTTGGGATTTTTTTCAATGCCGACAATTAAAGATGCCCCGCTATGTGCCGCAATTATCAGGGGATATGGGGCAACGCCTGAAAAACAGACCAATACAGTCTCCGTCGGCTGAACACATTGAGCAACACGATATCGTTCCGTGCCGCTTCGTGCTGAGAAATAGGTCTCTTCCACGTTAACCAGCAAACGAACACCATATTCCCGATGCAAGGTCTCTTTACGATTTTCTCCGGCAATAATTTTTAATAATCGCGTCCGAAATTCACCATTATGTCCGCCCGTTTGACGTGCCACAACTCGTATCCGAGCATTGCTGGCCAGTACAGCCTCTCCAACGAGACGTTCCCGGTGACGAAGCTCCTGTGGAATGACAATTATTGCTATATCTCCAACCACATCATAGGACTGCACCAGCAGGGACAGTTCCCAATTTGTAAGGGTCTCGCTGAGATATTTTTTAAGCGAGCCGCTCATTGTCACCTTTCTGGTTCATGTTTTTTGTAAAATCTTAAAATCATCTATAAATGAAATGCTTTCAGCAGAATCGCAGAATAACAATACAAAATGTTCAATACAAAAACCATTATGATATATATTGGCTAAAACGGAATCTCTTTAATTTCGAGAAATTACCCATTATTCATCAACATCAATTATACCAAACACGAATAGAGTTGTTGCTTTTGTGAGAGAAATCAAGTATGAAAAGGATGTTCTATATCATAGAAAAACAGGCATGTGCAGCAAATACTAGTGGCTATTGCTCCATGCTTTTGAAAGATAATCAATGAAGAGGAGGATCGGAAACACCCATAGTGCAAAGGCCATCATCCAAAATCTTGCAGTAATGAGGAGAACATACATGTTGAAAACAGTACGATCTATTTTTTGTGTAACCTTAGTCGCTGCGCTTGGAGTTCTCGGAGCCAGCATGGCCTCTGCCAAGCCAGAGATGACATTAAAATTTGCCGGTCAGAATGCTGCAGATCATCCCGCAACCAAGCAGATGGAAGCCATTGCTAAGGCCATTGAAAAGCAAACTGATGGTCGCATTAAGGTAAAGGTTTATCCCGCAAACCAACTTGGTGATTATACTCTGGTTTATGAAGAACAGATTCGCGGCACCATTGATATGTCCTGTATCTCTGTTCCCAGCCAATTTGATCCACGCATGGAATTGATCTACATCAACGGTTATGTCTCTTCCTATGAAGATGCCAAAAAAGTCTTTGCTCAAAACGGCTGGCTTTTTCAACAGATGGATGCCTTCAATGAGCGTCTTGGAGTGAAATTACTTGGTTTTTATATTGAAGGAATGATTGGTACCGGGACCACCAAACCGGCCAAAGATCCACTCAATCCTCAAGCAGAACAAGATGTTTTAATCCGTGTTCCCAATATGGACGTGTATAAACTGGCCGCTGAGGCTATGGGCTATCGCACAGTTACTGTTCCCTATGCCGACGTGTATCAAGCCATCCAGACTGGTGTCGTAAACGGTGTGAACGGCTATCCTGTTGCCGCAGCCTATACCGTACTTGGTGATGTCTTGAAATACTGGTATATGACCAACTATTCTGTTGAAGCTCTGAACTATATGATTAGTGGTAAGACCTGGGCCAAAATCAAGCCAAAAGACCAGAAAATCATCAAAGCGATCCTTGCCAAAGCGACAAGCGACAGTATTGATAACGCCAAGAGTGTCGATGAACACTATATGGACCTTATGAAGAAGAAAGGCATCAAGGTCTATACCTACAGCAAGGAACAGCTCGTTCCGATCATGAAGGCCTGTGCCTCTACCTGGCCAAAACTTGAAAGAAACATGACCAAGGAACTCATGGACGGTTTCCGCAGGGAGCTGGCACCAAAATAATCCTTGTCTCTCTTTTTCCCTTTCGGCCTGAGTCAGAAAAAGGAGGCTCAGGTCCCATCCGTCAATGACACCCAAAGAACACTTTTCGCTTCTCTGGGTGTCTGTATATTTTGCTCTGGAGCCTGTTTGTGTCTGAAAAAAACAGCGAAATTGCGTGCAGCAATGAAGCGACCTGCGCTAGTCCATTTCTTGCACCAACGAATATTTTTGATCGAATTGTAATTAACGGTTTTTCTTTTACCTGTTGGTTTTCCACCGTTACCCTTACTCTCATTATCTGTGCTGCCACATTCTTCCGTTACGTCCTCAAAGGAGATCTTTACGGTTACGAAGAGTGGGTAAAACTTCTCGCCTTCTGGCTTTATTTTCTTGGTGCGGCCATTGGTGCCTATAACGGCACCCATGTCTCTGCAGATCTGGTCAAGGCGTATCTGCCCGAAGGACGTATGAAGGCCTTTTTCGCTGTGCTTAAAAGCCTTATCACCGTAATTGTGGCCTGTGCTTTCACCTGGTATGGCTATGAGTTTTTCATGTTTGGTTTCCAAGGCCCCTTAGGTACCGGTATCGCCATCCCGAAGACAACAGTATGGCGGATACCCTTTTGGGTCGGATATCTCTCCGTTTTCTTAGGTCTTTTTTTCATGGCCGTCTATTTTACAAGAGACCTGATACGAAACATGCGACGTTTTTTTAGAGAAGTACTTCGGGAAGCAGCAAGGAGAACGCAATAATGATCGCAATAGCACTTGGCATCTTACTCTTTTCTCTTATTATCGGCGTCCCGGTGCCGGTGAGTTTTATGGCTTCGGCACTATGGCTTATTTTTTTTGGCGGCGTCGATGGTCAAGGCTACCAAGCTTCCCAGCTGCTTCCCTATGGCTATGCCCAGATGAACTCCGTATCTCTGATCGCCATTGCCCTCTTTATTGCCGCTGGCGGAGTCATGGAGCGCGGCAAGATAGGGGAAAAGCTCATCGATTTTGTCGATGTTTTTGTTGGCCACCTCAAAGGCGGTCTCGGCATTGTCGCCACCATCTCTTGTGCCATTGTTGGTTCAATTTGCGGTGCTGCCTGCGCCACCCTGTCCTGTGTTGGGTCGATTCTGTTCCCCCGCTTCAGGGCTGAAAATTATCCCCGGGGTCTGGCTGCGGCTCTGTTGGCCAACGCCTCATTACTTGGTTTGCTTATTCCGCCGAATGCGACCCTGATTATTTTTGCTTGGATCAGCGGCCAATCGGTGCTCGCCTGTTTTCTGGCAACAGTCATTCCCGGATTCATTACTATTGTTCTGCTCTGTACAGCGAACCGTTGGTTGTTACGACATAATACAACCCTTTTGGGAACAGAAAAACAAGACCGAACCTTTGCCGATAAGGTGGTTCTTTTCAAAAAACGTGGGAAATTAGCATTGCCAGCTCTACTGCTTCCCTTTATTGTTCTCGGAGGAATCTACGGCGGCATTATGACCACCACAGAAGCCTCGGCGATGGCAATGCTCTATGCCATCCCTGTAGGTATGTTTGTCTACAAAGGACTTAATCTGCGTAATACCTATGAAGTCCTTGTGGAAACGGCGGTGACCACCGGCGTTATCATGGTCATGCTCTATTCGGTGGCCATGTTAAGCCGGCTCTATATACTCGAAGATTTACCTGGAGTGATGCTCAGCGTCTTTTACTCTGTTTCTGATGACCCGATGATCATTATGTTTATGATCAATATCTTTCTGGTCATTATGGGAATGCTTATGGACGACATTAGTGTCGTTGTGCTGACAACCCCAATTTTGATGCCTATTATCATGCAGTTGGGATTTAACCCGATTCATTATGCGGCAATTGTTGGCGTCAATACAGGATTAGGCTGTATTACACCACCTGCAGCTCCGGTACTGTATCTCTCAGGCCGCCTTGGCTCGGCACCTATTGATGAAATGATGAAACCATGTCTCTGGTTTATCGTTTTATGCTGGATACCGGTACTGGCACTCACTGTTTTCTTTCCTAAAATTTCCCTATTCTTGCCTCATTTTATTATGGGAACACCATGGTAAGCGAAAAAAACTGTTGCCTATGAATTTTTACCGCAATCTCTTCGCCGTTCTCTGTTTTGCCTTTTTTCTGGCTGGCATTACTACCCAGGCACCTTTTGCCTTTATCACAGCCATGATCTTTGCAATGCTGTCAAGAACTGCGGAGAAAAAAGGCTGGAAAGATCCGTTTTGATAAACACTTTTATAAAGAAAATACCCGGCGATGTCCTCAGCAGCAGGAATTGATTGCCCATATGGCCAGCCGATAAACCGGCTGGCTTTTTTGTAAGAAAAGTGCCTGTGACAAAATAATACGACCTTGTGATACTATTTCTCAATTGACATCCTGACAGTTTACCTTATTCTGTGCACAGAAGGGAGAAATGTATCTCTCTACATAGAATAAAAGAGTCCTGTGGCATTGTGCCGCACGCATTACAAGGAGGTCTTATGTCTGATTTTACAGTAACAGACGTAGCTGTTGAAAAACTCAAGGAGTATCTACAGCAGAACAATATTGATTCTGCACTCCGCATCGCTCTTATGCAAGGTGGCTGATCTGGCCCCTCATTGGGCTTGGCTCTGGATGAGCCAAAAGAAAACGATAAGGTTTATGAAAACGATACCCTCAAATTTTTGGTCGAAGAAAGTTTGATGGCTACTTGTGGATCCATAACTGTTGATTTCATTGAGGCTGGTGCTCGGTCTGGTTTCGGTATCAATTCTGCCAATCCCATTGGCGGTGGCGGTTGTGGTTCTTGCGATTCTGGTAGCTGCGGGTAATAAGGTACACTCCTCCGGGGTTATCCGACACAACCATCCCTGGAGAATCGGTTGCCCGATTCTCCTTTTTCTTTCTCTGTTTCCTGATAAAAACAAGTGTCAAAATATTGACACAATCTCATCCTGTCTTATCTTCTCTCCGTTCAAGTAAAAAATTCAATCAACGATCTGCATGTCTCATGTAGATTACAATGAAACGACAGAGAGGAAACCATGCAATTTGATAAATTCACTCTGAAATCACAAGAGGCTATCCAGGCTGCTCAGCAACTGGCTGAAAATAGTGGCCACCAGGAAATACAGACAGCTCATCTGGTAAAAGCTATTCTTGAACAGCCAGAAGGCGTTGTTGTTCCGGTTTTGAAGAAAATGGGAGGTGAACCGGCACGACTTCTTGCTGACTGTAACAATCTGCTAGAGTCTTTACCCAAGGTAAGTGGCTCAGGAGCGAAACAGGTCTATCTTTCCTCAGAGCTGCGCAAGATAATTGAGGAAGCCTTTCAGCTTGCCCAAAAGATGCAGGATGATTATGTGAGCCAGGAGCATCTTTTTCTTGCTGTTCTCAAAGAAAAGAGAGCAAAAATAACTGGCATTCTCACCAGCCGTGGTGTTGATGAAAAACTGTTTTTGGAAGCCCTGCAGACAGTTCGCGGTGAGCATCGGGTTACCGATCCTTATCCAGAGCAAAAATATCAGGCTCTGGAAAAATATGGTCGTAATCTTAGCAACGAGGCCAGGCAGGGAAAACTAGATCCAGTCATTGGGCGCGATGAAGAAATTCGCCGTATTATTCAGGTGCTCTCCCGGCGTACCAAGAATAACCCTATTTTGCTCGGAGAACCAGGGGTTGGCAAAACAGCCATTGTAGAAGGTCTGGCACAGCGTATCGTCAATGGAGATATTCCTACGTCTCTCAAAGAAAAACAGGTTATCACTTTAGATCTTGCGGCTCTTGTTGCCGGAGCAAAATATCGTGGTGAATTTGAAGACCGTCTTAAAGCTGTTCTCAAGGAAGTTGAAGGGCGCAGTGGTGAGATTATTCTTTTTATTGATGAAATTCATACCTTGGTTGGTGCCGGAGCTGCGGAAGGATCCATGGATGCTTCAAATATGCTCAAGCCAGCTCTTGCCCGGGGACAGCTTCACTGTGTTGGGGCGACAACCCTTGACGAATATAAAAAATATATTGAAAAGGATAGTGCCCTGGAGCGCCGTTTTCAACCAGTGCTGGTTCAGGAACCAACCACCGAGGACACGTTAGCCATTTTACGAGGCATCAAAGAGAAATACGAGCTGCATCATGGGGTACGTATCCAGGATGCGGCAGCGGTAGCCGCAGTGACCCTTTCTGACAGGTATATCACGGATCGTTTTCTTCCCGATAAGGCTATTGACCTTATCGACGAGGCGGCATCTCAGCTGCGTATTGAGATAGACTCAATGCCGGTGGAAATTGATGCCCTGGAGCGGCAGCGTATTAAGCTGGAGATTGAACAGGAGGCCTTGAAAAAAGAGCGAGATAAATCTTCTCAAAAGCAGCTTGAAGAAACGAAGAAGAAACTTGCCGATCTTGCAGATACCTTGAATGCAATGAAGGGACAGTGGACTCTGGAGCGAGATACCATTCAGAGCATCAGGGAAATTAAGGCTGGTTTAGATGAATTGCATATCAAAGAGCAGCAGGCTGAACGGCTTGGTGATTTCAGCCAGGTTGCCGAGATTCGTTATGGAAAACGAAATGATCTGGAAAGACAATTGGATCAGGCAAAACAACGTCTCCAAGAGATCCAGTCTCAACAGATGATGTTAAAAGAAGAGGTTTGTGCCGAGGATGTTGCTGCTGTCGTCGCAAAATGGACAGGTATTCCGACCGATAAGCTTTTGGAAGGAGAGAAGGAAAAACTTCTTGGGGCGGAAAAGGTCTTGAGTAAAAGGGTCATTGGGCAACACGATGCAATTCGGGCTGTGGCCAATGCGGTACGGCGGGCGAGAGCCGGCCTGCAGGATCCGGACAGACCCTTAGGCTCGTTTATTTTTCTTGGTCCAACCGGTGTCGGCAAGACAGAGCTTGCCCGATCGCTGGCAGATTTTCTCTTTGACAGCGAACAGGCAATGATCCGCATAGATATGAGTGAGTTCATGGAAAAACATTCTGTCGCTCGCCTGATCGGTGCCCCTCCAGGTTATGTGGGATACGATGAAGGGGGCTATCTCACTGAAGCTGTGCGGCGACGGCCTTACTCGGTTATTTTACTTGATGAAATTGAGAAAGCTCACCCTGATGTCTTTAATGTGCTTCTTCAGGTACTTGATGATGGCCGAATGACAGATGGAAAAGGTCGTACTGTGGACTTTAAGAACACAATCCTGATTATGACCTCTAATCTTGGTAGTCAGCAAATCATGACAATGACGGAGAGAGGTACTGATACTACCACACTCAAAAGCCATATTGACGAGATTTTGCGTGGTCATTTCAAGCCGGAATTCCTCAACCGCATTGATGAAACCATTATCTTTCATGGTTTACGTCGTAAAGATTTGATGCAGATTGTGGATATCCAGTTTGCACGATTGAATAAAAGAGTACAAGAAAAAGGGTTAACTCTTCATCTTGAAGACAGCGCCAAAGAGTTGCTCGTTGAGAAGGGATATGTCCCGGCCTTCGGGGCGCGGCCTTTGAAGCGAGCCTTACGACATTTTCTCGAAGATCCTTTGGCGGTGGAAATTCTTGAAGGAAAATATCTTGATGGAGATCAGATTCGTGTTGAAGAGAATGCAGGCACTCTTGTTTTTAGCAAAGTTGCAGTAAAAGATATTGTATAAGACAGTGCTGGAAGGTTTTGTGGCACCTTTTTCTTACAAAAAAAGGTGCCACAAGCAGAGCCTTGTAGGAAGAACGGGCGTTTAAAAGCAAGCAGCGACTTCCAGACATGATATTTGTAAACAACACCGGCGTTGTCTATTCCTTATGAGGAGAAACTCAATTTAGAGATGCTTTTACTTCTGATTTCATTATACTGTTTCTCTAATTGATAATTAAAACGATGTCTATGAATCTCATACCTAAAATAAGTTTTTAAGATTCATGATCTTTTTCTCTAGAGAACGAACATCTTTTTTCATTTGTGCTGGATTTGACAAAGCCTTTTGTAAACTTTTTGTTACCTCTGGTCGAATTTTGGGATCAGAAAAAGAACCGGTGATTCTTACAGGTACCATCAATCCAGTGCGGTCTTCATTATCTCCTTGCCCTTTAATAGTTGCGACAATTTTCGGTTCCACAATAACATTCATGGTCTGAGCCACAAGATTGGCATTTCCATTTGCCTCAAGACGAACAAAAGGTGATTGCATTTGGGCTTCAGTAATGGTTGCAATCCCGTTGGAAAGAGAAAACGGTACCGAAAGTTCACTAAAATCAGTTCTTGCTTTCTGTGCAGGCTGTTGTTTTCCTTGAAGAAATGACGTCGCATTCTGGAGCATAGCTGCCAGATCTATACCCACGATGGCACCATCATTAAACAGCAAACGCCCCTGACCCTGAACAGAACGCAACACCTCATCAGCACTCACACCACTGGCTTTCAAAGCGAGATGACTTTTTAGCACACCCTCAAGCTTGGTAACCTTTGCCGCATCCTGCAAAAGCTTTTTAACCTGGATATCCTGAACATCAACTTCAATGCGACTTTTTACAGGAGAAGCAGCAAGATCTGTACGGCCAAAAGCCTTTAGATTCCCTTCATAAAGATCAAAACTCGCAGACTCTACAGTAAATACTCCTGATTTTCCTAAAACAACCAGTTTCGCCGCATCAATGACAATGTTGGCAACTTTTACGACACCGGTGGTCAATTCGGCATTAAGAACCATAGTACGTAGCACTGAATTTTTTGCTACCTTAAACTCTGCCGCTGGCACTGAAGTTTTGGCTTCCTGATTCTTCTCCGCAGCAGGAGGCAAATAACGATCAAGATCAATAGAATCAAGATTGATTTTTGCCTTGATAATAGGCTTGTTAAACTCCGTAACACGACCCTCAAATGTTATAAGGCTTTCGTCAAGTTCCAAACGACTCTTCGCAAGAGAAACCGCATTCTCTGTTATCTTAAACTCTCCTGTAAATCCGACCTTTTCCAAAACATTGGGATCTGTAGTCTGTACAGGAAAGTCAAATTTCAAGGCTGCAGCAAGTTTCTTTGGAGAAAAAGGAGCAAGGTGTAACGTACCCAAAAAAGTAAAAGCGTTCATTGGATCAGCCAGCCGACCCTTGAGCGTACAATCAATGAGGTCGAATGCCTTAACATGAAAATCTACGGCCATTTCTTTAGAACCAGGAGGGTTACCAAGAGGACCTGCCGTTCCCTCAATAGATAAAGGCATTCCATCAAAACGCATTTTAAGTATCATCTTGATAGGTTCATCAAGGCTAATATTGGCAAGAGACAAATTAAAATCTGTCACTTTTTTGTTTAGCCCAGTCTGCTTGTCAACAAATTGAACAACACCATTGGTAATGGAAAAATGCTCCACTTCCAAGGAGGATATTGGTAAACTGTTTTGTTCTGCATCACTTTTATTCTCAGATTTTTTTGAAGAAGCAACGCCTTCTCTTGCCGTTGGCCCAATTTTTTGCCAATTACCAAGACCGTTCTTGGATTTTTCTAAAAAAATTCGCGGAGAATCAAGAACGAAAGTATCGATCTCCACATTCCCAGACAGCAGAGGGAATAACTTGACACGTACTTCAAAATTCTTTGCAGCGACCATATTCTCTGCGGTAAACCCTTCGGGATTGCCCAAATGAACATCTGCCAATTGTAGCCCCAACCAAGGGAACACAGAAATCTTTGTTTTATTACCCATGGCAAAAGAACACCCGGTCTTTTCTGCCACTATCTTCTCGATTTTCGACTTATAGGCACTCACCGGAACAAATTTGGGTACCAGAAATATTGCAGCAACAGCTCCCAACACAACAAGCACTAAAAGTACTATGAACCACTTTAGCAGCGTTTTCATCGTGTTCTCCTCTTATGATTCGACTTACCTTCTTTTTTTGTCGTAGTATTATAAAAAAAAATCAGCCATATAGGGTGCTTTTTGAAAGCCTCCTAGGCAATGTTGCATTCCCTAACATTCTTTATACCAAAGAGACTGCCAATGGGAAAGTCTTCTCTGCTCAAGGTTTCAATATTGGAAGATTATATCTATTTTTCCAAAAATATTTTAATAAAGAAGAACTGTAAATAAGATAAAGAGGCAAGCCAACAGTTATATAAAAACAGGTGGTTAGGTTGAAGAAATCATGAAGAGGCTTGTTTCTTGTAGGATTGTGTAACAGTGATAAAAAGATATTTTCCTAATGTGATGCTGCCTTGGTACTTTTCGTGTTTTTGTTTTAGTGCCTTGCTGGGAAAAACCTGTTATAAAAAACAAGAAATTAAATACGTCATGCCTGAGTAATCTGAACCACGAAGGCATTTCTCTCCCGCTTGTGGTGGGGAGGGATAACGGGGATGTGTTTTTGATATTTTTAAGAGAATTTATCCGTGAGGGTTTTATGGGCTTTGTGAGTGGCTCGGCCAGTTTGGTGTGCTTTGATGTTGAAGGGGAACTTCCTGAAAATCCGCTGGATTTTATTGCAGAACGGATTATGGCCTTTTCTTTTCAGGATATTGATGAAACCATCGATGAATATTCCATCGGTTGGGTCTCTGTGCTTGATATGTTTGATGCCGGGTTTGAGTATGCCTCGTATCTTGCTGGTGATTATGTGACCCTCCGTCTTCGCGTCGATGAGCGCAAGGTCTCTTCGGCGATTTTGAAAAAATATGTCCAGAAAGAAGAGGAACGGGTTCGAAAGGAAAAAAATATCCCCAAAATTGGCCGTTCTTTGAAGGTGGAAATAAAAGAACGGGTTCGTACGGAACTTACTCGAAAATCTTTTCCGATCCCCGCTATCTATGATCTCGTCTGGGATCTCTCCCATTCTCGGGTGATGTTTTTTTCTACAAATAAAAAGGCCCAATGTCTTCTTGAAGATTATTTCAAGGAAACCTTTGGCTTATTGCTCAAACAACAGATTCCCTACATTGTTGCGGAGCATTTTCTGGATGAAGAAAAGATGCAACAGCTCGATATGATTCATCCTGAAATTTTTGTGTAATGAAAAGCCTTCGGGCAAAGGATATACAGGCATAATCAATGGATTTAGTTGATCTTATTGCGGAAAAAAAGTTTCTTGGCCAAGAGTTTCTTACCTGGCTGTGGTGGCAAAGTGAGATTCATGGTGGCCGAATTCATACCCCGAACAAGGGGGATCTCGTGGTGGTCTTTGAAAAGCATATGCTTCTTGAGAGTGGCGAAGGCACCACCAATGAAAAATTGATCTGTTCGGGGCTTGAGACTGAATTACAAGAGGCACGAACTGGTCTGAAAATGGGCAAGAAACTTGAGCAGGCCCGAATTCAGGTGATTATCGGGGATTATGAGTATAATGTTACTTTGGCCGCTGCCCTGTTGGAGTTTCGCAGTGTGAAGCTTCCTAAAACTGCAGCGACAACGCCGGGCAACCAGGAGAATCCTGAAGAGCTTGAAGGGATGCTTCTCGAGAGAATTTTTCTCTTTGAGCAGCTGGTTGCCGCCATCCATGAGCTTCTGCAGCTCTTTGTGGAAAGGCGTCTTGACACGGCGGCATGGCAAAATGATATCAACGAGTTACGTCAGTGGGTCTTGAGTCATAACCAGTAGTTACGATACCCGTGACAGACGAGAATTTTTAAAAAATTGCTGAGACAACGAGGCAAAACAAGAGACATGGAATTTGAAACAATTATTGGCCTGGAGATTCATGCCCAGGTAAAAACAGCGAGCAAAATTTTTTGTTCCTGCTCAACCCAGTTTGGAGCCCCACCGAATAGTAACACCTGCCCTGTATGTCTTGGCTTGCCTGGTGCCTTACCGGTTCTCAATAAAAAAGTGGTTGAATGTGCTATTAAGCTTGGCCTGGCAACAAACGCGACAATCAGGAAAACCAACCAGTTTGCCCGGAAAAATTATTTTTACCCTGATCTGCCCAAAGGATATCAGACCTCGCAGTTCGATAAGCCTATTGTGGAAAAGGGTCATATTACTATCCAGATTGCTGAGAGTACCCGAACCATTGGTATAACCCGGATTCATATGGAAGAAGATGCCGGAAAACTGATCCATGATGAGCGGGAACCCCATTCCTATGTGGATATAAATCGGGCAGGGACGCCATTGTTGGAAATTGTTTCCGAACCTGATTTACGTTCTCCAGAAGAGGCCAGCGCTTATTTGAAAAAAATCCATGCCATTGTTCGCTATCTCGATATCTGTGATGGTAATATGCAGGAAGGCAGCTTCCGCTGTGATGCCAATATTTCGTTGCGGCCTGTGGGAGAGACAGCGCTGGGGACGAGAACAGAGCTGAAAAATATGAATTCTTTTAAGAATGTGGAAAAAGCTCTGAAATACGAAGAACGCCGCCAGCGAGACCTGTTGCTCGATGGAGAAGACATTGTCCAGGAAACCCTGTTATGGGATCCCGATGCCAACAAAACCGTATCGATGCGGGGCAAGGAAGACGCCCATGATTATCGTTATTTCCCCTGTCCAGATCTGGTTGATTTAGAGATAGAAGAAAACTGGATCAATGAGTTACGTGAAACCTTGCCCGAGCTGCCGGATGCCCGCAAGCAGCGTTTTATTGAGCAGTATTCTCTTCCCGCATACGATGCCGAGATCCTTACCGCAGAGCGGGAGTTGGCGGATTATTTTGAAAATGCTGTCCAACAAGGAGCTGCTGCCAAGCAGGTATCCAACTGGATAATGACCGAGGTGCTTCGGGAGCTTAAAGGCGAATCCATAACCACTTGCAAGGTCACGGCCTCCCAGTTGGCGGCTCTGCTATTGCTCATAGATAAGGGGGTTATCAGCGGCAAGATTGCCAAAGGTGTTTTTCTTGATATGTTGGCCTCTGGCGAGAACGCCCAGGATATTGTGGAGAAGAAAAATCTGGCCCAGGTCAGTGATGCAGGGGCCCTTCAGGCCGCTGTTGCTGAGATTATTGCGGCAAATCCCCAGCAGGTTGAGGAGTTTCGTGGCGGCAAGACCAAGCTCATGGGGTATTTTGTGGGACAGTTAATGAAACAAACCAAGGGAAAGGCCAACCCGGCACTTGCCAATAAACTCTTTAACGAGGCCCTTTCCGAAGACTGAACACGAGATTGTGGAAAAAAAGCTCTGGCAACAAAAGGGTGCGGGACACCGGGGACGTCTTCGGGATAAATATCTGGCGCGCGGCCTTGAAGGTTTTTCCGACGAAGAGGTTCTTGAGCTTTTGCTTTCGTTTGGTACGCCACGTTCCGATTGTAAGGGCCCGGCAAGGAGCTTGTTAAAAGAGTATAAGACTCTGGCAGCGGTTCTTGACGCCTCTGCCGATGCCTTGTGTGCTGTTAAAGGCGTCGGGCCGAAGAATAGTTTTGCCATCAGTTTTGTCCAGGCGGTGGCCAGCAGGTATTTGCAGCAGCGTCTTCAAAAAAAGCAGTATCTCCACAGTTCCACAGATGTGAAAAACTACCTGGAACATTCAATGCGGGGCCTGAAGCGGGAGATTCTGACCCTGATATATCTTGATTCCAGCCATGCGATACTCGATAGCGAGGTTGTTGCCGAAGGGTCATTAAATGTGAATACCATCTATCCCCGTGAGGTCATCAAGCGCTGTCTTGATAAAAACGCTGCCGCCATTATCCTGGCCCATAACCATCCTTCGGGGGCCTTGAAACCCTCGGACAAGGATCTGCAACTCACCAGACGACTTTACGTCATCTGTGCCTCTTTGGATATTATGTTGCTCGACCATATCATTGTCGGCAATGGAACCTATAGTTTTGCAGACCATGGTCTGATGAATTCCATACGGGCAAAACACCGTGAAGATTTTTGAAGCAGCCCGTTCTCTCTACATCCACATCCCTTTTTGTACCAGCAAATGTGATTATTGTTCCTTTTGTTCCTATGCCGGGCAGAAAGGATTTCGTACCCGGTATCTTAACGCCTTGGTCGAAGAGATAGCAGCTCTTGATCATCGTCTTGCCCAAGGGCCTTTGGAGACCATTTTTTTTGGTGGCGGCACCCCAACGCTTCTTGCCGCAGAGGCCTTGGAGATGCTCGTTGCCAGGTGTCGTGAGAAATTTGGTATTGCAGATGGTGCCGAAATATCTGTTGAGGCAAATCCAGGTACGGTCACTCGTGGCACGTTGCAAAAACTGCGTCAGGTAGGGTTCACCAGGATTTCTTTTGGTATCCAGTCGTTTGCTGACAGTGAGTTACGTCTTCTAGGGCGCAGCCATAACGTATCCCAGGGCCATGCGGCCTACGAGGCGGCGCGCTCTGCGGGGTTTGACAATATCAATCTTGATCTGATGTATGGTATTCCGGGGCAGGGGGTGCACGAATGGCAAGAAAACCTTGAGATGGCCTTAAAATTTGCTCCAGAGCATCTCTCGCTTTACGAGCTGACCCTTGAGCCGGGGACCCCACTGGCTCGCCGTGTTGCCCGGGGAGAGCTTATGCTCCCCGAGGAAGAGGAAATTCTCAAGATGGATCATGTGACCCAAAAGGCCACACAGGCAGCCGGCTTTGAAAAATATGAGGTCTCCAATTATTGTCGTCCTGGATATAGCTGTCGTCATAATATCAATTACTGGCAGAATATGAGCTATTTTGCGGTGGGTGCCGGGGCTGTTTCTTATCTGGCAAACTGTCGGGCACGGCGCATTACCACCCTGCGCAGCTATTGTGAGGCCATGGAGCAGGGCTGCTCCCCGTTTGTGGAAACCGAGACCCTGAATGATGAACAGAGGTTTCGTGAGACTGTAATCATGGGGTTGCGCATGTGTTCCGGGGTGTCACGAGAGGCGCTTTTTTCTCGGTTTCATGTTGATATGGTGAGTTATTATGGCAAAACTTTGCAGAGTTTTCGCGATCAGGGGCTGCTTGAGGTTTCCAAGACGGCGGTAAAAGTTTCGCCCAGGGGGCGTCCGGTGTTAGACCACATCCTTGCGGAACTTGTATGAGAGACCTTGGTATTATTTGCCCGTTTGCTCTATGGAGCTGAAATTTAATGTTGCATGGATGATGAGCAGAGGAAAAAGCAGAGAGAGCAGAAACACGTTGACCAGGGGAATCATACTGAGCAAGGCGGGAAGCAAGCCGATTTTAAATGCTGCTGCGGCATTGCGGCGTACCCAGGCGATCTTTTTGCCTAGATACCAATGTTGCCGTGAAGCTGGAAAATCGACAAACATCAGTGCTGAATAATAGATGTATAAAACCACGGTGCCGGCCTGTCCGATGAGGGGAATGAAATTAATAACAAAGGCTACCACGGTGACTAAAAGTCCCAGGAAACCGATTTTGAGGCCTTCTATGAGGTCACGGACGATGATTCGCAAGCTGATATTATCTTCGGAGATGAAATTCTTTCCGGCATGAAGCCGTTCTGCGGCGGCACTCAAAAAGGCATATCCTGGGGTCGTCAGGCAGTAGGCCAGAAGAAAAGCCAGGTAAAAAATGATAATTCGGGAAACAATGAGAAAGAGATATTTCCCGACCAGCCAGAGTTTGTATACTATGGCTCCCCAGAAGGAATCGTGTTCGGGGGCGGTGCTAAAAAAGGGAACGAATGAGTCGAGGTAGCTGACACCGACAGAAAAGACCACGCCGGTAATCGTTGCTGTGACGAGAAATAAAATGAGACTCCAGAGGAGAATGCGTGGTTTGGTCAGCATGAACTTTACGGAATATCCGAGTCCATACCAGCGGGGAACGACCGGGGGTGAGGGGGGCATATTCATAGGGCGTTGTAATAGAAAGAGAAATCTTTATTCTTAGCAATGTTCTTGTTTTTCAGCACATCATCGAAAATGTGGTATAGGATGACAGAATGAATGATAAAAAGAAACAAAAAACTCTCTTGGGGTTTTGTTGTCGAGAATGTGGCTACCAGAGTCGGAAATGGCTGGGACGCTGTCCAGAGTGCGGCCAGTGGAATAGTTTGGAAGAAGAAATTATGCCGGCCACAAATATCCGAGGGGCGACGACTCCTGCCCAGTCTCAGCAGCCCATAGCCCTCGCGGATGCTCCCGATGGTGATGAAGAGCGGCTGCCGACAACGATTGCTGAGTTGGACAGGGTTTTAGGCGGCGGTATTGTCCCTGGCTCGGTGATCTTGATTGGCGGAGAACCTGGTATTGGTAAATCAACCTTGCTCTTGCACATGCTGGCTGCGGTCGCAGAGCAACAGGATGACGTTTTGTATGTTTCAGGAGAAGAGTCTTCGCGGCAAATTAAACTTCGTGCCAAACGGCTTTGCGCCATTCATTCCGGGGTTTACTTAATCACCGGAAGCGATGTCGATATGGTCATTGCCACCGCAACCAAGAGGCGACCGGCATTGCTGGCGGTGGACTCTATCCAGACCCTGTATTGTGCTGATA
>PDWJ01003652.1_pt1 | contig 21748 bp, 15 predicted proteins | sample 1430881 | NCBI WGS metagenome assembly PDWJ01 (sample SAMN01162460, study PRJNA174530) | Oral metagenome, whole genome shotgun sequencing project. | biome: Marine environment; feature: Marine mammal; material: Swab sample of the gingival sulcus; isolation source: swab sample of gingival sulcus... | reverse complement strand
AGACAAGGTTCTTTAAACTAAACGACCTGATAGCTCAGTCGGTAGAGCATCTCCCTTTTAAGGAGAGGGTCCTGGGTTCGAGCCCCAGTCAGGTCACTAATTAGGAAACTAATAAGAAACAAAACCTTGCTAATTTTATGATTAGCAGGGTTTTATAATTTTAGGCCAATTATTTAATTTGTATCTAAATGTATTTAGTTGGTTCGCAAATCGTCAACATATTTCAAAAATGTCAACATAATGGTTAGCAAATTGAAAAAATGACGTAAATTACATCATCCCCTGTATAGTTGATTTGACTTTCACATCAATGAATGTTTAACGATTTAAATGTGACAACTATGCGAACTTTTTCAACATTTTCTATTTTATTTTGGATTTATACTTCCCGAATTAACGAAAACAATGAAGCCGATATTTATGTCCGTATAACCGTAAATGGAAAACGAATAAATATAAGTTTAAAACAGAAAATTAACATTGATATCTGGGATAAAAACCGTCAGCGAGTAAAAGGAGCTGGCACAAGATCAAAGCAAATCAATTTTTATCTTGATGAGGTTAAATCAGGACTCGTACAATGTTACCGGGATTTAAAATCCGAAAACAGAATACTTACACCCCAACTTGTAAAAGCCCGGTATTTAGGTGAAGATAAGCAAATATATTCACTAAAGGACATATTTGAATACCATAATACAACTATGTCTCATAAGTTATCCCCAAAAACGATGTGTCATTATCAAACCAGTCAAAGATATATGTTGGAATATGTTTCTAAAAAATATAAGACAAAAGACATTTTTCTTCAAAATTTAGATTACGCTTTTGTAATAGGCTTTGAAAATTTTCTAAGGGGTTATAAACCCAAACATTATCAAAAGAAGATAGGTAATAATGCTGTGATGAAACATATTCAAAGGCTGAGAAGAATGATTACACTTGCATATCATATGGAGTGGATAGATAGAGATCCTTTTGCAAAATTTAAACCAAAACTAGAAAAGAAAGAACGTGAATTTTTAACTGAAATTGAACTTAAAAGTATAGAGAACCGAGAGTTCTCAATTGAAAGGCTATCAGTAGTTAAAGATATATTTGTTTTTAGTTGCTATACCGGTATTTCTTATAGTGATATTATGGAATTAACTAAAAATAATATTGTCTTAGGTATGGATGGTAATTATTGGATTGAAAGTAAAAGAAATAAAACTAAGACTATATTTAAAGTGCCTTTATTACCTGTTATTGAAGAAATTATAAAAAAATACGAAAACCACCCTCGCACCTATTTCATTAATAGATTGATACCAAAAATTTCTAATCAACGTTTGAATAGTTACCTTAAGGAAATAGCTGATTTATGTGGAATTAAAAAGAATCTCACCTTCCATATGGCACGTCATACATTTGCCACAACCGTAACTTTAAATAATGGTGTACCTATTGAAACTGTTTCGAAACTTTTAGGGCACACCAAAATAGCAACTACACAAATATATGCCCGGGTTTTAGAAAAGAAAGTAAGCGAGGATATGGAACTATTAAAAAGGAAACTTTCATAGTTATAATAGTATTTGTTTTTCTTTTTCATAAGGCAACGTTCCTATTTTTTAAAGTATACAAAATAGGAATTCGAGATGTGTGGCTGTGGCCACATCTCGTTTGCTCCCCACGGTCGCAAAGTTTTAAAAGTCTTTTAATCCACAAAGAAAAAACACGTTTTTAAAGTGATGGATTCAGAGGCTGGGTATCAGTGATACCTTTTGATTATTAATTTTTATTTAAGGAAGTTAGAATCCACCACTTTAAAAATGCACCAAATCCGTCCCGATTTTTCGGGATGGATGCGGTAGTTTTCATAGCTATCATTTTAAAACAATAAGTATCAAAATTTATGAATTGGGTCATTTTTTTTCAGTGTTTATAGGACTTACAGAAGGAATTGACCCAATTTTGGTTAAAATTCAAATATTTTTACCATTTAAGAGATTTACTGTAAACTTTTCCAGTGTTTATGCGGGTTTCCGGGCGATTTACAGCAAATATATTTAATCCCTTCAATATTTATTCATTTTTATTTATCTGAATATCAACTGTTTGCAATGCAAACTGCAAACGTAGCATCGCTTTAGCGTGCTACCCTCTTGCTATTCATTTTACTATTCATTTTAACTTTGTAAAACAAACTTTAAACGAGAATACAAATTATATTTGCTAAAGATTTTTATAATTTAAAGTTATATTTTTATAATTTTTATAAATGTGTTAGTCTTTTTATTAAAAGTATTTATATCTAAAAAATAAATACCTGGAGGGCCATCAATTTGAAAATCTAAAACATTATTCACAGGTATCAATTCCTGGGTTTTTAATTCCTGACCCAAGCTATTGCATATGGTAATTTTTATTTTATCATAAAAATCACTAGTGTTTATAGCTATTTTACCTGCTGTTGGATTAGGATAAACTGAATATTCAACCTGTGTTTCCTCTTCAATTCCTAAACTGGTAGCGTTGTTAAAAACATATAGTGATCCCGACTCAGGCAATGTGTTACTTCCGCTATCATCTTCATCTTCGCCTATAGCACCTACAATTAGCGTATCATCTGAGATAGCCAAAGAAAAACCAAATACATCATTTTCAAATTTATCAGATGCACTCAAGACTTGTGACAAAATCCAGTTACCATTGGTGTATTTTGCATAAGCAAAAACTTCTCCTGTATCTTGAAAAGTACTTGGGTCTGAATATGGCGCACCCACAATAATAGATTGACCTGATATGCCTACAGCATTTCCATACAAATCACCTGTTGATAGGTTTGTTGAAATTAGCTTTTGTTTATATACCCAAGTACCATCCGATTGTTTTTGAAAGGTGTAAGCCGAACCTGCATTGGTATAAATTACATTTCCATTGGTATCTTTGTAATCATTATGAGGTGCACCTACAATGGCAAATTCATTATATATGGCAGCTTTTAAGCCAAATTTATCTTCAGGTGCACCGTCAGGAGCGAACAATTTTGCCATTTCTATAAAATTTCCCGAATTATCCCTTTCAAATATATAAGCTCCTCCTCGTCTCTGTATCGCATTAAAAATAGTATTATCTTCATCTTCGTAAGGTGTACTGATTATAGCTTGACTTCCATTTAAATCAACATGAAATCCGAACTCATCATAATATTGCCTATCTGAAGAAGTTAATTGTTCTGATTCTTGCCATAAGCCATTATTATCAAGGGTAAAAACAAAAACTTTACCTGAGAACGTACCTACATCACTACCATCAGCATTGAGATCATAACTGCATCTTGGGCAACCTATCAACAAATAATTTTCATAGACAGAAACCGAATGACCAAAACGGACTGGACTGTTTTCTCCAGCAGGAATGATCTTTTGTGTTTGTTCCCAAGTTCCAGTATTATTTTTCCTAAAAATATAAACCGCCCCTGTATCGGCGGTATTATTCTCTTTTTTAAAGGGAACACCAACTACGGCAAAATCGCCATAAAGCGAGACAGAAAACCCAAATTGATCCTGAATCTTAGCATCGGAAGCTGTAATTTTTTGGACTTCTGTCCAATTGCCATTATTATCGGATTCAAAAATATAAGCACTTCCGGCAAGATCATCATTTAAACTGCTGACAATAAGTGTATTATTGTGCATTTCGATGTCATATCCAAATGTATCGTTAGGCTCTCTGTCAGAAGCAACAATTTTTTCAAGTTCTGTATAGAGCTGAGCTTTTGCTATTGTAAAATTGAGTAAGAGTATGAAAAATATAATTATTTTTTTCATGTGTTTATTTTTATTGTTTTTAATGGTCACATGTAACCTTTGATGTTTAAAATAATCATTACACTATATGTTTAATGATTATTTAAGTATCTTGGTTTTATTATCTAATCTTTAAAATAGGTAAACACTATATTTTCGGGAAATTCAGGACAAGTACTATAGGAAATATTCTTTGCATAGGTTTTGCCTGAAGGGCTTTTATACACTTCTTCTATTTTATACTTCACGATATTCCAACCTTTTTTAAAATTGAGGTCGTAATCTGTTTTTTTCTCAAATTTTTCATCATTATTACCAGTGTATTTTACCGTAAAACAAGTGCCTTTTACCGAAGCTGGCTCATTAACATAGTAATAATCGACTACAAAGCCTTGTTCGGCATTTTTTTGCCCAAAAGAAGCGTAAGCCTCAGCAAATGTTTTGGAACTTGCCGCTAAGAAAAAACCATATTTCTTTTTTTCTTTCATGTTGGCCAGGTCAAAAACACTCATAGTACCCAATGTAGTAAGGTACTGGTCACCATTGGTCACTTGCAGGGAATCACCATAACAGCTAAAGGCCCGTTTTACGGTAAGCAGCGATGAGGTCAAGTTCTGGGATTTACTATTTTCCTCTTCTATTTTTTGCTGCTCAGTTTCTAAATAGTTTTCTGGCAAGGGAATGTTGAAATTTCCATTTTCATCAATCGTTCCAATAACCGTAGGCTTCATCAACCCGGTTACAACTTCAGCTTTTTTTTGTTCCCAATTGTCCAAAGTTCCGGTAAATGTCTGTGCCGAACAGGAGGTTAAACTTAGGATAATAATTAGTGTAAAAATATATTTCATTGTCATATTAATGATATTTTTGTGACGTTAAAATAATCTGATAATCAAGGTCTGCTGGCATATTGTCAATAGTCCTGTAATAGGTTACCTTAGGTTGCGTTACCCCGGATTTAACGGTGTAAACTTCTTCAATTTCATGCGATACCAAATTCCAACCCGGTTTAAAATCAAGATTAAAGTTTATGACAATTCTCACAAGGCCTTCTTTAGTTTTCCTTTGGCGTTCACAAACCCCTTGAATTACAGCGGGTTTAGTCACATAGTAAAAGTTTATACTAGAGCCCGGAACTGCATTAATTCTACCTCTGTTGATAATAAATTTGGCAAAAGCTATAGAACTTGATGGCACCATGTTGGCTATATTAAATTTATCACCTCGTGTTTTCTTAATCCCAAAGGCACCCGAAAGAGATAAAACCCCTAATGGTTGATCCGTATTCTCTTTTTGCAATTGGCCTCCACGACAAGAAAAGAAAAAGGATAGATCGGGCACTCCCATTAAACCATTTTCGAGATAGGGATTTTCTTTTTCACGACTGGCTTTTAACTGTTCTAAATATCCTTCTTTGAGTGTAATATTGAAGGTTCCGTCATTATGGATTTCTCCCACCTGAACCTTGTTATCGCCCATTAATAGTGCAGAACCATCTTTCCAGCCCGATATTGTATCGTTTATGGCTGCAATTTGTGAATAGCCTGCAAAATTCAAAAAAGCAGATAACAGTAAAGAGAGTACTGTTTTCATAGCCTATTTTGTTAAGGTCATTAGCCTGTTTAGTTTTATTTTTTCAACAGCATCCCAGGTTTCTTCAGGGGTCATGCCGTTAGCCCTGACCTCAACATAAAACCGATTCTCGTACAAAAAATTCAACCGGGTATTATTTTGTTTTTTCATATAGGTCTGGCGTGCCTCGATTCCATTTTCGGTTACTTTTTTAATGTGCTTGCGTTCGTCTTCCTCCTCCATATCCATTTGATAAGTGGTGCCTGCCATAAGTACTACGCCTGCCATGGCACCTGCACCATCGGTCACTTCAATATGGAATTCTTTATCACCATCTTTAAAGGTGCCTCTAATGGATGGTGCATTCGCAAAATTGACACTCCCAGACTTGTACCCTGTGCGTTTCATCCTGTTTAGGATTTCGGGAAGCCACTCTTTTAAGGCCTTGTTGGACAAAGGTTCTTCTTTAGAGAGGGCTTCTATTTTTTCTTGGGTGGTGTTTACATTTTTTAAAATGTTGGTAGCCGCTTTTGTTTCGTTTTTGAAATTTTTAATTTTTTCAGTGGTTTCGTTTTTGCAGGATGTCAACACCAACATAACTAGTAAGATTGATGTGCAGTACAGTATGTGTTTTTTTAGTTTTATGTATGTCATGTTCTTAGATTTTAAGTGTTATCAATTATCATTTTAGATGCTTATTTCTTACAGTTCACGTTCTTCATATTCTATGGTATATTGTATTACCCAAGAATCTATGGTGTTTGAATGGTTTATGGCTTCGGGCATACCATTGGTATTAAAGGAACTTGAAACGATTATGTTACGTAAATCACCATTATTTATATCTTTAATAGTGTAACTCGTTACCTCAACCGGATTAAAAAGACATATGTCTGTAATAACATTATTTTCAATTACTTGTTGACTCAAAAACGCTGGTTGTAGGTTTACATACTTAAAAATCCCGCTCTTATTCGGGTCAACTGTAATATCTACGACCCATTGGTTTTTTGAAAAATATTTGAGTGCATTATCATTACTAAGGATAAACTCCCAAGCATCACTAATGCTATACGTATTTGTACTTTCGTCATATAAAACAGGGAAAACAGGATAAGGAACACCAGAAAAAGAAAGAGCTATTGATGTTAGAATATCTTCACTTGAATGGTTCATATCATACACAGTCTCAAACTGATTTCCCGAATAAGAAATACTTATTGCTTTTTTGAGTAACTGGTTTTCATATTCGTAATTAGTTTCACTAACAATTACATCATCAGAATTGAGAAATGAAATTTTTGTTATTTGATTATCTGCATTATAATCCAGAGAATAGCTATATGTAATAGATCCGTTTTCCCCATAATAAATTCTATTTATCTTAACAGGAAAATAACCAACTTCAGGTTGTTGTGGTGTGTTATCATCATCTTTACTACATGAAACAACGAAAATAATACTGAATAATAATGTTAATAGTTTTATGGTTTTCATTTTAAATGATATTAATGATAATTGTTGCTTTACTAATTGGGCCTTCTCCACTGATAGGTGTTGCTTCAAGGACAATTTCATATTTTCCCGTAGGAAGTGCCCCTGTATTCTTACTATAAGTTAAACCTTCTTGCCCTATGGTGCTAAGCACATAAATAAAGTCGAAGGCTTCAACGGGAATTAACATATCTCCCGGCAGATAAGGCATAGGTTTGCGCGCTAATGATTTTATGGTTTTTCCGTTACGTTTAACGGTTGTTTTAAAGGTAAAGAAACTAAAGTCCGGTTTTTCTCCTTTAGAAGAATAGTCTCCTTTAAAAGAGAACTTAATTTGGTGTTTACCCGTCTTAAAATCTTTAAACAGGTTTACCACATAAGGATCTTCCATTTTTATGGTTGATTTAGAAGAATCATTGATTGTAATATTTCCTTTTATACCTTGAGCATAAGAGGAAAAGATAAAGCAAAAAATAACGATTGTTGCTAAAATTGAGTTTTTCATTTTCATAAGTTTTATTTTAATTATTAAATATTTGCAAATGTTTTACGTGTAGTATTTACCGTTTCACAAATTCTACACGACGGTTATTGGCTTTTCCTTCAGGAGTGTTATTATCGGCAACAGGCATACTTTCGCCTTTACCTTCGGTGGTAAGTCGGTTTTTATCAATACCGAATTTAACAAGGGCTTGTTTAACCGCTTGGGCACGCCGAGCAGATAGTTTTAAATTATACGTATCATCCCCATCACTGTCAGTATGCCCTTCTATATTAAATTGAAGGTCCTGGTGTTCGATCATCATCTTTGCTACACTATTTATGACCCCACCGGATTCGGGTTTTATATTAGCACTGTTAACATCGAATAAAATACCGCGGGTTACAAACCTGCCTTCTTCTATTATCCGTTCATAGAGTTTTTTGCCTCCTTTGGCAATACGAATATTCTTGATAGCACTCAGTTCTCTATAGGGGGCATTTACACTTAGTACAAATGCTTCTGGCTGATACCCTAAATTAGGTATGTTGAGTACCCTGAATTCATCTAAAAAAACTTTTAAACTCCTTTTATTGAATGCTAGCGCCACATGTTTCCAAATGGGTTCACCTACTTTCATAACTAAAGATTCATCGTACGATTCGTATTCTTTAAGGGACCCACCAATATTACACGACATAGAACCGCCATGCATATTTATACGAATACTCCTGCATCGGTCTTTATTGTTACCGAGTTTTATAAAATTGTTGGACCCTGCCCATAGGTTAATATTATAGCTTTGATAAGTTGGCCCATGCACCCTTTTGAACAAAGCATCAAACTCTATGGTAAAAACATCGGGCAGGTAGTTTTTTTCTTCCATCAAAGGTGTAATCTTAGCCTCATGATTCATGTTGATGATCTTTTCATTACCTAATAAAGCATTTTCTGCATTGCCTTTTAGTAAATCCCATCGTGACGGAAACTCACCGTTTTCTTCAAGTTGCAGTTCGTCATTAAAAATGATCTCATCACCCGGAACAAAATTGTATTTTGTCCATATTTTCAGACTGTCTACCGATGTCTCTTCATTATTTGAAATATCTTCATAAACTTCATCAGATTCATGTTGCTTATGTTGGTTTTCTCCATTTCGCTTCCTTTTCTTTTTGTTTTTCCCAACCTTGGGGTTTAAGATGGTATCCATTACTTCTCCTGTTTTTCGGGCTGCTTTTTCTGCAGTTTTCCTTATCACAACTTCTTTAGCAGCCTCTTCGGTACGTTTTTTGAGTTTTTTAAGGAATTGAGCATGGCCTGTAGAAAAACTTACAGTTATAATAACCATGCTAAGTATGAGCTTAATCTTTTTCATTTTAAAGTGTTTTTAGTAGTAGTTCTCCATTTTTGTTTGCAACTATTTTAATTTTCGCTTTTCCCTTTTTAATCAGGCTATTTTCCGGTAATTTAAGATCGAAATAGAGTTCGTTGTCTGTGTATATTGCAATCTCTGCCCCACTTTTGGGTACGATTACTCTTTCTTGGATTTCATAAGTTCCTTTTAAAATACCTATGTAGAATCTCGCATCAGGGTATTGATCTGATAACTTTTTATTGTTTTTAAGATTATCTATTTGTTCGATAGCAAGAAGTTGATCTGTCTTTTCATTCATCACTACAACTACTTTGAAACCATTGGTTGTCATTGACTGAGCTTGTAACATCATAGTACTAAATAAGATGAATAATGTGATGTAATATTTTGATTTCATATCCAACATTTATGCGTTTTGCTTACTGAACCCAAAACTACTATGAGTTGGACCAATGAGCGTAGCAGAAATGTAACAGAAGATAGAAGAAATGTAACTTATGATGTAACCTATTGATTATCTTTGTTTTGAATATACTCTAAAGGGGTCTTATGATACATTTCTTTAAAGCATTTAATAAAATAAGAAGGTGTATTAAACCCAACGGCATAGGCTACTTCATTTATCGTTGCATCAGATGTCTTTAATAATTGAACAGCTTGTTTAAGACGCTGTGACCTGATAAATGCTGAAGTAGACAAACCGGTAAAAGCCAATATTTTTCTATGAAGTTGCATTCTGCTCATCCCTATTTTTTCGCTGAACAACGTAGCATTGAAATCAGGATTAGTTAATTCTTCATCCAGTAATTTTTGAATTCGAGATAAGAAGAGTTCATCTGTGGAAGTGATTGAAATATCTTTTGGTTGTAATGTTAATTCCTGACTATAACGACTTCGTAATAACTTTCTCACTGTAATTAGATTAGTTAATCGCTTTTCAAGAATCCTCAACTTAAAAGGCTTTGTAATGAAGTCATCAGCTCCGGTTTCAAGGCTTTTCAGTTCATTTTCTTCGCCTGCACCTGCAGTCAATAAAATAATCGGAATATGATTTGTACGTTCATCATTCTTTAGGGTATTGGTCATGGTAATACCATCCATTTCAGGCATTCTAATGTCTGAAAGAATAATATCCGGAATGATACGTATGGCCTCTTTAAGGCCTTGTTTGCCATTTGCAGCCTCAATGATCTGATAGTTGTTTTTTAAGGCCGATTTGATAAACGCTCTTACTTCCTGATGGTCTTCAACGATCAACAAAATGGGGAGTTCTGGTTCTTTGGTTTCAAGCTCAGATTCTATAGCTATAAACCTATCAACTTGTTGCTGCTCCTTTTCTTCTTTTGCGGGAACATTCACCAGTTCGAATGACGTATAAGTTGTTTTGCTTACTGGTATACTTGCTAGAAATTCAATGGTATTATCTTCACTAATAGCGACCGAAATATCCCCTTTATGCAGATGAATTAGTTCTTTGACCAATGCCAGTCCTATTCCCGCTCCCTCAGTATTTTGATCTTTTTGATAAAATCTGGTAAAAAGCTTATCTAAAACAATATCCTTATTATTTTCAATGGTGTTTTTAACTGAAATCACCATTTTCTTATCCTGAGGAATAACTCTAAATGAGCAGATTCCGAACTCAGGGCAATATTTTATAGCATTTGATAAAAGATTAGTGACTATTTTTTCAATGATATCCTCATCATACCACACATCTTTAAAGACTGCAATATCATATTGGTAATCTATCTGCTTTGCATCTGCTCTATAAATAAATGATGAAGCAATACTTTGTAAAAATAAACTTAGGTCTCCTGTATTTATTTTTAATTTTAATTTACCTTTATCCAGTTTCGCCAGGTCCAGTAATTGATCTAATAAAGACACCAATCTATTTATATTTCGTTTGATCAAAGAAAAATCTGAAAATTCACGGTCTGATAAGCTTCCCTCTCGCAACTTGGTGTCTATGGGTCCCGAAATTAAGGTTAAAGGAGTTCTGAATTCATGTGCTATATCTGTATACAGTTTGGATTTTAACTGGTTAAGCTCCTTAAATCGTTGAGCCTCTTCGGCTTTTAAGCTCAAATCTAATTTCATGCGCCATCGCCATCTAAAATACCAATAGACCCCGTAAATTACTAATAGAAGCAACAGTAAATAAAAGGCCTTGGAATACGTACTAAAATACCAGGGCTCTTTAATTGTGAAGCTTAAAGTTGCCGGAGTTTTATTCCAAATACCATCATAATTACTTGATTTTACCTCAAATCGATATTGTCCGGGAGGAAGCCGAGTGTAACGAACATAATTTTTATTTCCTGAATGAACCCATTTATCTTCATAGTTAACCAGGCGATATTGATAGTTTGTTCGTTGCGGCAGTGAAAATTGTAAGCCTGAAAACTCAAAAGCAACGGTATTCTGATTGTACTTTAATTCCGTATTCTGATATAACTGTTCAGGAGCATCCAGAACACTAAACTTCGTAATGGTAGTTTTTGCTAGGTTTTCGTTTATCTTGATCGAATTTGGTTGAAACCAGTAAAAACCGTCCAGACCACCAAAATAAAGGTTTCCTTCTTCATCTTTAAAATAAGCACCTGTGTTAAACTCCGTTGCTAAACCCGCATAATTGTTATAATTAACGATTATTGGTTCCTTATTGAAAGACAAATCAGGTGTAAATTTAGTAATTCCTTTATTTGAGCTTAACCAAAAATTTCCATCACGATCAGGTAGAATAGCATAAATTACATTATTGGGCAAACCGTTTTTGGTAGTATACGTGTGGAACTTCGTATTTTTCACATCGAAAGCACTGATACCTCCACCATTCGTCCCGATCCACAAAATATCATACGGATCATAGTACAGGCATTTTATGCTACCATCGTGCAACGAATCAAGACTGTTATCATTAGTAATCCTTTTAAAATGCTGTTCCCGCTTATCAAACTTAACTAATCCCTGGGTTTCCGTACCTATCCATAAATCTCCCGATGTATCTTCTGTAATCACCCTGATATTATTTTCGGGTAAGCTACTCCCTCCTTCATTTTCAGATGTATATGTCTTGATGATTCCTTGATTTTTATCAAATTGTATCAGGCCGTGTTCTCTAGTTGCCAGCCAGAAATTATCAGTGTGATCCTGATATATATCCCATATTGTACTTGTCTTTAGACTTGAAATATGTCGAAAACCTGACTTTTCATTATAAATAACTAACCCTTCTCCCTGGGTACCGATCCAAAGGTCACCTTCATCATCTATATGCAAGCTCATAATTCTGTTCGAAGGGATTGTTGAGTTGATAGTTGTAAAAGTCCGCCAACTGTTGGTATTTGGTGTATATTGTGTTAATCCCTTTCCGGATGTTCCCAGCCAAATATTATTTTCTCTATTAACAACTATAGCCCGTACCACATCTATATTGATATTTTCGGGAGTTTGCAGGTTGGTCAACGAATTAAATTTCTCAAGAAATTCATCATAAAAGCTTATTCCCGCTCCATCAGTTCCAAACCATAATGTTCCTGAATGATCTTCATAGATACATAAAACATCATTATAGTGTAACGCACGCGGATTATGCTTTTCAACAGTGTAATGATCAATACTCATAGTATTGAAATTTACATGGTATATTCCTCTTCCGTAAGTAGCAATCCACAATCTGTCTTTTCTATCTATCCATAATGAGAGAATGTTTAAATCTGTGGGTAAGGGATCTGTAAAACCTAGAGCTGATATTCTTCTAAACACTTTATCCTGTTCATTTTTAAAGAATAATCCACCTCCAAAAGTACCATACCAGGTTCTTCCATTTCTTTCAACAGCAATATCACTGAAATTTTCCTCAATGGGTATTCCCAAAAATGATTTGGGAATGATATTCTCAATTTCCTCGGTAGTCGGATTTAACTTAACAATCTTGCGATTGGTTGTAATTAAAACTTTATTCTCTTGAGGTGTTATATTATATACCGTCCCCTTTAATGCATTATAATCTATTACCTTAGTAATACTATCGTTAGCCGAATTCATTTTATACAAACCATTCTCGTAAGTCCCTATCCAATAATTAAATGCCTTATCCTGAGCTATAAAACTTACATCCTGTATACTTGAAACGACAACAAAAGATTTTTTTGCTGCATTGAATTTATAGAGTTTTTTGTCTATGGGAATAATCCATACATCACCCTTTCTATCGGTATATACTTTCCCGAGGTTACTATAATCCGGCTTGGTAACATCTACAAAAGTAAAAGGGTAAATGGTAAATTCATTACCGTCAAACCTGTTCAATCCATCTTGAGTAGCCATCCACAAATACCCAATACTGTCCTGAGTAATGCTAACCACACTATTTTGAGACAAACCTTCCTTTACCGATAATTGCCTGAAACTGATTTGGTTTTGACTAAAAGAAGCCCCACAAGTCAAAACTAAAAAAAACAGTATTCGATACTTTCGGATTAATTTCAAAAATTTAGTATTTTAATTTCTTTAATTTTACAATTTATGTGTAACTGAAAACATGCTATTGTAAAAATCGGACATACTGTTTCCTAATCTTTGAAAGATGTTAAAATCATATGCTAATCCTGTAGACTACAAAATTCCAGAAAGATTAAAATTTTTAATAAAAGCGATTATTTTAGGTGAGTCTGAAAATGAAGTTAATACCCGTGTTCCTATACATCCTACTAGCTTCCCGCTATTGGTTTATGTATACGATGATACACCGGTTTTTTATATTGATGGGAAAAAATTTATTCCTGAATCCAAATTGAATATTGCCGGATTACTATATGATGTTACTATGGAAAGTGAACTTAAAGGTAAAATTGGTCAGCTTGGTTTTTTATTGTCCCCGGCAGCACCATATTATCTTTTCCATAAAAAAGGTGAGTACTTTTTAAATCATTGGAAACCTCTAGAAAAAATTGCTCCTATTGATACTTCCATATTAAAGATGAACCTGTTAAAATGTAATACTAACCATGAAAGAATTGAAGTTATATTCAATTTAATGGACGAATTGGTAACTCAAAGTATACCTAAGATAGTATGGTTGGAACAGGCAATAGATATTATTATTAACAAAGGCGGTGTAATTAGTCAGAAGGAATTGTCAAATCAACTTCAAATTAGTGAGCGTCATTTCAGAAGAAAATTTAAAGAAGTTGTTGGTGTACCCCCAAAATATTTCTGTAAAGTGGTACAATTAAATTCTTTATTTGATCTCATCAATAGAAATGAAAATGAGAAACTGATAGGTTATGCCTTGGATTGTGGTTATTATGATCAGGCCCATTTTATCAATGATTTTAAAAAACTAATAGGAAGTTGCCCAGAAGATTTTTTAAATGGGAGGTATGCCTATGTGAAGACCTATTTGGGGAAACGATAATTCTAATCACTATTTTTTAGTTACTTATTTGATTCATTTCTACATAAAAGTCTTACGTTTTAATTAAATATAATAATAGAAATTAAATCTATATATTTGTACTAAATGAAAGTACTTTGATATAACTAAAATAATCATAAGGTTCGCAAATCGTCAACATGAGTTGTGAATTTTAGCAAGACAGGTCACTAGAGAAAATAAAAAGCCTGTCTATTTATGACAGGCTTTTTTTATGGGATGCAACGGTCTTTGAGGGATATAACCGGAATTTATCAGAAAATAATATTATAGCCTTTAAGAGACACCTTATCTAAATAAATTTTATCTCATTTAAGGTTAAAAAATAAAAAGCAAGGATACGTTCCATAAAAAAATAACAAATATTTAGGCGGTATATCCTTTAACTTTTATAGTTTTGCAGCACATAAAGCACATGTGGCGGAATTGGTAGACGCGTTAGCTTGAGGGGCTAGTGTCCGTTTAGGACGTGCAGGTTCAAATCCTGTCATGTGCACAAAATCATCGCTCTATTTTATTTTGGTATTCTTTTTGATTCACTTTAAAATGTTTTAAATACCAAACCATAGCTATGTTAAAAAAAGCACTTATCATATTATTTATTATTTCTGCCACATCCGCTATTTACGGACAAGAGCAAGAAAAAGAAGACAGCAAAGAACTCAACGGTAAAATAGTAGATGTAAAAACTAAAGCACCCTTACAAAGTGCCCATGTGGTAAATCTTAACACGGTAGAAGGTACCACTACAAATTCTGATGGATTTTTTATTATTCCGGCCAAAGCCAATGACACCATCTATATTTCATATATTGGATACCAATCCATAAAACTAAAAATTACCAATGATTTATTAAAAGGCAACGAACTGGAAATTGCCATCCATCAAAAAGCAGTAAACATAGACGAAGTTACGGTAAAAGCCCATAATCTGATTGGAGTACTGGAAATAGATGCCAAAAATGTACCAATGGATAAGTATTCCCGGATTCATATAGATGGTATGCCGCAGACTTATGAAATAGGCAGAGTTGATTCCAAAGACTACACCTCTTTAGCCGGAGCTATTTTTAATCCGGTGGATTTTTGGTACAATAAATTTGGTAAAAAACCCAAAGAGCTAAAGCGACTAAAGGAAATAAAACGAAAGGATAAAATGCGGGATTTAATGGAAGAAAAATTTAACCGTGAAATCCTTATGGACTACATGGGTATGAGCCGTAAAGAACTGGACGACCTGCTTAAAGAATGTAATTACTCCGATAATTTTGTAAGACGAGCCTCCGATTTGCAAATTATAGAAGCCGTACTGGAATGTTATGATAACTACAAAGCCATAAAAAAGGGCCATGTAAGTAAAGAAAAGGTGCGTCAGGAACAGCCGAAGAATTAACGATTTATATATACAGAATAGACCTTAGATGTGAAGATGCTTAAAATATTAAGGCAAGGGCTGTTTAGGTTTTTAGATGAACAATAGAAATAAAAAATTTCTTAAATCCTACTCCTCTTAAGGTAAAGTCGTAGCAATATTTTTCCGTTTCTTTTTAACCCTAAGTATAAAAGCCTAAATTTTATAATTTATATTACACACTCGCAACTGCCATTTATCTGGCAAGTTCTTATCTCTTCTAAAGAACGACAAACAAAAAAACCTAACCCAAGAACCGGAGAATCTTTAGATTAAACGCGTTTACACTTTTTCACTTCTAATCAGGCTATTATTAGCCTTATATTAACCGTTTTTAACGGTTAATACCCATTTACAAATAAATTAAAAGCATAAAAAATTGGTTTTAAGCATTTAAATTATTTATATCTTGCCAACTATATAAAAGAGATATAACCGTAATAGGGTTATATGGGAGTTACCCACAAGCAAAATAAATAGAAAAAGTACTAATAATTATTAAAAGTCACAATTTGATAGAACTATGATATTAAAAAAGTTAATTTTAGAGAATTTCAGAGGATATAAAAATATTGAAGTTGAATTTGACAATAAATTAAATGTTGTTATAGGCAAAAATGATATTGGAAAATCGACAATACTTGAAGCACTTGAGATATTTTTTAATAACGAAACTGTACAAATTGATATATCTGATTACAGTGTTTTTGCAAATAACGATTCTATGTCGATTGGTTGTGTTTTTGAAATAGAGAAAGATAAAGAATATATAATTGATACGATTCCTACAAATCTTGAAAACGAATATCTTTTAAACAAAGATGGATTTCTTGAAATACATCAAATTTGGGATTGTTCAAAAGGCAAATTGACTGCAAGTAGTTTGAAAGTTGAATTGACTGCGAATTATCCAAAAGAGTTTGAAAATCCATTATCAACATTAAAAATTACACAATTAAAAAAAATATTAGTTGATAATTACTCTGATAAGTTGAATGTTGAGGACGTAAAAAAGAATACAAGTTCAGAAATTAGACAAGCTATCTATTCTGTTACAAAAACAGACGATTTAGAACAAATCCGTATTCCTTTGTCAAAAGATGATGGGAAAAAGATTTGGGAAAGTTTAAAAAAGGAATTACCAAATTACTTTTTATTCCAATCTGACAGATTAAATAAAGATTCAGACAAAGAAGTTCAACAACCACTAAAAGTAATAACAAAATCGGCAATTGATGAAGTTATTGATGATTTGGAGGAAATAAAAAAGAAGATTGAATCAAAAGCAACTCAAATGGGGATAGAAACTATTAAGAAATTAGAAGAAATGAACCCAGAAATAGCAAAGGTTCTAAATCCTGATATTTCTAATAGAGCTTGGGATTCTCTGTTTTCCTTTTCTTTTAATACAGATGATGGTATTCCTATAAATAAAAGAGGTAGTGGAGTTAGGCGTTTGATTTTATTGAATTATTTCAGGGCAGAAGCAGAAAGAAAGAATACAGGAAACAAAAATATTATTTATGCTATTGAAGAGCCTGAAACTTCACAGCACCCAAATCATCAGAATATGCTAATTAAAGCATTGATGGAACTTTCACAAAAAGAAAAGAATCAGTTAATAATTACAACTCACACGCCTGAAATTGCAAAGATTGTAAAAGATGAAAATCTGATTTTTATAGAAAAAACTGAAGGACAAACAAAGATAAATAAGTCTGAAACAAAATTAAATGAAATTGCAAAAACTTTAGGCTTAATGCCATATTTAAGTAGATTAGTAATTTGTGTTGAAGGGGAATTTGATATTAAGTTTATTAAGAACATTAATCAAAATATTCCTGAACTAAAAGCAATTGTTGATTTAGAAGCAACGCAAATAAACATAATTCCATTGCAAGGAGGAAACCTTAAAAATTGGGTTGACCGTAATTATTTAAAAGGTTCTAATGTAACAGAATTTCATTTATATGATAGAGATTCTAACTCTGGACGAAATTCAGAACAGTATAAAAAACAGTGTCAAGAAATAAATGCAAGAGATGATAACTCGATTTGCATAATGACAAATAAAAGAGAAATGGAAAACTATATTCCAAAATCTTTAATTGAAGTAGAGTTTAACATTGATTGTAGTTCTATTGAAAATTGGGATATAGAAGATATTCCAACATTTATTAAAAATAGAACTAACCTTGACGAGAAAGCTGTTAAAGGTATTTTGAATGGAAAACTGTCAAAACAGATTACAAAAGAACATTTAGAAGAGTTAAATTCTTTTGATGAAATAAAATCTTGGTTTGAGAATATTAAAAGTATTTTTGACAATTAAAAAGACAGAGATGTAATAATGCCAGTGGGTAACAATGTGTATAAGCAATAGCGGTTTGTGTGCGTATTTTAAAGTCTGAGCATTTTACCCGCCAAACCTTATTTTCGATTGCTTTTTTATGATTAACTTAGCAACCGAAAATAAGGTTTGTCTAAGGGCTTTGGTAGGCTTGAAGTTTATAGCTTTAATTCCGCTACTGCTCATACACTCACCGTTAGTGGTCAGCTGAAAAACGAAAAGAAAATCGAATGTTAAAAAAAATACTTATCGGAATATCAATTGTACTTGGAATTGGACTTCTAATTTTTGCTGGTTATATAGTTATGATTATTTCCGCTTTTGGTGGTTTTGATAAAGATTATTCAGTAACGGAACTTAAAGAAAACTTTGAAACCAAGAAGACTGAAATTTATGAAGTTAAAAACTTTGTAAACAAAATAACTCCACCAAATAAATTAGTTCACATAGAATTTGACGACGATAACACTTTGGGTATTTTTCACGTAAAAGTGGAAGATGAATTTGAAAGTAATTGGGATGTGAAAATTAATTCGGGTAAAGCTGACACTTTATTACAGAAACTTGGTTGGACAGTAGAAAATTTAAAAATACTTAAAGACAAATTGGACAAAGCAAATTGTATTGGTGTTACAAGCGGAGAACCTTGTAATATTAGTTTTCAAAGAAGTGGAATGGGAATGTATTCTTTCAATATTTTTGACAAATCAATTCCTGATAGCTTAAAAACGAGTTATAATGACAGTTGCACTTACATAATGGTAAATGACAAACTTGTTTTGGAATATGGTGGCGGTGCAATTGGAAGCCAATGTTTCTATAACTTTAAATAAAAAAAGCCGAACCGCTAACAATGTATATAAAAAATAGGCGAAGCATTAATAAAATCAATTTTTGATTAGAAATTTTATGAAATTTTCGAGTAATATCGAGATATTACGAGGAGATTTTGGGAAATTTATGGCAAAAAGAAGAAAGTCTTAACAAGATTAACCGAACTCAGGTTATAACCATGTAACAATTTAAGAGATGAAAAAATCAGCATTAATAATTATAATGCTTTGTACAGCTTTAACAGCAAGTGCACAAACCTATACAGGAATAATAAAAGATATAAATGGAGAGAGGTTACCCTTTGCTAATGTAATTTTTTATGCCTTACCCGATTCAACCTTTGTAAACGGCGTTATTACAAATGATTTGGGAGAGTTTACATTTGAAAACGAAACAAAAATAGAAGCCGGATATTTAAAAATAAGCTTTATTGGTTATGAAACTGCTACTGTTCCACTTCATAAAGATAAAATAGGAACTATAATTTTAAATCCCGCAACAAACCAATTGGGCGAAGTAGAAGTTGTAAGTAAACGTCCTGTAATAAAACAAATAGCAGGAAAATTAATTATTAGTATCAAAGGAACTTCTTTGAGCGAAGCCGGTAACTTAATGGACGTACTTCAAAAAACTCCCGGATTGCAAGTAAAAAACGGTACTATTTCTGTTTTTGGAAAAGGAAAACCTATTATTTTTATTAACGGCAGAGAGATAAAGAACAATGCAGAGTTTGAGAGTTTGCAATCTGATGATATAACAAGTATAGAAATAGACCGGAACCCTTCTGCACGGTATAGTGCTGCAGGTAATGCCGTAGTGCGTGTTACCACCAAAAAGATTACCAAAGACCGTACATACATTCAGGTATATGACCATACTTATTTTGCAAGAAAGTTTAGTAATGTTGCCGGCTTACAGATGAATAGCAAATGGAATAAAACACAGGTGTCCGTAAATTATTCATACACACACAAACAATCAAAAAATTATGAAGATGCTTATGAAATTAACACACAAGCCCATTATACCATTAAAAATAAAAGCTATTCTGTAATGGAGCCAAGAACCAAACAACATAATTTGTTTGCCGGAGTGCATCAGAAGTTGGGCAAAAAACATACACTCGGTACTCAGTATTCTTATATTTCATCAAATAGAGAGGGCTTAACACAAGGAAATCAAGATATAAGCAAAACCAATACCCCTTCCATTCAGCGTTTTGTGCTAAAAAATGGGAACAGCCATTACAATTTATCTGTTTACAGTGTCAATTATGAATTTAAAATAGACAGTATAAACAGTTTGCAGGTATTGGCAGATTACACACAATCTAATTCCAATGGCAATGATAATATAACAGAACAGAACCGGACAAATGCAACACTTCAAAAAAGTAATATTGCCAATATCAATGATTACGATGTATATAGTGCCAAAATGGATTATAACACCAATTTACTTGGCAAATTACCTTTGCAAACAGGTATAAAATTTTCGCAAATAAAAAATGAAGGATCTACTTTGGCAACGGATATTTTGCAGCAGACTGAGAAATATTTCACTTCAAATACCACTACAGACCGCATTGGAGCAGGTTATATTTTGTTGTTGCCTCAATTAGGTAAATGGAAAATAAACGCAGGTTTGCGTTATGAATATATAGACCGAAATATTATAGCTACCGGCACAAATGTTTTAGACAGTGCTTACGGCAAATGGTTTCCCTCTTTTAGCTTAAGTAGAAGTTTGTCAGACAACTATGACTTAAGTTTTAGTTATGCAAAAAAAATACAACGCCCTGCATTTTGGGAATTGAACAGCAATCGTAATTATATAGATTCTTTGGCCTACAGCACGGGAAATCCTAGATTAAAAGCAAGCATGAGCCATAATATTGATATGAATATAACTTTGTTTAGAAATCTATTCTTAAATTTTGCTTATGAATACCAACAACAAGCTCGCATACAAAGTGCCATTAGTGATGCCAACAATCCTGATATTGTTGTCTATACACCTGTGAATATTGACAAAGCAGAGTATTTTAGAGCATCTGCCAATTATAATTGGTCGTACAAGTTTTGGAAAAGTACTGTTAGCTTAGGAATTGAGCAACCATTTATGAAAATTCCATATCTCGATAAATACAAAAACATAAAAAAATTATCGTACTATTTTCAAACTAATAACGATTTTAAGATTTCTAATAAACTTACGTTTTTCTGTAATTTTAGTTATTATAGTGCGAGTGAAGATTTAATGTCTTACTATTACGATAATTATAATTTGTCATCAGGAATAAATGCCTCTTTATTTGATAATAAATTAAAAGTTTCTTTATATGTTAATGATATTTTAAATGCTTCGGAAACAGCATGGAAAGACCAATATGGCAATATAGAATCGTATTCAGACCAAGATAAAGACAGAACATATTTAAAATTATCTATTAAATATAATATAAATAAGTATAAGGAGAGTATTCGTAAACAAACCGCAGGAAAAGATGAAATAGACAGGATATAAAAAACGACAATTAGAATACGAGAAAAAGAATAACTAACCCGCTAACAAAAAAGATGTATATGCAATAATACTCCTTAAGTGGCCTCACTACGTATGTACCCACCTTTGTTCAATGATAACGGCCTAATGTAGAAACATTTTGGAAACTACATAAAACACTTTATTATGCTAACTACAAGTGCATCTGAAACAGTACAATTAACCAAACGATATTCTGATACTTGATAAAGTAGCTCAGGGTCTATTTAAAAAAGTTTATGATTGACCAAAATACAAGATAAATACAACATTTCTTTTCTACATCAGTTTTGTCATGGTCTCAACGACTATTGCGTTTTCTTATAATTTAAAATGGCAAATCCATTGAGAAAAATAGCAAACCCTATCATAATGAGAAAATGATTTTTGATGTCGGCAAAGCCACTTCCTTTCAGTACAATCATTCGAACCACTTCTATAAAATAAGTT
>PDWJ01008957.1_pt1 | contig 21757 bp, 21 predicted proteins | sample 1430881 | NCBI WGS metagenome assembly PDWJ01 (sample SAMN01162460, study PRJNA174530) | Oral metagenome, whole genome shotgun sequencing project. | biome: Marine environment; feature: Marine mammal; material: Swab sample of the gingival sulcus; isolation source: swab sample of gingival sulcus... | reverse complement strand
GACGGCTTATATTCAGCAGGACTTAGGTGATCTCAGTTTGCTGATGATTTTAGAACAGGAGGGTTTCACAGACCGTGTTTTAGCTTTATATGAGCAAAGTCTTAAACAATTGGCCCAGTTACAAATCCGGTTAAAGAAAAAAATCGACTTTAAGAAATGTTACGATTTTAACCAATTTGATGAAAAAGTGGTGTATAATGACCTTTTTTATTTTAAAAATTTCTTTCTTGACCGTTTGGATATCCCTTACCAAAAAGGACGATTGATCAATGATTTTGAAAGATTAGCTCAACAGATTAACGACCTTAAACAAGATTTTTTCTTATTCAGGGATTTTCAATCGCGAAATATAATGGTGCAGCAAAATGATGTCTTTTTTATAGACTATCAAGGCGGTATGAGTGGTTTTATAGGTTATGATTTAGCATCACTTTTATTTCAGGCTAAAGCCCAACTTCCTCAAGCATGGAAAGAGCATCTGAAGACGGTATATTTTAAACCATTTACGGACAATGATTTGCTCAGCGAGGATACCCTGAACAGAGGTTATCAGATGGGTTTAATCCTACGGGTTTTTCAGGTCTTTGGCGCCTATGGTTTACGAGGATTGATTGAGGGAAAACCACATTTTTTGAGCAGTATCAGGCTTAATATGAATAATATAAAATTTGTGTTAGAACAAAATTATTTACAAGATTTTACTTATTTGAATACGATAGCTCAAAAACTCATTTCAGAAAACACTCAGGAGAAAATAAAACAAATATTACAAGCATGACATTAACCATAAACATCAATAGTTTTTCTTACAGACACGGAATTCCCAAGGATACTACCGGCAATGGTGGTGGATTTGTTTTTGATTGTCGTGGGATCTATAATCCCGGTCGTATTGACGGCTATAAAACATTATCCGGATTGGATCAAGAGGTTCAGGAGTTTTTAGAAACACAGAGTAGTATAGCGGGATTTCTAACCCCTGTTTATCAATTGGTTGACAGTACTGTGGATAATTATTTAAGTCGTGATTTTGCGCATTTACAAGTCAATTTTGGATGTACCGGCGGGCAACACCGTTCCGTTTATGCCGCAGAACAAACAGCAAAGCATCTCAAAACCAAATATCCCGATGTCGTCGTCAGGGTTGAGCATACCAATAAAGATAATTGGAAGAAAACATTATAATTACGTTTATTATTCATAATTAATCATTGATTGCTATATGAAAGCCATGATACTTGCCGCGGGATTGGGAACGCGACTTAAGCCGTTTACCGAACAACATCCTAAGGCGTTATTACCCATCAACGACAAAACTTTGTTGCAACGTAATATTGAATACGTCAAACAAGCCGGCATTACGGAGATAGTCATCAATATTCATCATTTCGGACAGCAAATTATAGACTTTCTCAATACACATAATAATTTCGGGTGTCACATTCAGATTTCTGATGAACGGGAAGAATTACTGGAAACCGGTGGTGGCTTGTTAAAAGCCCGGCACATGTTGCAAGACTGCACTTTCGTTTTACTCAATGCTGACATTTTAACGCATTTGGATCTGTCTAAAATGATTGCTTATCATAACCAATTCAAACCTTTGGTAACCCTGGCTGTCTCTCAACGTAGCAGTTCGCGCCAACTGGAATTTGATCAGAAAATGACACTTTGTGGCTGGAAGAATCTCAACACAGGTGAGCATATTCATACCGGAAGTCAGGCTGCTTATGAGCGGGCATTTAGCGGTATTCATATTATTAATCCTGCGCTTTGACCATACCGGTATTGAAGTCTTAGATGTTGGTAAACCGGAGAATATTGACCGGGCAGAGCGATACTTTAAATAGGGTCTGCTGATATTTTATACTTTAGCAAAAATTTTTCTATTATGAACATTTGGGTAAAAATTGGACTTATCATCATCGTTTTACATTTATTGGTGGGCTTTGGTTGGTTGTTTTATAAACTGGCTATTCCACCAAAGAAGAAAAAAGACGACCAAACAACTGATAGTACAGATTCCAAGACTTCATAAAGGCTTGCATAAACATGTCATTTTCTTGTTGAATCGGGGAGAGGTAGCGTATTGTTTGGTAGATACGAGTGATCTGCAGACATGGCAAACGCTTTAGAACAATTGGTGTTATAATTATATATTTTCTCTTATTTGATTTAAAAATTGACGATATTAGCCCCCGTAATTAAGATGATGTCAAGTAATATTGTAAAAGATGTTTATTGTACAACATCAAATGATACCAGGTAACAAAGAATTAACTAATACTAAACTTTTTGATAAAAACCTCAATTATGGCTTTAACAACACTTAATGCTTTATCTCCGACCGATGGTCGCTATTACTCTAAAACTCAATCCCTGTCTGATTATTTTTCAGAATATGCGTTGTTTAAATACCGCCTGAAAGTTGAAGTTTTATACTTTATCAGCTTAACCGATTTAGGTATTAAGCCATTAGTAAAATTAACCGACGACCAACGTCAATCGCTCAAAGATTTGTATGAGAATTTTACCGAAGCTGATGCACAAGCGATTAAAGATATTGAAAAAGTCACCAACCACGATATTAAGGCAGTGGAATACTTCTTAAAAGATAAAATGGCCGGTTTAGGTCTGGGTGATTTTGTAGAATTTATCCATTTTGGGTTAACTTCTCAGGACATTAATAATACGGCTATTCCCATGTCATTGAATGACGCTTTTGACCATGCATATTATCCGGTGTTGGCGCAGTTGGTTGATAAGTTAAACCATCAAGCCCGGGACTGGGAAGCCATGCCTTTACTGGCACATACACACGGACAACCGGCGTCACCTACCAGATTGGGTAAAGAATGGCAGGTGTTTGTCGAAAGATTAAACCAACAAATTAAGCGCTTACAAACGGTGCCTTATGCGGCAAAATTTGGTGGCGCTACCGGAAATTTCAATGCCCATCATGTGGCTTATCCGGATGTTGACTGGCGGTCTTTTGCTAAATCTTTTGTGGAACAAACCCTTGGGTTACACCATTCGTTTCCTACCACACAGATTGAGCATTATGACCATCTTGCGGCTACATTTGATGCTTTGAAACGCATCAACACTATTTTGATAGATTTTTCCCGTGATGTCTGGCAATATATTTCAATGGGTTACTTCAAACAAAAAATCAATGCTCAGGAAATAGGATCATCTGCCATGCCGCATAAAGTCAATCCTATTGATTTTGAAAACGCTGAAGGGAATCTCGGTATGGCCAATGCTATTCTTGAACATTTGTCGGCAAAATTGCCTGTGTCGCGTTTACAACGGGACTTGACAGACAGTACAGTCTTACGTAATATTGGTATGCCGTTTGGTTATACATTGATAGCTTTTCAGTCGTTGTTGAAAGGTTTAGATAAATTGTTGGTCAATGAACATGCCATCAAAGCTGATTTGGATAACAATTGGATGGTTGTATCAGAAGCCATTCAGACTATTTTAAGACGTGAGAATTTTCCTAAACCCTATGAAGCTTTAAAGGCTTTGACACGTACCAATGAAGTAGTCACACAGGAGGTTATTCACGGGTTTATCGATGATTTGGACGTCAATGATGATGTTAAAACCGAACTTAAACAGATTACACCTTTTAATTTTACCGGAATTTAAACCTATAAATATCAGACTATGGCATCAGGATTTTTTGCCCTTTTTGACGATATAGCTGCACTGATGGATGATGTAGCGGCTATGAGTAAAGTAGCAACAAAAAAGACGGCCGGAATACTGGGAGACGATCTCGCAGTCAATGCTGAAAAAGCGACCGGATTTGTGTCGTCAAGAGAATTACCCGTGATCTGGGCTATAACCAAAGGCTCTTTTCTCAATAAGCTCATTATTTTACCTTTTATTGTACTTATGAGTACTTTTGCCCCCCAGTTAATCGTTCCTATTTTACTGGTAGGAGGGCTGTATTTGGCCTATGAAGGTGCAGAGAAGATTTTTGAATACTTTTTTCCACATGATAAGCATCATAAGGCTACAGCGGTAAAAGAATTATCGCCCGAGGAGCAGAAACAACGGGAAAAACTAAAAATACGTTCTGCCATTATCACTGACTTTATCCTGTCTATTGAGATTATTATCATCGCCTTAAGTACAGTCAAAGATCAACCTTTATTGCCGCGAATTTTGGTGCTTTTTGTTATTGCTATTATCACCACTGTAGGTGTTTATGGTATTGTAGCTCTTATCGTTAGGCTGGATGACTTTGGTTACAGACTGGTTGCCCGTAGTGAGAAAAACAACAACAAACCGCTTAAAAGTTTTGGACTTTTAATGGTCAAATCATTGCCGGTAATTATTAAAGTTTTAGCGGTGATAGGTACGCTCGCTATGCTTTTAGTCGCCGGTGGGATTTATGTACATAATATTCATATAATTCATGAATGGCTGCATAGTTTACCGACTTTATTAGCCGAGTTTTTGACCGGTCTTGTGATTGGGATTATAATGTTAGCGATTATTAATCCTTTAAAACACTTGTTTAAAAAATATTCAGCAAAATCCTAATGATGATTAGCGATTTTACACTTAACATTTGAGACGTTTTTAAACTTTCAATTCAAGCCATGCCAAAACATCTGACAAGTCCGCATAACCCTGATATAAAATTGATTGTTGCTTTACAGTCAAAGTCCCGCGAACGTAAAAAGCAGGGGTTGTTTTGTGTGGAAGGTGTCAGGGAAATTCAAATTGCTTTACAAAGTGGATACACCCTTAAAAAGGTGTATATCCAACCGGAGATTTTCACTTTTGGTGCCATTGATCTCCCCAATGCAGAGGTTGTTGAATTAAGCGATGAACTCTATCAAAAAATAGCCTATCGCGGCAGTACAGAAGGTATTATCGCCTTATTTAAAACAAAAACCCATCAACTGATTGATCTTAAACTCCGGGAGAATCCGTTGATTTTAGTGGCGGAAGCACCGGAAAAACCGGGTAATATTGGTGCTTTATTACGTACGGCAGATGCCGCAGGATTAGATGCCGTTATAATTGCCAATCCCTTGACTGACCTTTATAATCCCAATATTATCCGTTCGAGTGTAGGCTGTGTATTCAGTAATAACATAGCTGTGGGAACAACATTAGAAATTATTGAATTTTTAAAACAACAAAACATAAAAATTCTCACAGCTGCATTAAAGGATGATGCCACAAGCTATTTGGATCAGCATTATGCGGGGTCAACGGCAATAGTTGTGGGAACCGAGGCTACCGGTTTATCGCAAGACTGGCTTGACCGGGCAGACCAATCCATTATTATTCCCATGCGTGGAAAGATAGACTCAATGAATGTTTCTGTAGCGTCTGCAATTCTTATCTTTGAAGCGTTAAGGCAAAGAAATATGCCTTAGAAATCAGTGTTTCACCTGTTGGTGATTTTGTGTTGTTGCTTTGTGATTTAGCGTTTTAAAAGGCTTAATGATAGCTTCTTACTTTATTTGGCATAGGTGGCTTTAGATGTTCTTTACCTACATTTTTCAAACGGTTATGGCTCCAGAGGTAATAAGCCGGTTCTGCATGGATTTGCGCAGTGACTTTTTCAAGAAAGCGTTCTGTCAGCTCAAAGTCAGGGTAGTCTCTGGGGGTGTCTGTCATGAGTTCTAAATGACAAGTATAAAATCCTCGTTTTATTTTTTTTATATCTAAGTATACCATCGCAAGGTTGTATTTCTTAGCCAATACTTCTGCTCCTGTAAGAACAGGTACGCGTTTGCCCATAAATTCAGACCAGTAAAAAGCTCTGCTCATATTGGGGGTTTGATCGCTTAAAAAGCCATAGGCGCAGAGTTTTTGATCCATTGCATGCCGATGCATAGCAGTAATAACCTTGTGTTTGATTAATAATTCTAAACCAAAACGACCGCGATTTTTTTTGACCCGGGCATCCAGAAACTTATTTTGTATTCTGGAATAAATACCTATGGAATGGTGTTTGATTTTCTCACCAATAATTACACTCCACTCCCAGTTGCCATAATGTGCGCCATTGAAAAAGGTCAGCAAAATGTTTGTAGAATTGTTTTTCTATGGCTTTGATCTCCGGTAAAGTTTTATCGGGAAAAAAAGATGAAATATTACGTCTGACGATTTTTTTTCTATAGCCAACGATGTAATAAACAATTAAATATGTGACATCTGATATCAGGTAAAGAATAGCAAATGGTAGTTTGGACAATAGCCAAAGTGTACCATAGATGATATTTGAAATAATTTTTTCCATCGGGGCAAATATCGTAGATTTCTATGACATGATTATTAATCTGTATCAGAATGTTCAATGCAATGTTCGGTTACTCCTCTCCGGCTTTTTTCCGGGGTACAAAAAACGCGGCTAAAGCAAATAAGATTCCCACAAAAGCCATTATTCTTGCCACAAAATCACCTTGTCTGCTGTATAGCGTGAGTTTTTTATTAGTATGTAATTGTCCTTTTAAAGCGCCTTGAATTTCATAGTCCAATCTTGAGATAACCTCTCCTTTCTGGTTGATAAAGGCGGACACCCCTGAATTAGCCGAACGTACAATGCTACGTCTGTGTTCTATAGCTCGCAACCGCGCATAGCTCAATAATTGTTGATAACCCTGCGTTCGACCCCACCAGCTGTCATTGGTCACAATACCAAATATTTCAGCGCCTTTTTGGGTGTATTTTCCCATAAATTCACCGTAAATAGACTCATAGCATATGACCGGTGCAATCTTTACGTTACTCTTGGACAATGTAAAAACCGAAGGCTCTTTTTGGGGTGTCAATGTAGAGACTGTACCGCCCAAGTCAATCATAACATTACCCATTAATGGCTTAAAAAAACGCCGGTAAGGGAAAAGCTCAACCCCAACGACCAGTTTTGATTTATGATAGTATTCTACCGGATTGTTGCGACTCAAAAAGAAAGCCCCATTATAACTTTCATACCAGGCAGTAGTTGTGTTACTAAAGGAATTAGCTGTTTTTGACCGGGGAATATCATCAGGGTAGATTTTGTACAAATCTATACCCATCAGTAAATCGGTGTTGGGGTAGCGATCAACAAAGTGGTTTAACAGTTCGTAAGCCGGGCTTTTTTCAAATTCTTCGGTGGTGACCTTAGTAGAAAAAACGGTTTCAGGTGCTAATACGACCGAGGTGTTAGGACTCATGTCAGGTAATGCCAGTCTGATGAGTTCGTTGGCAATTTCTGTATGTGAACGGTTGTATTTTTCCGTGTAAGGATTGGTGTTGGGTTGCAGGGCAATGGCTTCTATGGTTTCACCTTTATTGTCGTAGGTCAGGTAGATGTATTGAGAGACCAGAACACCTATGGCTACAAGACTTGCCGCAGCAATCAATTGTTTGATAAAGTACTTGCGGTTTCTTGATTGGAGGTAGGTGACCAGAGCTGTAAACACCAGTGCGTTAATCAATAATACCCAAAGTGAACCGCCAAAGATTCCTGTATATTCATACCATTGTATCCAGGTAATATTTTCAGAGAATACATTGCCCAGTGTCAGCCATGGCCAAGAAAAGTCCCAATGGTGATGAAATTTTTCAAAGCCTATCCACAAACCCGAAAAAGCTATCAGGCTAAACCGCAACGGACGACGTTTGGCAATCCAATGGTAGAGCATAAACACTAAAGTCATCAACAATGTGTTGACGACGATGGCAAAAACACCACCGGCAGGTGTGGCATTCCAGATCCACCAGGTCGAGATGCTGTTCCATATTACAAATGCAATAAATGCCAGTAAAAAAGCCCGGAAATTATTTTTTGAATACTGTTCTCTCAATTGATAGTCAGCCCAAAGAAGTGGTACAAAAGCGATGAAAATCAACGGGCTGAAACCATAGGTAGGCCAGGCTAAAGCTAAGAATAATCCGCTTATAACAGCTAAAGAAATGTGTTTGAGCATTGTAAAAATTTAGAGGTCAAAAATACATGATTTTTTATGACTAAAAAGATTGTGTAAAGATATCATAACAACCCTGTGATGTAGTGTAATTTTTCTTAAAAAAGCCTTAATAAATTTCAAGGTTTTAAAAAATGTTCTATTTTTGTCACGCTTAAGAGGATAGATTTGAACTGATTGCAACCTCATTAAAAATGCTAAAGCGGTATTACTTTAGGTTGCGTTGCTTTATCTCTTAACTTCTTAGATTTATTTTGTTCAACAAGAATTCTATAAAAGGATTCAAAATTTTATAATATATGTATTTATTCACTTCAGAATCTGTATCGGAAGGTCATCCGGACAAAGTAGCAGATCAAATATCAGATGCTTTATTAGATAACTTTCTCGCATTTGATCCGGAATCAAAAGTTGCTTGTGAAACATTGGTTACTACAGGGCAGGTTGTCCTTGCCGGTGAAGTAAAATCTAAAGTTTATCTCGATCTACAAAAAATTGCCCGTAAAGCCATCAACGATATTGGTTACACAAAGGCAGAATATATGTTTGACGGTAACTCTTGTGGTGTTTTTTCGGCTATACACGAGCAGTCTCAGGATATCAATCAAGGTGTTGAAAGAGAGGAAAAAGCTGAACAAGGCGCGGGAGATCAGGGGATGATGTTTGGTTATGCTACCAATGAAACGCCTAACTATATGCCTTTGGCCTTGGATTTAAGCCATAGATTATTGATGGCTTTGGCCGATATTCGTAAAGAAGGTAAGGAGATGTTGTATCTGAGACCTGATTCAAAATCTCAGGTGACTATAGAGTACGATGATAATAACAAACCGGTCAGGATAAAAGATATTGTCTTATCAACCCAACACGATGAATTTTCTGATGATGATAAAGCAATGCAACGTCAAATAGAAAAAGATGTCAAGACAATCTTGATTCCCAGAGTAGTTAAGGATCTGGATGCCAAACTTCAGGCACTGTTTACAGATGATATCGTTTATCATGTCAACCCAACCGGAAAGTTTGTCATAGGTGGTCCGCATGGTGATACAGGATTGACGGGGCGTAAAATTATTGTAGATACCTATGGCGGTAAAGCTGCTCATGGTGGTGGTGCTTTTTCCGGAAAAGATCCGTCAAAGGTGGACAGATCTGCGGCCTATGCCATGCGTCATATCGCTAAAAATATGGTAGCTGCGGGTGTGAGTGATGAAATGATGCTACAAGTGTCTTATGCCATAGGGGAAAGTGAACCAATGGGGGTATTTGTAGATACTTACGGCACTTCTCATGTCAAAGAAAGTGATGGAGAAATTGCCCAAATCATTTCAGAATTATTTGATTTGAGACCGGCATCCATTGAAAAAAATCTGGGTTTGCGTTCACCTATATATCTGGAAACAGCGTCATATGGGCATATGGGAAGAGAACCCTATAAAAAATGTAAATCTTTTATCAATACAGAAGGTCGTCAGGTTAAGCTGGAAGTAGAGCTTTTTACCTGGGAAAAACTCAACAAGGTTAAGCAAATCAAAGAGAGATTTGGTCTTTAATTGACAAGATTTTTCACTTGTGTCAGATAAATAGTTTACTTTTATCGCCTTTAAAATCATTTTTAATAATAATCAATAACAAAACACAGCATCATGGATCAACTTTTAAACAGTCCTATTCTTCCTTTTGTTTTACTTTTTGCAGTCATGTATTTTTTCATGATCAGACCTCAGATGAATCGTCAAAAAAGAGAAAAAGAATTTCAAAACACCCTCAAGAAAGGAACTAAAGTCGTTACAACCAGTGGTATTCACGGTAAAATAACTGATGTCAATGAGACAGAAGGTACGGTAATCATAGAAACTCAAGCAGGGAAAATAAAATTTGAAAAATCTGCTATTTCTATGGAGCTGAGTAAAAAATATAACCAAGAAACCGTCAAGAAATAAATTTTGTTAAGCCCTACGATAGACTAGTCTAATCGCTGACAGGCTTATCGGATGTCATTATATACCACTTTTTTGGTGGTAGCCCATTACATAAACATGAGATAAGTGTTCACGTAAATACTAATCTCATGTTTTTCTTTTAATTCTAGGTGTTTGTAACTACCCTGCGAACTGCTCACTTTTATCGGCTTTTAGCTTTTGGCCTTTGGTTTTTAGCAACTGCCCACTGCGAACTACCTACTGCCAACTCCCCACTGCGAACTGCCCACTTTTAACGGCTTTTAGCTTTTGGCCTTTGGTTTTTAGCAACTGCCCACTGCAAACTGCTCACTTTTATCGGCTTTTAGCTTTTAGTAACTGCTGACTGCAAACTACCCACTGCCCACTGCTCACTACCAACTGCCAACTCCCCATCTAACCTCTAAAGTCTTAAATATTGTGACACACACTATCATAAGCCGCTTTATACTCCTCTAACAGTTTTTTAAAGATATCTGCAACAGGCATTACATCATCAATCAAGCCAGCGGCTTGACCTATTTCTAATTCACCTTCCTGTAATTCACCTTCAAACATCCCTTTTTTGGCACGGCCACGACCCAAGAGCGCTTTTAGTTCATCGACTGAAGGGTTTTGAGAATATAATGCTTGGACCTGATTGAAAAAATCATTTTTAATCAATCTGACGGGAGCCAGTTCTTTGAGTGTCAGATAAGTGTCACCGTCTTTGGCGTCAACCACAGCTTGTTTAAAAGCATCGTGAGAAGAAGCTTCTGTACTTGCAACAAAACGGGAGCCTATTTGTACAGCGTCAGCACCGAGAACCCTTGCTGCCAGTATAGCTTGTCCGGTAGCGATACCACCGGCTGCAATCAAAGGTATATTGATGGCGCGTTTGACCATGGGAATCAAGGTGAAAGTTGTTGTTTCTTCACGACCGTTGTGACCACCGGCTTCAAACCCTTCAGCGACTATGGCATCAACACCTGCTTCCTGCGCTTTACGTGCAAACCTGACACTGCTGACTACATGGACAACTGTGATTCCGTGTTTCTTAAGATGAGAAGTCCATGTCTTGGGATTTCCAGCAGAAGTAAATACAATTTTGACCTCTTCGTCTATAATGGTTTTGACGTGTTGTTCTATATCGGGGTAGAGTAGTGGAAGGTTTACACCAAAAGGTTTATTAGTGCTACGCTTGGTTTTAATAATATGCTCTTTGAGAATTTCAGGATACATGGAGCCTGCACCAATCAATCCCAAGCCGCCGGCATTACTCACGGCAGAAACTAAACGATGACCGCTGTTCCACACCATGCCACCTTGTATGATAGGGTATTTTATGTTAAAAAGGTCTGTAATAGAAGTATTGAAAGTCATTAGTCAATAATTATTTTAAAGGTTTGAGAATGTGAGGCATTTGTCGTCTGAATCAGATAAGAACCCGGCGTAAAATCACCGGTGTCTAAAGTGTTATAGGAGTTTCGGCTAATTTGTCTTTGCAACAATTGACCTCGAATATCATACAAGTGCAAGTCCACCGGTAATAGATTTTCAGGAATGATAAGTTGTATGGGTTGTCCTCGTTTTACGGGATTGGGAAAGACACTGATGTTTTCTGTATCAGTTTTATCAAAATGTAATAAAAAGTATGCAGCTTTAAAATCCGGAATCCCATAACCGTAGTGTTCATCCGGTGCAGTGTACATATTTGCCGATTGTTTGATGCGTTTTCTTATCTCTTTCGGTGTTTGATTGCGAAAAGCTTGCCATAAGCAGGCTGTCATACCGACAATAATAGGTGCAGAAAAAGAAGTGCCACTACCTGTGATAATTTCGTTGGAGGGGTTGACCAATGCGGTTTGAGCTCCTTGAGCACAAACGTCCGGTTTTACCCTGCCATCAGCAGTATATCCCCAGGAACTGAAAGGAGCTATAATACTATCTTTATCTACAGCGCCTACGGATAATACGTTTGCTACATCAGCCGGTGCGCCCATATACCGCCAGGGTTTGGTTCCCCAATTACCGGCAGAGTTTACTAATAGCATCCCTTTTTCAGTGGCTATCTTGCTTCCCCGTGAAATAATGGTGGTGTTTCCGTCGAGGTCACTATAAGTATGGTTGAAATTGGGATTGTCAAATTCTGTATAGCCCAACGAAGTGGTAATGATATCCACCCCCAGACTATCTGCTTTTTCAGCGGCTTCTATCCAAAGACTTTCTTCATACGGGTGTTCTTGAGAGGTATCCTCAGAAATAAACAAATAATAAGAAGCATCGGGGGCTGTACCGGTATATTCAGAGTCAATATAGGCGGCTAATGTACTTAAAACCATCGTGCCGTGATAGTGCCTGGTGTAGACGTCAGTTGTTTTATCGATAAAATTGTAAGTCCCCAGTATTTGGTTGTTATCTCTTAGTCTCCGGAATGCGCCCATACTGTCAACTTTGATAAATCCGGCATCGATGACTGCTATCTGCATGTCTTGTCCGGTATAGCCTTTGTCATGTAAGAATTGACCGTTGAGCATTTTGATTTGATGGCAGGCAGCCCCGTAATTCTCTGAGGTGCTAACCGTCATCTTGTCTGTGATATTTTGATTGTTTTTGGACGGGTTTTCCTGTACAAGACCTAACAATTCTATGTATTTGATACTCTCCAAATTTTCTAATTGTTGTAAAGACGATTCAGACGCTCTCAGATGCAAACCGTTAAGCCATTTGGAATGTGCAATGATGTCAACAGAATCTATTTGTTTTACCTGGTCTATATAGTTAGTGAAAATGGGAACATCAGTATCGTTCAGAGGTATATCGTAGCGTTGGCGTCTGTCTAAAGCGCGTTGGGAAAGCATTTCTTCAGGATGAAGAAGATATTGTTCGGCTTGGGGTTTGTCTTTGAAAAAAACCCAAAGATCATACGACTGTGACCATAGTGTAAATGGTAAAGAGAAAAATACAAGTATGTAAAAAAAGAATCTTAACATATGGGTTATGAAAGGGGTTTTTAGACATAGTCGGGGTAATCCTCATCAAAAGGGTCTAAATCCTCATTGTCGTCAAAGTCATCAAAACTGTCAAAAATATTAGCTTCAAAGTGTTTGTCCTGAGCTTCTTTGGGCATCGTGCCTACTTTCAGGATGGTTTGGGTTTCAGCGGTTGTATCCGGTTTTAAATCGTGAACGATGACATAAAAAGTCCAGAATTTTAAAAAATTCTTCCCCTTGATCCCAATCATCATTGGTTTTATAAAAAGCTGCCATTTCTCCGGGGTTAAGTTCAAAACTCTCTATGATGGCATCGTGAAGTTGTTCTAATGTCTGAGAATCAGAGATGCTAATGTCTCTCAATACATCTTCCTCAGTGTCTAGTACACAGCGTAATATGATTTGCATAATATAAGTGATTTATGACATTCTTTGTATTCAAAGGTAACAAAAGAAATTTTAAGACGGACGATTTTTTAAGATTTTCAAACCTATGGCGCATTGCAAACAGTTTTTTGGTATGCAAAAATCATTACTCAAGGTAATTAAGGCTTGAGAGTGCAAGGCGTTTTCTGTATTGATGCCGAGAGTTTTAAACGTTTTGGTAATGTGATTTTGTTCCGGTTTTATGGCTTCCAGTAGTGAGGAAATACTGTTAAAGTCAGGATTGCCCATATAGTGTTGGTAGGCAAACCTTAAAGGGATAATGACATTGATAATCAATAGGTCGATAAAACTTGTGGAAGTTTTTTTGAGTCGTTTGTTGTGGGTTTTGTCGAACACGTAATGTGTTTGCCAATAGGTGCTTGTCCGGGTTTGTAAGTATTTGTGAATAGTTGTATAATCCTCAGAGATGATTTGTGAAAAAATATTGGTATTTTGGGTGTAGAGTTCTGCCAATTGAGATAACCTTATAGTCGGGAAATTGGGTGGTCGTAAACGGTAAAAATCTGCGGATATGTTTACGGGTTTGAGGTTGTATTTATGGGCAAGATATTTATATATTTCATTCAATTGATGGGCATAGGCAGAGGTATTGTCTTTTAATAATCCGGTAACACCCATAAATAAAGCTTCTAAGTGAAGGGGGTGATGCCGCTCTTTTTGAATGATGTTAAAATTTATATGTAAAGCCATTTGCTGAAAACATTCGCCATTGCGTTGTAAACCAAAATAACGCGCTAATAAGATGAAAAGCATGTATTCCCAATCATTATTAATAGAATTTAGAATACTGTTTAAACCTTGCGTTTTCTGTTCCAGACGGCTGATGTACAAGCGTTCTAACCATTTGTCTATGGTAAAGCTGTTGACATCTGTGATGTAAGGAGCACAGGTGGGATGGGTATTTGCTTGCCTGGTCAGGGTGTTGTATGTCTGCAAAAGATGCTGGCTTACCAATCCTTTAAGTTCCAGTGTGCTGATTGGTTCTTTATTGGGTCTGAATACGGGAATATCATCTTCCCAGACCACATGAAGAATAACATTGTTGTAGTGATCATCCTGTTCGTGGTTGTGGGCATACCAGTCAGATGATTTGAGGTGGATTTCTACATGACCAGCCCAGCGTTGGGTGTTGATGGTGAGTTGAGCCTGCTGAAAATCAGGTCCTGAGTGTTGGTTGTAATACCCTGTTTTTTCTATAGATAAAGATTCTCCCTGAGTAGTTTGTAAATCTTTAGTGTTAAACAATTGGTATTGCCAAATATGATGTAAAAAATCTTCTTTCATAGCTTATAAAAATTAAGATTTCAGGAAATGGATGATTTTGTTTAAGACCTCGGGTTTCCATAGTATTTTATGGTGACCAAGTCCTGTGGTGATCAAGAGTTCAGACTGGTCTAAAACAGTGTCTATTTGGTGGGCTTCTTTGATATCGACTTCTGTGTCCTGAGTATCGTGTACAATCAATACGGGAATTTTAACGTTCTCAGCAACTTTATAGGTGGAAAGATTTTCAGAATCACTGCCTAACAGTTCATCTAATCTGTCTTTTAATAAACCACCTATTTTGGGTTTTAATTCCAGACGTTTGACAAAATTATCGCAAATGGTAGTAATGGAATTACCACTGCCTATCACTACCAGTTTTTTGATGTTAAATCCTTCTTTAACCGCATTCATAAGAGCCATACCTCCCAGAGAATGACCTATAGCATAGGTGAAAGGTCCATATTGTTTGTCTATCTCGTGGATGCAACTGATAAACTCTGTCATGTTTGAGACCTTACCTTCGGAATACCCATGTGCCGGAGCATCAAAACTAATAGCCTGTATGTCATGATCCACACAGGTTTTTGCTATACTGTGCAACTGTGTACCTCTTCCTGCCCATCCATGTACAATTAACACTTTTTCGGGATGTTGGTCACAGTGGTAGATCTGAATTCTTTTGTCCAGAACAGGGATGTAAAGTTTTTCTTTATGAGCCCGTTGAAACATGGTTTTTTCTCGATCCGGTGCTTTAAATTTATAGGGCGTTTGGAACAGTTTAAGCGCAAAATTTGTAGCCAGTTTAGGAGAAATTACTTGCAGTAATTTTCCGGTATAAATAATTGGTCTGGGTATTGCAAAAACTTTATTGTTAACTTTAGACATGGGAATTGTTGTTTTCAAACGGTAAAAATAAAGATTTATTCTTGGTTGAGTTAAACATAATGTTGTCAAAAATTCTCTTAAAAAAAATTGTATAACTAATGATACACCCACCCTGAAGCTTGTACTTGACGGTGAAAGCTTTAGAATGGGTGGGAAATAGGGTGGATTAATTAAGAATTGACAATTGTCATTTTTTTTTAAATAAAAAGAAATATGTTTGCAAAACTTAAATTATCAAAAATAATAACCAATCTTATAATTACTAAATATGTTAGAATTAGTTTCTTACGAAAATGCAATTTTACAAGCCGCAATTATGTTTGCGGTGTTTGTCGGACTAGTTATCATGTTATTACTTTTTATGTTTGGCGGTAAGAAGAAAAAATAACTAGAGTTTTCTGCGTTTTCTTTCTTTGGCTAATAAATCCAACTCTCTATTGGTTTGATTGCCTACTGAGGTGTTTTCATCAGCTCTCCTGATAAGGTAGGGCATCACATCACGTACCGGACCGAAAGGTAAATATTTTGTGGCATTATAACCTTGATTTGAAAGGTTGTAGGTGATATGGTCACTCATGCCGTAAAGTTGGCCAAACCAAAATCTGTCGTCATTTTTATTTAAACCTGATTGCTCTATCATGTTGATCAGCATAAGTGTACTTTTCTCATTGTGAGTGCCCAGGTATATAGCCATAGTGTCAATATTGTCAAACATAAATTTTACGGCATCATTATACATTTGGTCTGTATCGGCTTTGGTCTCGCAGATAGGATCAGGATACCCCATTTTTTCAGCGCGTTCGCGTTCTTTTTCCATATAAGCACCACGTACCAGTTTCATACCTATATGAAAACCTTTATCGCGGGAACGTTCGTAAAGAGATTTTAGATAATCCAATCTGTCTTTACGGTACATTTGTAGGGTGCTGTAGATGATGGCTTTGTCTTTATTGTATTTTTCCATAAGCATTTCCGCAACATCATCGGCAGCTTTTTGAATGGCGAAGTCTTCAGCATCAATCAATATACGGACATCGTGTTCTACAGACGCTTGAGCCACTTTTTCATACCTGGCAATGATGCGATCCCATTCTTCAATTTCTTCATCGGTTAAAGCCTCACCGTTACTTACTTTTTCATAGAGTTTTTCTCTACCTATACCCGTAGGTTTGAACACGGTGAATGGCATATAAACTCTGTCTTTAGCTTTTTCAATGACTTCAAGTGTAATGTCAACAGCTTTGTCAAAAGCTTCTTATGCATGTTTAAGGCGAATTTTGTGATTTTTGACCCTATTTTTACCATGGGCTCGTTTTTGATCATTTTAAAAAGGTAATAAGCCCTTTCTATCTCGGCATTAGATTTCACTGCAAATGCAACTTCTGTGTTTTCAAAAATAGAATCTGGTAACATTAAATTGAAAATTTTAGTGTTAAAAAAACGTTTATTCTTTAAATTATTTATATAAATCGCCTGATTAAATGACGAAATTTACAAACAGTTTTCTAATTTGTAAAAATAAACATACCTATTCAACCTTTTTTATGATATTTGTCTTTTTTTAAACAAATATTTATAAATTATGTCAAATGTATTATTTGAGGGTATATTATATCAATATCTCAATGAATATTGTAATAAAATATCAATATCAAAAATAATTGTTGTTGTTGATGAAAATACGTTAGAATTATGTTTGCCAATTTTCAAAAATCGGGTATCATTTGACTTTGATTTTATTGAAATTAAGCCCGGAGAGGCTTATAAAACCATGATAAGTGTTCAATATATCTGGCAAAAATTGATAGACCTTGAAGTGGATCGCAACAGTCTGATCATCAATCTGGGTGGAGGTGTGGTAACTGATATGGGTGGTTTTGCTGCTTTGACCTATAAAAGAGGTCTGCCTTATATCAATATTCCAACAACATTGCTGGGTATGGTAGATGCGGCTATAGGTGGTAAAACCGGTGTAGACTTTAATGGTCTGAAAAACCAAATAGGTTTGATACAAGAGCCTTTGCTTGTAGGGATAGATCCGGTTTATTTGAAAACATTGCCCCAAAGAGAATGTCTTTCAGGCATGGGAGAGGTCTATAAATACGGTTTTATAGCAGATGCGGAATTGTATCAAACACTGCAATCTTATAAAGGCTCTTACCCGTCTGAAGAGGTTATAAAACGTTGCGTTAACATTAAAAAAAATATTGTATCCCAGGATCTTACTGAACAGGCTGTGCGCAAAACTCTCAATTTTGGGCATACGTTGGGGCACGCCATAGAATCTTATTACCTGACTAAACCTGAGGCGCAACAGTTAAGACATGGTGAAGCAGTTGCTATAGGGATGATTATGGCGCTATACCTGTCGCATGTCAAAACAGGTTTACCGGAAAAAGCCTGCAGGGAAGGGCAACTTCTATTGAAGTCCCGTTTTACCACTCCTCAATTGCCTGAAGAAGATCAAAAACATATCATTACTTATTTAAAGCACGACAAGAAAAACCGTCATGATACCTTACAGTTTGTCTTACTCCAAAGCATTGGACAAGCCGTATGGAATATAACAGTCACTACTGAGGAGGTTTATCAGGCATTTGAAAACTATCAACGTCTTCTCAACACATAAAATAGTTAGAAATCAGATGGTGTTATTCTATAATTTCACACAAATTTTAAAAAACATTTTGAGGTATTAACGTTCTTTTGATAAAAAATTAAAAGAAAATTATCAATTGGTTTTTACTGTATAATTTAGTTTTGTTTTTACAAAAAATATTTATTTATGTCCACCAAATTTACGATTTTACTTTTTCTATTATCCGGTAGTATTTACGCTCAAACCATATCATCAGTTATTGTAGATTCTCAAACGAATGAACCTATTCCGTTTGCAACAATTACAGTGTCGGCCTATAATGGTGTTATGAGTAATGAAGAAGGACGCTTTTCCATAAGTGTGGAAGATCCCAAGCCTACAGATTCATTGTCAGTAATGTGTATGGGGTATCAAACCTTGCAACTTCCGGTTGATAAACCCGTACCTGATCCTATCAAACTTGTTGAAAATGTTTTTCAAACAGTGCCGGTATTCATTGAAACCAGAGCCTTAAATGCCGAAGATATTGTAGATAAAGTCAAAGAAGGGCTAAATACAAATTACGAAATTGACTATCAAAAAGCTCAGATTTTTTCACGAAACTCCGGTAACGACAACATCAAACGATTTAAACTGACGGTTAAAAAATCGACCGTTGACGGAATCAATCAAAAGACGATGGATGAGTTTGCCAATAGTTTTAACAGGAATTATGTCTATCTCAATGAAACTTTGTCAGACGCTGTATTCAATGGTTATAATGCCGGTAATTATATTCCGTTGAGAACATTGATGATACAGTCTAAAGAGGAGTTGGCATCCGCTGATAAAATACAAGCCAAAGCCTTGCAGTTCGTGCAGGAGAGTTTTAAAACTGATTCACGACTTATTATACGTACGGGTATTATACGTTTGGACAAAACAGAATCTATAGATAGTATTATCAAAACGATGAAATCGGATATTAAAGCGCAGAAAGACACCTTGGTTAGTACAGCAGATGAAACTAAAAAGAGAGCGTTTATCCATGATAACTTTTTCTTAAAAAAAGGGTCAAAAATTGACTTTTTGCTTAAATCCAATCGTTATAGATTTGTCAAAGAGGGTTATACGACTATAGATGGCAGTTGGGTTTATATCTTGAGTTTTACCCCCAAGGGCAGAGCCAAATTTAAGGGCAAACTCTATATCAATGCTGAGGATTTTGGGATAGTTAAGGCAGAATATCAATCTGCGCGTCCTGTTTATAATAAGCTTTTCAATATGTTTGGTGTAAAAGCGAATGAGCTGAGTGTAAGAGGGTCATTTATTTTTAAACAGATTGATGGTAAGTATTTTTTGACCTATTTCAATAAATTGAATGTCAGTGAGTTTGGGATTGATAGACCCTTTGATGTTATAGAAAAAAATTCTAATGTCAAAGGAAGAAAACGTATCAATAAACTAAAATTTAATCTTGATATATACGGTGTTAACACCAATAAAACCGAAGTCGTGTTTTCTAATTACAGACCGGTATCCAAGGAAACTTTTGAAGGTTTTAAACCCACTAAAGATCATATAAAAAAGGTGTTAAATGCCTACGATCCATCATTCTGGAGGGGTTATAATATTTTGACGCCCGAAAAAGCCATTGAGCAAATCAAAGTGGAGGAATAAATATTGTGTGTGACTGTGTTAGCCTTTAGCTTTTGGTGGTTTACTGATTAAGAATTAAGGTCGAACGACTGTGTTCTATGTGTGCTTTATGGTTTTTAGACGGAAGACGTAAGGTCAAAGACCAAAAACTTTGCGTGCTTTGCGGTAAGTTTAGCTTTTTTGCAGTTAGAATAAGCCAACAACCAACTGCCTACTAAACATTGCCTACTACCCACTGCTCACTGCCTACTGCAAACTGCCTACTGCAAACTGCCTACTGCAAACTGCCCACTCCAGCCTTAACCCTCACATTCCTTAAAAGCTTTGCTTTTACAAGGTCCGTTGAGTTTCAAATGAATTTCGGTAATTGCCTTGGTTTTATTGGTGAAAAAGATGTCTGTACCCATCTCTTGTAAAAAACCACCGCGTTTGAGGACATCCTGGGCGATGAGTTTCATGCCGCTAAAATAGATGCCACCCCGGTTCTTTTGCCACCGTTTTACCTCATGTGTCAGCCATTCGGCAGCACCGAGATCGATAAAATTAATTCCTCTGCTCACCACCAGAATATTCTGTACTTCGTTGCTGTCATAAAGTTCATCAAAAAAGGCGGCAATACTTTCTATAGCGGCAAAATATAGTGAGCCGTCAATACGTACCACCTTGAGATTGGAGCATTCCTTTAAGCCTTCAGCCCTGATAAGGTTGACAAATTTATGCTCTTCATTAATTCCCAATACAGCAATATTGGGATTTGAAGTGCGCTCCAGATAAAAATACAGGGATGCAATCACACCGGCCAATACGGCAAACTGTAATTCAAAAAATAAGGTGCCCAGAAAGGTGATGCCCAGAACAACAGTTTCTTTGTTACTACTTTTGACGATTTGTCTGATGCGTTTAAAATCAATAAGCCGGTAGCCAACCAAAATGATAATACCTGCCATTGCTGCCATAGGCAGATATGATGCATATTCTATAAAAAAGAATACGGTAATCAGAAGGAATATGGATGAGAAAACAGATGCCATCGGGGTTTTTGCCCCCAACCGGTAGTTGAGAAAACTACGGGAAAAGGAACCTGATCCGGCATAACTTGAAAAAAAACTTCCGACAAGATTAGCCATACCCTGACCTATAAATTCCTGATTGGTATCAATACGTTGATGTGACTGTAAAGCAATACTGCGGGAAATAGAAATGGCTTCAATGAGACCCAGTAAAGCCAGTACTAATGCGCCCGAACTCATACGTTGAACATTGTCGAAACTCAAAGCCGGTATTTCAAACGGCGGGAGTGAGGCGGGTACACGTCCTATGGTTTCTATACCCAGAGATTGACCACCGATAGCCCAGGCTAATAAGGTGCTCAGAACCATAGCAATCAACAGGTAAAATTTCGATAAAGGTTTGATGTATTGTCGGACAACAACTGCTATGCCAATGGTGACTATGGCTATAAGAACTGTCCATGGATTGATGTTTGCAATATGCTTGATGATATAGTCGGCAATCTCTATGATAGAGCTACCCCGTGGGATGTTGAGGCTGAACACATGGTTTAATTGTTTGAAAGCAATCAGTATACCGGCACCGGCAGTAAAGCCTACAATGACCGAATGTGATACAAAGTTGACTAACTTACCCATTTTTAAAATGCCCATCATCAGTTTAAAAAAACCGGCAAGAAAAGACAACACCATGGCTAAGGTAATAAAGGCTTCCAGATCATTGTCCGGATTGACAAAATGTGATAGAGTGGTATAAACGACTATAGAGCTGGCTGTAGTAGGTCCGGATACCAAATGATAAGACGACCCGAAAAGTGCCGCTATTACTGGTGTCACTAATGCAGTGTAAAACCCGTAAATAGGTGGTAAACCGGCAATCATAGCAAAAGCAATGGCTTGTGGTAAAACGATAAAACTCGTGGTAAAACCAGCTAATAGATCATCTTTCCATGTCGTTTTGACCAATGTCAACCAGTTGAGAAATGGAAATAACTTGTTCATCGGATTATAAATTAAACCATCTTAAAGA
>PDWJ01002159.1_pt1 | contig 21772 bp, 21 predicted proteins | sample 1430881 | NCBI WGS metagenome assembly PDWJ01 (sample SAMN01162460, study PRJNA174530) | Oral metagenome, whole genome shotgun sequencing project. | biome: Marine environment; feature: Marine mammal; material: Swab sample of the gingival sulcus; isolation source: swab sample of gingival sulcus... | reverse complement strand
CAACGGTGACACCGTAGGTGACCCCTTCAAGGATACCTCTGGGCCGTCCCTCAACATCCTCGTCAAGCTCATCTCGGTCGTCGCCGTCGTCATCGCCCCGGTGCTCATCAGCGTCCACGGCCTCGACGATGGTCAGGACGCCGGCAAGGCGGCCTCGGCCGCCAAGATCGAGCGCGTCCAGACCGCGGCGGCCGCCGCGGCCGGCGATGAGCTCATCAAGATCGAGCGCTAGAGACCGCGTCTACAGACCGCGCCTACAGACCGCGCGGGCCGCCTAGGCCCTCGAACCCTGGAACGGAAGGCGCTTGATTTTCACGGCGGGCCGGGGCAAGTTCCCGGCCCGTCGCTCTCTGCTCCGGGGCAAGCCCGGGGCCACATGTCCAAAGGGAGACTCAATGTTCGCAAGAAAGTACGAGACGATCGTCATCGTCAACCCGGAGTCGGGTGAGGAGGGCCTGGACCGGGCTCTCGGGCGCATGCGCGAGGCGCTCGAGTCCACGGGCGGCCGCGAGGTCCGGCTCGAAGACTGGGGTGTCCGCCGGCTCGCCTACGAGCTCGGCAAGAGCACCAAGGGCCACTACCTCTACATGCTCTTCCTTGGCGCCAACACCACGGTCGTCGAGATGGAGCGCCTGCTCCAGATCACGGAGCCGGTCTTGAAGTACCAGACGATCCTGCTCGAGGATCGCGTGGCGATCGAGGCCTTCGACTTCGAGGCCGCCAGCAAAGAGCTCAGCGTCATGGGGCGCCAATCCCAGCGCCAGGAGGTCAGCGCATGATTCGCCGTCGCGGTCGCCGTAAAGTCTGTCCGTTCCTGGCGGACAAGGATCTCGCAGCCCAGCTCGACTACAAGAACCCCGAGCTGCTGCTTCGCTTCATCACCGATCGGGGCCGCATCGTGCCGCGCCGCATCTCGGGCGTCAGCGCCAAGTACCAGCGCAAGCTCGCCGTCGAGATCAAGCGCGCCCGCGCCGTCGCGCTGCTGCCCTATGCCTCGATGGGCATCTAGGGGGACGCATCATGCAGGTGATCCTGACCACAGACGTGCCGGATCTCGGAGATGCCGGCGAGCTCGTCGCCGTCAAGTCCGGCTACGGCGCCAACTTCCTCATCCCTCAGGGTATGGCCGTGCTGGCCACGCCGCGGAACAGGTCGCGGATGGAGCATGAGCGGCGCCGCATCGAGGCGCTGGTCGCCCGCGAGCGCTCCAAGTCCCAGGAGATGGCCAACCGCCTTGGCGGCATGAGCGTCACGCTCACCCGTCTGGTCGGCGAGGACGACAAGATCTTTGGCTCCGTCACCACCAAGGACATCGCGGAAGCGATGGCCGACGAGGGCGTCAAGATCGACCGGCGGCAGATCCAGCTGGACCAGCCGCTCAAGTCCCTCGGCGTCTACGAGGTGCCGATCAAGCTCCACCGCGACGTCGAGGCCAACGTGAAGGTCTGGGTGGTGGCCGACTGATGGCCGGCGAGTGGGTCGAGCTGCGGCTGATGGTGCCGGAGACCGACCCCCTCAGCTTGGAGCCGCTCGACGAGGCCGTTCTGACGGTCGCGCCGGGCGGTTTCGTCGTTGAGGGGAGCGACGCCCCGCCGGGCGACGACCCGAAGCCCGAGCCGGGATGGGTCCGCTACCGCGTCTACGTGGGCGCCGCCGAGCTCGAGGGGGCGCGCGCCCGGCTCACGTCCGCGCTGTCCCGGTGGCCTCAGGCGCGCCTCGCGTCGGCGCCGCTGCCCCAGGGCTGGCGAGACCGCTGGCGGGAGTGGTTCTTTCCCATCGAGGTGTCGCCGCGGCTCGTGGTGGCGCCGCCCTGGCGCGCCGCCGAGGTCGAGGCACAGGGGCGCGAGGTGCTCGTGGTGGAGCCTGGGATGGCCTTCGGGACCGGGCAGCACGAGACGACGCGGCTGTGTCTCGAGGCCCTCGACGCGATGAGCGAGGCGCAGGAGCTGCCCGCCGAGGTGCTCGACGTGGGCTGCGGGACGGGGGTCTTGGCGATCGCCGCCGCGCGCCTCGGCGCCACCAAGGTCTACGGCAACGACGTCGATCCTCAGGCGCCGCGCGCCGCCAACGACAACGCCGAGGTCAACGGGGTGGCCGATCGGGTGCGCTTCGACGCGACGCCCATCGAGCGGGTCGAGGGCACCTGGCCCCTGGTGGTCGCCAACATCATGACGCACATCCTGCTGTCGATGCGCGAGGCGCTGGCGGCGCGGGTCGCGCCGGGAGGGACGCTGCTGCTCAGCGGCATCCTGCGCGATCAGGTGCCGGAGATCCTGGGGGCCTTTGTGCCGCTGGGGCTGGAGCACGTCGAGACGGTCGCCCGCAACGACTGGGTACGCGTTCACCTGCGTCGCCGGTGAGCCGTCATCACCGCCTGGGTCTCGCTCTCGAGGCCGGCGGGACCTACGTCGTCCCGGGGGCGGCGGCGCACCACCTCGGGCGGGTGCTGCGGGCCCGGGTCGGCGAGCGCTTCGTGGCGGTCGCCCAGGACGGCTCGCGCTGGGAGGCGAGGGTGACGGGGTTGGCGCCGCTGACCGTGAAGATCGTCGCGCCTGCGCCGGAGCTCGCGGCCGATCCGGCGGTGCGTCTCGAGGTGTGGCTGCCGCTGTTGAAGGGCGGGCGCACCGATGACCTGGTGCGCCAGCTGACGGAGCTCGGGGCCGCGCGGGTGGTCCCCTGGGCGGCGGAGCGCTCGGTCGTGCGGCTCAAGGGGGACAAGGCTGATCGGCGGGTGCGGCGCTGGCGGACCATCGCCGCCGAGGCGACCGAGCAGTGCGGGCGCGCGACGCCGCCCGAGGTCGCACAGGTGTCGGGGTTGCCGGCCTCGGGGCCCGGGGTCTTCCTGTGGGAGGAGCGGGGGACCGCGTTGCGCGATGTGCTGGCGGCGGCGCCGCCCGAGCGGATCCTCGTCGGCCCCGAGGGTGGCTTGAGCCCGGGCGAGGTCGAGGCGCTGGTCGCGGTCGGGTGGCGGGGGGCGTGGCTGGGGGCGCGGATCCTGCGGGCCGAGACGGCGGTGGTCGCGGCGGCGACCTTGGCGCTGCACGCGCTGGGCGAGGCCGGCTACTGACGTGGGTAGGGGGCCGCGCGGTCGAGCTTGGGCGGCGCTTCGAGCGCTGCGCCGGCCTGGCGGGCGAGCGGATGTCGCGCTTGGGAGCGCGAGGCGGTGGCGTCAGATCTGCTTTTCGACCCAGGTCCCCATCTTGAACCAGACGACATAGGCGATGGCGCTGAGCACGTTGCCTACGGCGATCATGATCCAGGTCTCGAGGCGGGTGAGGTCGAAGCCCGCGAGCATCACCAAGGTGATGGGGATGACGACGCCGACGAGGACGACGGTGTCGATGGCGAAGCTGGACATGGTCGCGCCGGCGCCCGACAGGGACTGGGAGAGCACGACGGCGACGCCGAGGAAGGCGTAGGTCCCGCCGACGACGTAGAGGTACTCGCGGCCGACCTCGATGACGGTGGGGGTGTCGTCGAAGACGCCGATGATCTCTTGGGCGAAGCCCAGGTAGAAGACCAAGATGAGGACCATGAAGGCGACGTTGTAGCCGGCCGCGATCCAGCCGGACATGGTCGCGCGGCGGGCGAAGCCGGCGCCGAGGTTCTGGCCGACGAAGGTCGAGGCCGCGGCCCCCCAGCCCATGCCCATGAACAGGACCAGGGTGTCCAGGCGCATGCAGATGCCGAAGGCGGTGAGGGTGGTGGGGTCGGCCTCGTCGGTGAACTTGTGTGTGACGATGGCCATGAAGAAGAGGATGACGCCGATTCGCAGGACGAACTGGGCCGAGTTGGGCCAGGCGATCTTGAGGATGCGGTTGAAGGCGCGGCGATTGGGGATGAGGTCCTTGGCGTAGAAGTGCAGCAGGGACCCGCGGTTGAAGGTGAGCACCAGGGCGCCGATCGCGAGGGCGACCCCGCGGGAGTAGATGGTGCTCCAGGCGGCGCCGGCGACCCCCATCGCGTCGAAGCCCAGCAGGTCCCCAAAGGGCTTCATGAAGGCGAACTCCTCGGGGTAGGGCCCGTCGCCGAAGACCATGGCGACGGAGAGGAAGAGGTTGGCGACGTTGGAGCCGAGGAGCAGGAACATCGGCGTGCGGCCGTCGCCAAGCGCCCGCATGATGGCGCACACCTGCAGCAGCAGCAGGATCGTGAAGCCGCCGCCGACGATGATCGCCATGTATTCGCTGGCGAGGACCCGGACCTCGCCCTTGGCGCCGAAGACGCCGCCGGTCAGGTCGTCGGCGAAGAAGACACCGATGAAGCCGAAGGCCAGCGAGAGGATGGCGGTCATGCTGAGCGACTGCCAGGTGTTGCGGGACACCGCGCGGGAGTCGCCCTCGCCGGCGCGGCGCGAGATGATGGCGGCGCTGGCGTTGGAGATGCCGTTGGCGATGATGGTCGGGACCATGGCCACCAGGTCGCAGATCACCAGGGCGCCCAGGGCGACGGTGCCGTTGGGGAGCTTGCCGATGATGAACATGTCGACCAGGTTGAAGGTCGCCTGGAGCGCCATGGCGATGACGAGGGGCAGGCCCAGGAGGAAGACCTCTTTGCCGAGCTTGCCCTCGACGATCCGAAGGGTCGCCTTCGTAGTGGCAGGATCTGCCACCTCGCCCGCCTTTGGGGCGTCGCCCGCCTCGTCTTGAATCTGTTTGGCGGGTGTCGATGTTCTGCTACTGTCACGCATCTTTAAGCGCGGGGCCCCGCAGAGGCGGCGGAAATGTTCAAGTGGATGACCAAGGTCTTCGGGACGGCCAACGAGCGGACCATAAAGAAGTTGAAGCCGCTTGTCGTCAAGGTAAACGAGCTTGAGGACAAGACCCGGAAGTACTCCGACGCGCAGCTGCAGGCGAAGACCGCTCAGTTCCGACAAAAGCTCGACCAGGGCGCCAACGTCGACGACCTGCTGCCGTCGGCCTTCGCGGTGGTGCGAGAGGCGGCGTGGCGGCGGATGGGCATGCGCCACTACGATGTGCAGCTCATCGGCGGGATGGTGCTGCATGGCGGCAAGATCGCCGAGATGAAGACCGGCGAGGGCAAGACCCTCGTGGCGACCCTGCCGGTGTACCTCAACGCCTTGGCGGGCAAGGGTGTGCACGTCGTTACGGTCAACGACTACCTGGCCTCTCGGGACGCCGAGTGGATGGGGCAGGTCTACCGCTGGCTTGGCCTGAGCGTGGGCAACATCGTGCACGGCCTCAACGACGGTGAGCGCAAGCGCAACTACGCCTGCGACATCACCTACGGCACCAACAACGAGTTCGGCTTCGACTACCTGCGCGACAACATGAAGTACTCGCTCGATCGGCGGGTGCAGCGGCCGCTCCACTACGCCATCGTGGACGAGGTCGACTCCATCCTCATCGACGAGGCGCACACGCCCCTCATCATCAGCGGGCCGGCCGAGAGGTCGAGCGACTGGTACTACCGGATCAACGCCGTCATCCCGTTCCTCAAGCGCGAGCAGGACTTTCTGGTCGACGAAAAGAGCCACACGGCGACGCTGACCGAGGCGGGCGTGGACAAGGTCGAGCAGCGGCTCAAGCTCGACAACCTCTACGACGTCGACAACATCGAGATCCTCCACCACGTGCACCAGGCGCTCAAGGCGCACACGCTCTACAAGCGCGACGAGAAGTACGTGATCGAGGGCGGCAAGGTCGTCATCGTCGACGAGTTCACCGGCCGCAAGATGCCCGGACGCCGCTGGTCGGACGGCCTCCACCAGGCCATCGAGGCCAAAGAGGGCGTCAACATCGAGCAGGAGAACGAGACCCTGGCGACGATCACGTTCCAGAACTACTTCCGCCTCTACGACAAGCTCGCGGGCATGACCGGCACCGCCGAGACCGAGGCCGGCGAGTTCATGGAGATCTACAAGCTCGACACCGTCGTCATCCCGACGAACAAGCCCGTCATCCGCGACGACCGCAACGACCTGATCTACAAGACCGAGGAGGAGAAGTGGCACGCGGTCGCCGATGACCTGCTCCAGGCGCACAAGCGCGGCCAGCCGTCGCTGGTCGGCACGACCAGCGTCGAAAAGAGCGAGTACCTCGCGAGCCTGCTCAAGCGCAATGGCGTCGCTCACAGCGTGCTGAACGCCAAGTTCCACGAGATGGAGGCGACGATCGTCGCCCAAGCCGGTCGCCGGGGGGCGGTGACCATCGCCACCAACATGGCCGGTCGCGGCACCGACATCATGCTCGGCGGCAACCCCGAGTTCCTCGCCAAGCTCGAGGTGCCCGAGGACGACCCGGCCTTTCCCCAGGTGCTCGAGCGCTGCAAGGCGGCGTGTAAAGAGGAGCGGGCCGAGGTGCTCGCCGCCGGCGGCCTGCACATCATCGGCACCGAGCGTCACGAGAGCCGGCGCGTCGACAACCAGCTGCGCGGCCGGGCGGGCCGCCAGGGGGACCCAGGCTCGAGCCGCTTCTACCTCAGCCTGGACGACGAGCTGATGCGCTTGTTCGGCGCCGACCGCATCCGCAAGGTGATGGAGTTCACCCGGCTGCCCGAGAACGAGCCCATCGAGCACAAGTGGATCAACTCCGCCGTCGAGAAGGCGCAGAAGAAGGTCGAGGAGCGCAACTTCGGTATTCGCAAGAACGTGCTGGAGTACGACGACGTCATGAACCTGCAGCGCAAGGCCGTCTACGGTCTGCGCGACGACGTCATGACCGGCGACCACATCCACGACCTGGTGCTGACGGCCGCCGACGACGTGGTCTATCGGCTCTGCGATGAGTTCTTCCCCGAGGGCACGGTCGCCGAGGAGTGGGACGTCGACGGGCTCAAGAGCGCAATCCACAACCAATTTACCTGTGACATCGACCTCCACGACGTGGAGCTGGCGAGCTTCGAGGCCTACCGCAGCGCGGCGATCGAGCAGGTCAAGAGCTTCTATGAGGCCCGCGAGAAGCAGATCGTCGACGCCCTCCGGCGCGCGGGCGAGGCGCAGGGGACGGAGACGACCGACGAGGTCGCCCGGGAGCGCTGGCGCTTTTTCGAGCGCGAGCGCTACATGCGCGCCATCGACACCCTGTGGAAGCACCACCTCAAGGTGATGGAGTCCCTCAAGGAGGGAATCCACCTCGAGTCCTACGGGCAGAAGGATCCGAAGCTCGAGTACAAAAAGCAGGGCTTCGCGCTGTTCGAGATGATGATGGAGAAGGTCAAGGAGAACGTCACCGACGTGCTCTTCAGGGCCAAGGGCCCCTCGGAGGAGGAGATCGTCGCCATCCGCAAGCGCCGCGAGGAGGAGGAGGAGAAGATGATCCTCGGTCGCGGTCAGGGGGCGCCGGGCGCGGCCCGCAAGGACAAGCCCGGCGAGGGCCGCCTGGTCCACCAGGGTGGCACCTACACCCGGGCCTTCCAGAAGGTCGGGCGCAACGATCCCTGCCCCTGTGGCAGCGGCAAGAAGTTCAAGAAGTGCCACGACGGCCGGCTCGAGGAGCTGGCGGCGCTGGTGAAGAGCCGAAACAGTGGCGGGGCCGCGCGGCTATAGCCGTTTGGCACGTTCCCCTATCTGTGTTTAGCTGCCGCCGATGAAAGTCTACTGGGACGTCGACCAACTTCCGGACACGCCCGTCGAGCCCGTCGCGACGATGGGCAACCTCGACGGCATCCACCGCGGTCACCAGGTCATCATCAGCCGCCTCCAGCAGGAGGCCGAGCGGATCGGCGCCGAGACGCTGGTCATCACCTTTGAGCCTCATACGCGTCGGGTCGTGCGCCCCCACGACGACTTCCGCACGGTGATGACGCTCAAGGAGAAGCTGGGGCGGCTCCATGAGCGCGACGTCGACCACGTGCTCGTGCTGCCCTTCGCCGACGGCTACGCCGAGATGAGCGCCAAGGAGTTCATCGAGGAGGTCATCTGGGAGCCGCTGCACGTGCGGGCGATGTACGTCGGTCACGACGCCGGCTTCGGCAAGCGCCGCGAGGGCGACGTGCGGCTGCTGACCTCCGAGGGGCGGCGTCTGGGGTTCCACGTCGGCGTGGTCGACCCGCTCTTGGTCGGCGGCAAGCGCGTGTCGTCGTCGCGGGTGCGCGCGGCGGTGACGGCGGGCAAGCTCGATGTGGCGGCGCGCCTCCTGGGTCGGGATCACGTGGTCAGCGGCATGGTGATGCGCGGGTTTCGCCGCGGCCGGGAGCTCGGCTTCCCCACGGCGAACATCTCGGACGAGGCCACGGTGCTGCCGCCCCACGGCGTCTACGTCGGCTGGGCGCAGACCCAGGACAACTGTCGCCATGGGGCGATGATCAACGTCGGGACGCGGCCGACCTTCGACAACGGCGCGGTCAGCGTCGAGGCGCACCTATTCAACTACAGCGGCGACCTCTACGGCCAGGAGCTGCGCGTGTCGCTGCGGCAGCGGCTGCGCGGCGAGGTCCAGTTCGACGATCCCGACCAGCTGCGGATCCAGCTCAAGAAGGACGCCGTCGACGCGCGCAAGCTGCTCGGGATCAAGCGAGCAAAGGCCAAGGGCGGCTGAGCGGGTGGCGAGCGGCGCCGTCGAGCTCGGCCTCCTCGGCCGCCCCGTCTCCCACAGCCTGTCGCCTGTGCTGCACGAAGCTGCGCTAGGCGCCGTGGGCCTGCGCGGCCGCTACCGGCTCCACGACGTCGGCGAGGGCGAGCTCGCGGGGTGGGTCGCGCGCCTGCGCGAGGGTGAGGTGGACGGCCTCAACGTCACCATCCCTCACAAGATCGCGGCGGCGGGCCTGTGCGACAGGCTCGTCGGACCGGCGGCGGCGCTTGGGGTCGTCAACACCCTGGCGCGGGGCGCCGATGGGCAGGTCGAGGGGTCGAATACCGACGTCGTCGGGCTGCGCCGGGCTATCGCGGCGGCCTTCCCCAGCACGCCGATCGTCGGCGCGCCGGTCTGTGTCATCGGCGCGGGAGGCGCTGCACACGCGGCGGTGTTGGCGGCAGCCGCCTTCAGCCCGAGTCAGATCCGGGTGGCCAACCGGACGGCCGATCGGGGCCGGGCGCTGGTGTCGCGGCTGTCCTCGGTGGTCGACGTGCCGCTGGTGGCCTTGTCGCGCTTCGAAGACGCCGCCGCCGGCGCGGCGCTGCTGCTCCAGGCGACGTCCTACGGCATGGGGCTCACCCCGGGCAGCCGCGAGTGGGAGTCGGCCTACGACAAGCTCAGGCCGGTCGTCGGGGCGCTCGGTCCCGCCGCCGGGGTGATGGATTTGGTCTACCGGCCGCCCGTGACGGTGTGGTGCGCGGCGGCCCACCACGCCGACAAGCTGGCCGCCGCCGGCCTGCAGATGCTCGTCAACCAGGCGGTGGAGTCTTTCGGGCGCTGGACCGGCCGCCGGGTGGACCCCGGGATCATGATGACCGCGGCCAAGGAGGCCCTGGCGACCGGCCGCTGAGGGGATCGGACGTGCGCGGGGCGCCTCAGGCCGACGCCCGCCCACCGCAGACGCGGCCGAGGCGAACAAGGCCGCGCCGTCAGGCCCGAGGACGCGCCGAAGAGGCGCTCGGCAGGACGCGCCGAAGAGGCGCTCGGCCGGGCTGGCGGGCGCAGCTCTCCGCGGGCGCGACCGTGGTGCGCCAGCGGCGTGCGGCGGAAGAGACGAGCGGCTGTCGGCGGACAACCGTTCGTCCTCTTCACCAACGACCACTAGGCTTCGTCGTTGAGGAGCTAGCTAGGCCTCTTCGTTCAGGAGCGCCTCTAGCTCGGCCTCGACGGAGTCGCTGGCCGCGGTCTCGACGGGTAGGGCCGCCGGGGCCGCCTTGGGCGCGACGCCCATCTTGGCTTTGAGGGCCGCCAGGGCGTCGGACTGCGCCGCCGAGGATCCCTCGAGGGCGTCGAACTCGCTGGCGAGGCTGTCGCCTTCGATGTCGCCGGACAGCTCCACGGCCGCCTGCGCCTCGGCCTCCTGCTGCTCGACCTTTTCTTCCATGCGGGAGAAGGTGTCGAAGGCGCCGCTGTCGCCGATGCCGCTCATCGCGTCCTGGATCTTGCGCTGGGCCTCGGCCCGCTTGGCGCGCGCGATCAACAGGTTCTTCTTGCGCGAGGCCTCTTGGATCTTGGAGTTGAGGCGTGAGAGCGCGTCGCGCAGCTGGTCGGCGGCCTGCTTCTGGGCCACCCACTGCTGCTGCCACTGCTCGGCGAGGCCGTCGTGCTCGGACTTGCGCGCGAGGGCCTGGGTCGCGAGGTCGTCGCGCCCGGCCTTGACGGCGATCATCGCCTTCTTCTCCCACTCCTGCGCCTTGCTCAGCTCCTTTTCGTAGTGGCGCTTGAGGCGCTTTTCGTCGGCGATGGCGACGGCGACCTGCTTGCGCGCCTCGAGGAACTGCTCGCGCATGTCGATGATCAGCTGGTTGAGGATCTTTTCGGGATCCTCGGCCTTGCTGATGAGCGCGTTGATGTTCGACTTGACGAGCGTCGAAACCCGGGACCAGATGCCCATCTTTGTGTCCTCCCCTTACTCGCCGCTCACGACGAACCTCTTGAGCTCGTCGTAGTGGTCGGTGATGGCCATGGTCAGGCCGTCGATGGCCGCCTGGAACTCGTTGAAGTCGAGGTTCTCCGCCTGCAGGGTCTCACTCGCGATGACCGCCTGGCCGTCGAGGCCGTAGGCGCCGGCGATCATCTCGCTGGCGTTGAGCTCGAGGAGCTTGCGGAAGAGCGCCGCCTGGACGGCCTCGTCCTCGGGAAGTTCCATGAGCTTGACGCGGAACAGCACGACCGGCTCGGACAAGGTCACGACGATATTGTCCACGCTGTCGAACTCGTCTTGAACCACCCACATCCCGTCGCCGATTAGGTCGTAATCGACCCCACTCCTGATCAGGTATCCCTCGATCGTGTCGTTATCCACTTCACCCTCCGGATGCGTCCCTGCCGAAGTCCTTCCCCAACAGGTCCGATCGCGCCATGTCTCGAAGCGTTGATTCGCTGCGCCAATTCGGGGTAACAAGCCGGCGCTCAACTCGTCAAGCGGCCACGGGCCGCCGCGACCGGAGGACCGATGCGACCGACCACGAGCCTTTCCCGCGCCCGCGCCGCCGCCCTTGGGGCCGCCGGAGCGCTCGCGCTGGTCACCGGGGCGGCGCTCGGCTCCGGCTGCGCTGCCGACATCGACATCGAGAACGCGCGCCCCCGCGTCACCTGGGTCGCGGTGGAGCCCAGCGCGTCCCCGACCTCGGAGCCCGCCCGCGTCACCGTGTGGGTGGCCGACCTCGAGGGAGACTCCGTCGACCTCGCCGCCGAGTGGGTCGACGACGCAGGGGTCGCGCAGCCCCTGGCTCAGCGGGCCGGATCCTACGGCCTCATCGGGCTGACGACCCGCGACGCCCTGTTCTCCGACGACGGCCAGCCCCACCTCGTGCTGTGGGACGTCAGCGCCGTGCCCTCCGGCGCCCCGGTCGTCCTACGCTTCCGCCCCGACGATCGCCCCCTCGACGTCGACGCGGACGGGCGCGGACCCCAGGTGCAGTCGCCGCCCTTCGATATCGACGCGGGCCTGCCACAGGCGGTGGCGCTGGTCCCGACCGGAGGCTGAGGCCAGGCAGCCCCTCAGATCCCGGTGCGCTCGATGACCTCGGTCACCAGGGCCTGATACGCCATCGCGCCCCGGCAGGTCGGCGCGAAGCTGAAGATGGGATGGCCCGCCAGCTGGGCCTGGGCGAGGGTCGTATTGACCGGCACCACCGTCGGTAGGACGTGCCGCGAGTAGCGCTCGAGGCTCGCCTCGACGGCCTCGTTCACCTTCTGGTTGCGGGCGTCGTAGCGCGTGCGGAGGACGCCGAGGACCGACAGCTGGTGGCCCAGGGTGTCGGAGATGGTGTCGACGGTGTCGAAGATGTCGTCGACGCCCTCGACGCTCAGCATGCTCATGTCGCAGGGGACGAGCAGCCAGTCGGCGGCGAGCAGGGCGTTGACGGTGAGGTTGCCGAGGTTCGGCGGGCAGTCGATGACGACGGCGTCGTAGTGGGTGCGGGCGATCCTGAGCGCAGATCGCAGCAGAAACTCCTTGCCGATCTTGCCGGCCATGATCCCCTCGGCGGCGCCGAGATCCTTGTCTGAGGGGACCATCCAGAGGTCGTCGACGTTCGTCTTGAGCGCGATCTCCTGCACGTCACGGCGGCGGCCGAGGAGGATCCCGCTGAGGCTGTCCGTGGCCGTCCCGCGCAGCTCCGCGTGGAGCGCCGAGGCGCAGTGGCCCTGGCCGTCCATGTCGATGAGGAGAGTGCGCTTGCCCTCGCGCTGCGCCAGGCCCGCGGCTAGGTTGACCGCCGTCGTGGTCTTGCCGACGCCGCCCTTCTGGGCGCAGATGGCGATCACCACCGCGTCGCGTTCACCCCGCGTGAGGGCGCGCTCCCCACGCATGAAGCGGCGCAGCTGGTCGCCGATGAGGCTGGTCATGTGAGTCCCCCGATTGCGACAGTGACGCCAGCACCATAACGCGGCGCGTCAGGAGGTCCAACCCTTTGGGCGACAGGCTCGTTGGTCCCCGGCCAGCGGCGCCGTCCGAGGCGGGACGCGTCGGGCGCCGGCGCGACCGCGGCCCTGCACGCGGCGCCCGCGTGGCCTGGCGCTGCCACGCTGTGTCAACGGTGACACGGTGGCGGGCGGTGGCGGGCGGTGGCGGGCGCGAAAGCTTGCCCCTCACCCTGTGGTTGTTAGGCTGTGCCGACCCAAACCGCTCCGTGCGAGCCGGCACACGACTTGCAACGACAAGGCCTCCATGAGACTCTCATCCAGCGCGCAGCACGCCCTCTTTCGCTTCACGGCGGCCCTGGCGATCTCGGCTCTCGCCCTCGCCGCGTGCGGCGGTCAGGACGCCGGGGACACGACGGAGGCGGCGACGAGGCCCTCGGAGACCCGCGAGACGGCGCCTGCCGCGGCCGAGACCAAGGCCCCGGCGCCGCCCAAGACGCCGCGCGCCGAGCTCGTCGCGCGGATGCGCTCGTTGTATGAGGGCTGGGCCGCGCGCGAGGCCGCGCTGGTCAAGGGCTTCGGGCGCGGCTTCGACAAGGCCCTCGGCAAGCTGCGCTGGTACCGGCGCTTGTCCACCAAGGCCTACGAGGCCCGCGAGTACCAGCCCATCTTCAGCCGCGGCGCCCAGCTGACCGAGGGGGCCGACGCGCTGCTCGAGGCCCTATACGCCGTCGAGGAGCACGGGCTGTCGCCCGAACCCTACGACCTCGAGGGGCTGCGCGAGACCCTCAAGGCGTTCAGCGACAAGTCCCTCGCCTACCAGCAGACGCTGCCCATCCCCGCCGAGGGGAAGGCCCTGTGGGACTTCCTCACCGCCCAGCGCAGGCGCCTCCCGCTCGACGACGTCGCGCTGACCGCCGCCGCGGAGGAGGCGGGCTATTCGGACGCCGACGTCAACCGGCTCGAGGAGGCCGAGGGCTACCTCGACCGGATATTGTCGGCCCGCGACGCGCTCAATGGCGCTCTGCGCGACGTCGACATCGCGCTGACCTGGCGCTACCTCCGGTACATCTACGACATGCGCTTGTCCCGGCGGGCCCACCCCTTCTTCGCCGACAAGACCGATGGGGCCGGCGTGGAGCGCACCGCCGACGAGGTCTACGCCGCCTTCGAGGCGACGGACTTCGACAGCCTCGGGGCAGCGCTCAAGGCCCTCGAGCCCAGGATCCCCGACTACGCCAAGACCAAGGCCGGGCTCGCGCGCTACCGCGCCTTCGCCGCGGCGTACCCCGAGCACATCGAGCTCCCCTCGGCCGTCCGCAGGCTGCGCCGCGGAGGCAAGAAGAAGGACCTCGTCGCGAGGCTCCAGCAGCGCCTGGCGCAAGAGGAGTACTTCGACGGCGAGGTCGATGGGGTCTTCGGTGAGGCCCTCGAGCGCGCCATCTCCTTGTATCAGCAGACCCACCAGATCAAGGTCAGCGGTCGCGTCGACAGCATCACGCGCAAGTCCCTCAACACCAGCTTCGCCGACCGGGTGGCGCAGCTGGAGCTGTCGCTGCGGCGCCACCGCGAGAGCGAGCTGCACCAGGGCGAGTGGCGCTTTGGGGATCGCCCCCTGCGGGGCCGGGTGAACATCCCCGCCTTCGAGGCCACCTTCTTCAAGGACGGTGAGGTCGCCCGCCAGCACAAGGTCGTGGTCGGCAACAACAAGGTCGAGGTCGACTTCGAGACCGGAAAGAAGGGCCGCTTTAACCAGACCCGCATGTTCACCGCGGAGCTGCGGACCGTGGTCCTCAACCCGACCTGGAAGGTGCCCAAGCGGATCAAGGAGCAGGAGCTGGACCTCAAGCTGATGGACGAGCCGGACTTCTACGAAAAGCACAACTACGACGTGAAGATCCTAGCCGACGGCACCGAGCAGGTCGTGCAGCTGCCGGGGCCCGGCAACGCCCTGGGGCTGGTGAAGTTCCTCTTCCCCAACCAGTTCGCCATCTACATGCACGACACCCCCAAGAAGCGCCTGTTCAAGCGGCCCGTGCGCGCCTTCTCTCACGGCTGCATGCGCACGGAGAACCCGCTGGACCTCGCCCGCTGGCTGCTGGTCGAGCAGGGTGACTGGACCGATGAGCGCTTCGACCGCGTGCTGGCGAGCCGCCAGGAGTACGGCGTCGCCCTCGATGAGAAGATCCCGGTGACTATCGACTACAACACCGTCGGTGTGCACAGCTCGGGGCGCATGATGTTCTACAGCGACGTCTACCGCTACGATCGTGACTACAACGCGGGCAAGACGCCGTACCGCAAGGACTCGGACCACTACATGACGGTGGTGATCAATTGAGCGAGGACAAGCCAGCGCCGGCCGCCCAGGCCACCGCCGCCGCCGCCGCCGCCGACGACGGCACCGCGGCCCGCCCCGACCCGACCCAGGCGAGCTCGCCTGCCCCCTCGCTGCCGGCCCTCGATGAGCTCGCCGCGTCGCGCTTCGACTTCATCATTCAGGAAGACGGCAGCGTCACTTTCGTGGACTTCCCGCCGGAGCTGCTCGACATCGCCTACGCCCTCAACCCCGACGATCCGCTGGTCTGCGAGCGGATGGAGACCCTGCGCGGGGCCTGCACGAGCTCGGGCGACGACGAGTAGCCGGGGCGCCGCTGAAGCCCGGGGGCCGCTGAAGCCGGGGGCCCGCTGAAGCCCACGGGGTCTGCGTCAACGGGCCGTCAGCGCTCCGCGAAGACGTGGTCGCCAAAGCGAGCCAGAGACGCGATGTCGTGGATGTCCTTTTCGAACAGGGGCACCGGGTAGACTCGGCCGGCGTCCTTTGAGAAGCGCTCGCGGACCGTCGCCAGGCGGTCGATGTCGACCTGCGCCAGGGTCTCGTAGTCTCGACATGCGGCCGCCGCGCGCTCCAGGATGCGTGAGACCTGGTAGCCGTCGTAGAGCCGCATCGGGGGGCACCCGCGGGCCGCCTCGATGAGGTGTCGGTCGAGGTCGTCGAGCTGGTCGGGGCACAGCTGCGACTGGCGCACGCGGTTGACCACCACCGCCCCGAAGGGCATCTCGTTGAGAGTTAGCTGCTCGTAGAAGAAGGTGGCCTCGTCGATGGCGGCGCGGCTCGTCGTCGACACGATGACGAAGGCGACGTCGTCCGAGCGCAGGATCTCGCGGACGCGCGCGGCGCGCGCCTTGAACCCGCCGTACATCTCCTGAAAGGACTGGATGAAGTCCAACAGGCCCAAGAAGGTGTCGGCGCCGATGAAGCGGTTGAGCCCGCGCATCACGAAGGCGTTGATCTTGAGGATCCCCAACCCCATCTTGCCGGCCGTCTTCATCCCCTTGACCAGGGCCTTGGTCGTCGTCGAGCTCAGAAAGTCCTCGAGGCGGTTGGGCGCCGTGAGGAAGTCCAGGGCGTTCGGCGTCGGCGGCGTGTCGAGGACGATGAGGTCGTAGTCGCGCTTGTCCCGGATCTCGTAGAGCTTCTCCATGGCCATGTACTCCTGGCTGCCCGCCAGGGCCGTGGAGGCCTGCTCGTAGAAGGGGTTGGCGAAGATGCGCTCCTTGGTCTGGTCGTTCGGCGCGTACTCCTCGATGAGCGCGTCGAAGGTGCTCTTGGTGTCGAGCATCATCCCGTGCAGCTCGCCGCCAGCGAGGTCGACGCCGGCCGCGGCGAAGAGCGCCGGGTCGATCTGGACCTCCTGGTTGCCCAGCTCCTCGAGGCCGAGGGAGTTGGCCAGACGCCGCGCCGGATCGACCGTCAGCACCAGGGTCTTGAGCCCGATGCGGGCCGCCTGCACGGCAAAGGCCGCCGACGTGGTGGTCTTTCCGACCCCGCCAGAGCCCACCACGATGAGCGTCCGCTTGTCCCGCAAGAGCTGCGCGAGCATTCGTTTCGCCTCTCGCCTCTACACCTCGCCAGGGGGCGCGGGCGCACCCCGCTTCCCCACTCGCGGGTAACCCTCGAAGTGGACCTCCGTCAAGGTCAACCCGCACGCCGGCGCCGTCCGCCCGGCGTCTCGCCGATCGCCGGAGGTGAGCGCCTTGGCGACGCTGGACGGCGCGACCCGCCCCCAGCCGACCTCCGCGAGGGTGCCTGCGAGGATGCGTACCATGTTCCGTAAGAACGCGTTGCCGGTGACCTCGAAGGTCACGACCCGGTCGCGGTCCTCCGCCGAGACGGTGGCGCGGTAGAGCGTCCTCCGGGTGGTGTGCGAGTCGCAGTGCGCGGCCCGGAAGGCGGAGAAGTCGTGCTCGCCGACCATGAGGGCGGCCGCCTCGCGCATGGCGCCGAGGTCGAGGTTGCGGCGCTTGACGAACCAGGAGCTGCGCGCGTTCAGGGGCCGCCGCGCCCGCCCGACCTGATAGCGGTAGCTGTAGGTCTTCGCCACGGCCGCGTCGCGCGCCCGGAAGCCGAGCGGGACCTCGCGCGCGTCGATGACGGCCAGGTCGAGGGGCAGGAGCGAGTTGAGCCCGCGCACGAAGCCGTCCATGGAGATGTCGCGCTCGGTCTCGAAGTTGACCGGCAGGCCCCGCGCGTGGACCCCGGCGTCCGTCCGAGAGGTGCCGAAGAGCGTCACCGGGTGGCCGACCATCTGCTCGAGGGTCTGGCGCAGCGTCGTCTGGACCGTCCGCAGGCGCGGCTGGTGCTGCCAGCCGTGGAAGTCGGTCCCGTCGAACTGCGCGAGCAGCAGGACGTTGCGCACTAGCCGCCCCCGGTGCCGATGGGCGGGATGGCCGCTCGCCCGGCGACCGGGCCGGTCCGGGCCCCGCGACGCCTGCGGAGGCGCCGGGCCGCCCCAGGGGGTCGCGGAGCGGGCCTCGACGCGCTCGCCGGTCGGCCACCGCGGCTGGCTGCTTCCGCCTCAGCCATCTAGAACTCGAACATCAGCCCGAAGGAGAGCGCCGTGTCGCTCAGGACCATGCTGGTGTCGCTGCCGAAGTCGTCGAGGCGCTGGTAGAGGAGCTCGGCGAAGACGTAGCTGTTGTTGACACCCGACTCGTAGTCGAACTCGCTTGCCATCCCCGGCGCCAAGATGTCGAGCAGGAACTGCAGCCCCACGCCCGCGTGCCAACCGAGGGTCACGCCGCGGCCGACGAGGCTCTGGCCGTTGGCGCCGCGGGTGTTGGCGACCTCGTCCTTGGCGTTGGTGGCCCACCAGACGGCCGCCGTCAGGCCGACCTTGAAGTACGGCACCAGCGGCAGGGGGCTGTGGCGCGAGGCCCAATCCCAGCGGTAGATGAAGCCGAGGTTGAAGGGCGCGACGTTGAAGCCGACCTTGTCGTTGGACGCCTGGCCTTCGCTGTTGAGGGCGACCCCATCGACCCAGCCGTAGCCGGTGCTGCCGCCGATCGCCAAGGTCCCGTGGCCCTGCCAGAGCTGGTAGTCGACGTGCAGCTTGAACATCAACAGCGACTCGGTGCCAAAGATGTCCTTCCAGGGGGTGGCGTCGCTGAACTCCGAGTCCACCTCGGGGGTGTAGCTGCCAAGGTGCAGCTCCATCATCATGCTGCGGGGGCTCTCGGCGGCGGCGGGGCCGGCGCTGAGCAGGAGCAGCGGGAGCGCGACCAGCGCGGCGGTCGTGAGCGCCCTCATCGGCGGGCCTCCATGGGGACGTCGCGGAGGATGTGCTGAACGACGCGTCGACGCATCCAGGTCAACGCGATGGCGGCGGCGCCGAGGGCGAACAACAGGCCCATCGGCGACAGCCATAGGGCCAGCTTGGCCAGCCACACCAGCGGCACCAGGAGCACCCGCGCCACAGCGCGCAGGCCGGGCTTGTCTGCGATCCAGGCGGCGGCGAAGCGGCCCCAGCGGTAGTAGCCGTCCACGAAGGCCCGTCCCGTCGACGAGCTCATCAGGATCCGGTCTCGGAAAGCGCGCAGGGCGCCGAGCTCCGAGGTCATGGCGCTGCCGTAGGCCGCCGTGGCGATGAAGCAGAAGTCGCCCGCGTCGCTGCCGCCCGCGGCCTGGTAGCGCTCCCAGAAGTCCTCGGTCTCCTGCGGGGTCACCGTCTGGACCTCGGACAGCGGGCTGAGGTTGTCGGCCTCGTCGATCGCGGCGACGCGGACGTAGTAGGTCAGGCCGTTGACGAGGCCGCTGTCCTCGATGGAGACGCTGGTGGTCGTCACCCCGCGCTTGCGGCTCACCGTCGCGATGGCGTCGGCGGTGAACTCGACCTGGTCATAGTAGACGATGTACTCGACCTCGTCGCCGCTGTTGGCGTCGTCCTTCCAGTTGACGGTGAATCGTCCGTCCCCGGGGGTGAGCGTCACGCCCTGTGGCGCCGCGGGGGGGCGCAGGTCGACGGTGACCTCGATCTGCTCGGCTTCGACGATCGGCGTGACCGCGGTGGGCTCCTCGATGATGACGTAGACGGTGGCCTTGTCCTGCTCGTTGGAGTCGCAGTCGCCCCCGGTGAGCTCGTCGAAGTCGACGTTGAACTCGATCGTCGTCCGGTCCAGATCCCGCCCGGAGTACTCGACGTAGCACGTGCCCTCTTCCTCGGTCAGGCTGCTGCTGGCCGTGGGGCAGTTCTTGCCCGGCGGCGCGTAGCCGGCCGCGAACTGATAGGTGTCGCCCGGCAGGGGCGAGATGCGCACGGTCCACACCGACTGGCCGCCCGCGTAGGCCCTGCAATCCGACAGGTTGATGACGTGCCCTTTGGCGTTGACCTCGGTGCCGAGGCGGTCGTTGAGCGCGCCGGAGAGCTCTCCGACGCCCTCGATCCCGACGAACTCGAAGTTGGTGATCTCGGCCGCGGCGGACCCACCGTAGAGGAGGCCCAGGGCGGCCAGGTACGGAACCATGCGTCTACTCATGGGCGGTAGCAAAGCAATCTCCATGCCAGGCGTCAAACAATCGCGCCCCCGCAGGCGCGCTGGGGTTTGGCGGCGCGCGTCGGAGCCGCGCGGGGCCCTCGGCGTGCCATTGTGTCAATCGCCGCGCGCTCGCGCGCGCCACGTGGCCAAAATGTCAGCGGGCCCTGGGCCGCGCTACCACAGGTCCTCGGAGACGACGCGCTCGAGCAGGGCGGCCGTGGCCTCGCCCAGGCGGTGTAGGGGGTCCGCGTGGAGCACCATGCGGACGACGCCGCCGTCGTCGGCCCGCACAGCGCAGACCAGGACGTCGTCGTTGTCCGACGCGTCGCGCAGGGCGGCGCCAGCGGGGCGCAGGTCGAGACCCACACCCGCCGCGAGCGCCGCGGTCACGGCCTCGACATCGGGGGCGGCCGCGCCGAAGCGGGCCTCCACCGTGACCGTCGTGTTCGAGAACACCGGCACCCGCACCGTCGTCAGGCGGTAGCGCGCGTCGACGGCGGGCAGCAGCGACCGCAGCTCGTCGGTGAACCGCGCCTGCCGAGCCTCGGCGGCCTCGGCGGGCTCCTCGAGCGTGTTGAAGGCGAGCACGTCCCGGAACGGCCCGGCCTCGACGGGCTTGTAGGACAGCATCGCCACCGTCTGGGCGGACAGCGCCTCGGCTCCGCCGCGCCCGGCGTCCGTCGCGCCGACGAGCTCCACGGCGGAGACCTCGGACAGCCGGCCCAGGGTCGCCAGCGCCGCGACCACCGGCGCCGCCGTCGACGCCGCGCCAGCGGGCAGCGCGAAGCCCCCCGGGTGGGACTCGAGGTCCGCGTCGGCCAGCTTCGGCCAGAGCACCGGCAGCGGCTCACCGCTGACGCGCCTCGCGCCCGTCAGATCGACGACCAATGCGCCGCGGTCTCGCAGCCCGGGGATCGCCTGGGCGGCGACGTCGCGCGGCGCTGCCAGGACGGCCACGTCGACCGCTGAGGGATCGACTTCGCCGGGCCCGACGACGGCGACCTGGGCGCCGCGCCAGGGCACCGTGGTCCCCGCCGACCGCACGCCGGCCACGGGCAGCAGGCGCTCTAGGCCGACGTCCACGCCCTCGAGGCCGGCGCGGATCTCCTCGCCGAGGGCGCCGGTAGCGCCGTAGACGGCGACGGTCCAGGTCTCCTCCGACATCGTTCCTCCGGGCGGTGGGCGGCTCCGTCCCCAACTACAGCGGCGCCCACGCCCTGAACAGAAAAAACGGGGCCGCCGGCCCGCGCCCTTCGGGGCTGAGGGCCGCGCGCGCCCGTCGCCGCTGGGAGCTCGGCGCGGCGCGCATCTGCCCGGCGCTACCGATGGCGTCTGGTGCGTGCTACCGTGACCTGACAGGCATGTTCTCCGAGCGTCGGCATCCCACGAATCGATGAAGCGCGCACTGAGCAGACTCAAGCTCCTCGGCACCAGCGCCGCCCTGCGCCTACGGCCCGACTCCGCCTCGCTGCACCTGTCGGTGGGCCGCGTGCTCCAGGACCTCGGCGAGGTCTACGCGGCCTACCCGGCCCTGGTGAACGCCGTGGAGCTGGCCCCCGAGGACGCCCAGGCGCATTTCGCCCTCGGCACGACGCTGGCGTCGCTGGGGTGCCTGCCCGAAGCGCGGATCTCCATGGCCCGCGCGCGGCGCCTCGACCCGGCGAGCCCCGACATCGCCTTCGCCCTCGGTAACGTCTACTTCGAGTGCTCCGAGATCGACCTGGCCGTCCGCGCCTACGAGCGCGCCATCCGCCTGCGCCCCGACCACGCCCGCGCCTACTTCAACCTCGGCCACGCCTTCAAAGACAAGGGCCTGCTCCAGCAGGCGGCGACCGCCTTCCGCCGCGCCCTGGCCGTCGAGCCGCGCTTCTTCAAGGCGCGCTTCATGCTGGCCTACGTCTACGCGCTCATGGACCTCAACAACGAGGCCATCGAGCAGTATCGCCTGACCATCTCGGCCTCGCCGAGCTACGTGAAGGCCTACTACAACCTTGGCAACTGCTACCTGAAGAAGGGGCAGACCGACCAGGCCCTCGACGCCTACTACTCGATCCTCGAGCTCGAGCCCACCCACGCCCGCGCGCACTTCGCGATCGGCCAGGCCTTCGCGCGTCAGGGGCAGCTCGCCGACGCCCTGGGCTCCTTCCAGGAGGCCCTCGCGATCAAGAGCGACTTCCCCGAATGCCACCTCGCCTATGCCCGCGCGCTCGAGGCGGTCGGTCGGGTGCGCGCCGCCCTCCACCACTTCCGGGTCTACGTCAACGATCCCGGGGCCCAGGAGCACCGGGACGACGTCGCCGCTCACATCGCCAGCCTCACGCGGTCGCTGGGGCGCCGCGAGAACACCGCCGAGATCCGGGCCTACCGTGAGATCACCAGCGACCTCCGTGCGCCAGTCGACCCGGAGAAGTGATGCGCCGCGGGGGCTTGGCGCGCGTCGATCGTCGCGGGCGTTGACCAGACTTGATTGGGACTCGAGGCGGCCGGTCGTGGTAGAGGCGGCCCTGGCCTGCTCTTACGTTCAGCAATGAGCAACGCCGGCGTGCACAAAATCA
>PDWJ01002158.1_pt1 | contig 21774 bp, 21 predicted proteins | sample 1430881 | NCBI WGS metagenome assembly PDWJ01 (sample SAMN01162460, study PRJNA174530) | Oral metagenome, whole genome shotgun sequencing project. | biome: Marine environment; feature: Marine mammal; material: Swab sample of the gingival sulcus; isolation source: swab sample of gingival sulcus... | reverse complement strand
ACAGATGCAACAAAACCGACAGATGCTGACACGATACCTGCATATGGTGGAAACGCCAGGCTTTGCGATTGCTGAAGAGTGCATTCCCTGGCAGATGGAACAGAGCGAGGGGCTCTATCCGGTGGAGATTATCACCGAGGCGCCCGATGAAACCACCTATGGTGAGAGTTTCCGCATCGCCCATGAAAGCCATCTGCGGGTGGCTATCGCAATTGCCCGGCTTCTTGATTCACTGTGACGCTGCTTGCAACATGATCACAAAAAAGCCGCTACCCATATGGGATAGCGGCTTGCATTTCTGTGGTGCCGGAGGTCGGAGTCGAACCGACACGGAGTTGCCTCCGCTGGATTTTGAGTCCAGTGCGTCTACCAGTTTCACCACTCCGGCGCAAAGACACTTTATACCGTACTCTTCGTTTTTTCGTCAAGTGTAAAGCGAAATTTACGAAGAGGCGGGAATTATCAGATCAGAGGCTGCAACCAAAATTCATACGAACGATGTTCTAGAGATCATCTACCAGGATGCTGCTTTTGGCATAGGCGGTGCTTCTCGCCTCAAAGAAGTCTGTCTTGATAAGGTTTGCATTGCTGTACTGGCTGACCCAGCGCATACTTTCAGGTTCTTCGGTATGGCCATCGTATATGCCTGCAAAACCAAGATTTTCACATCGCAGATTGCCCAGGTACATAATATAATCGCTGACCATACCCTCCGTAAGCCCATCGATATCGTTTCCTATCACATACTGTCCCCAGCGAATCTCCTGCTCACAGCCCTCTCGTATCATCCCCCTGTAGATATCTATCTTTTCCGGGGTAAACATCTCCGGCTCTTCCTTTTTAAGTTCGAGCAGTATGTTCTTGAATAACCAGAGATGGGTATTCTCATCCCGGTTGATATATCTGATTTCCTGGGCAGAGCCGGGCATCTTCTGATTACGCCCCAGGTTATAAAAGAACATGAAGCCGCTGTAAAAATAGATCCCTTCAAGGATATAGTTGGCAACACAGGTCCTGACAAAGGTAAACATATCCTTTTTTTCCTGGAACTCGTTGTAGAGGTTGCCGATATATGTATTCCTGGCCAGCAGCATCTCATCGTTCTTCCATTGATACAAGACCTCGTTTCTCTCCTGGGGTTCACAGATCGTATCCAGCATATAGCTGTAACTCTGACTATGTATCGCCTCCTGAAAGGACTGGATCGTCAGACATAAATTGATCTCGTTTGCGGTGATATAGGCCCCCACCTCCGGCAGGTTGGCGGTCTGAATACTGTCGAGAAACACCAGAAATGACAGGATCTTGTCGTATGCTTTCCGCTCTTGCGGGCTCAGATTCGGATAGTCTTTTTTATCGGTGCCCAGATTGATCTCTTCAGGTATCCAGAAATTGTTCATCGCCTGTCGATACCAGTCACTGACCCAGGGGTACTTCATATTATTGAAGTCATTGAGATTGGTGGTATCACCATTGACCATCCTTCTTTCTTTGATCTCTATACTTCCCTCGGGATTAAACAAGGGCTTTTTCTTCACATAATCCATAGATCTTCTTCCTGTTCTCTATTCAGCACAACCATCGATTGATACATTCAAAAAGAGCGTCTATCAGCTTGAACAGCTCTCACACTCTTCTACCTCCAGACTCTTTGAGCGTACGTAATAGACAGTCTTCACCCCTCTCTCCCAGGCAAGCAGATAGAGGTTTAATACCCCCCTGAAGGTGTAATCGTGGGTTATATAGAGGTTCATGCTCTGCGCCTGATCTATATGCCTGCTTCTGACCCCGGCGGCCTTTACCGACCACTCTTGCTCGATAAGATGCGCATTCTTATAGTACCAGATCGTTTCCCCAGACAGCTCCGGTGCCACTCTTGGCAGCGTGCCGTTCTTTTTCTCTTCGAGGAAGTATCTGTTCATAATCGGGTCAACGCCGGCCGTCGTCGCCCCGATGATGCTGGTACTGCTTGTCGGCGCAATCGCCATAAGATAGCCGTTTCTGAGACCATGTTTTGCAATCTCTTCCCTGAGCGCCTGCCAGCGCTCGCTCTCATAGCCCCGCTTGGTAAAATAGGCGCCACTTTGCCACTCACTTCCCGGAAAATATTCGTAGCTGCCCTTTTCAGCGGCAATATTCTTACTGGCCTTGATGGCAGAGAAATTGATCCTCTCAAAAAGAGTATCGACAAAGCTGAGATGTTCATCCGACTCCCAGGGAATCCGGTTCTTCGCCAGCATATGATGATAACCGCTTATCCCCAGACCAATGGGCCGATACTTCTCGTTGTTAATCTTGGCATAGGGCAGCGGAAAATAGTTGAGATCGATAACGTTATCCAACGCCCGTACCGCCGATTCGGTAATCTCTTCGAGTTCTCCCTCTTCTGAGAGATCAATATTGCCCAAAGAGAGGCTCGCCAGATTGCAGACCACAAACTCCCCGGGCCGGGTAACGGTAACCACCACCTTTTCACCATCGATCTCTTCGATGGTCTGACGGACGGTCTCGATGGCAGCCATGTTCTGCGCGATCTCCGTGCAGAGATTACTGCAATAGATGATGCCCTTGTGCGAGTTGGGGTTCATCTCGTTTACCTTGTCCCGGTTAAAGGTAAAGGGTGTTCCGGTCTCCACTCCGCTTTTGATGATCAGTCTGAGCATATCCTTTACGGAAATGGTTCTTTTACTGATCCTGTTGTCATTGACACAGTCCAGATACCGCTCTTCCCACTCGCGGCCGAACGAATCCTCCAGACAATATCCTTTGACCTTTTCAATCTCATGCGGACACATCAGATACCAGTCACCGTCTATCTCCTCCTTGGCCTTTTTCCAGAACAGATCGGGATAGCAGATGGCCGGAAAGACATCGTGGGCCTTCATCCTGTCATCACCATTATTGGTTCGCAAGCCGAGAAACTCGGGGATATCCTTATGCCAGGCATCCAGATATACCGCTACGGCCCCCTGCCTCACCCCCAGTTGATCGACAGCAACAGCGGTATCGTTTGCCAGTCTGATCCATCTGATGACCCCGCCGGCAGCCCCTTTAAAGCCTCTGATATCACTGCCCGAAGAGCGGACCTTGCCAAAATAGAGCCCCATTCCGCCGCCAAACTTGCTTACCTGGGCAAAGTTATCGATCGAGCGGTAGATGCCCTCCAGGCTGTCCGGAACGGTATCGATAAAGCAGGATGACAGCTGAAAATACGGTTTACGCGCATTGGCCAGGGTGGGCGTTGCCATGGTGACCTTCAGGGTACTGAGCATATCATAAAAACGCCGTACCCATTGCAGCCGATCTTTACCCTCTTTCATTGCCAGATGCATGGCGATGCCCAGAAACATCTCCTGAGGCTCTTCCAGAGGCTGGTTGCTGTGGCTTCTGATCACATACCTGCTGAGCAGCAGATCGAGGCCCGAGTAGTTGAGCAACTGGTCTCTTTTTTCATCGATAAAGCGCTCGCACTCGTCGATCTCTTCTTTTGAGTATGCCTCGAGTATATATGCACCATACAGACCTTCGGCTGTCAGCCACTTCAGCTTGCTGTACAACGAGGTGATCTGGAACTGATCCAGCTGGATCCTGACTCTCTTTTTGAATCTGAGTTTCAAGATTCGGGCCGCGACATACTCCCATTTCGGTGCTTCCTGGGTCGTCAACTCGACTGCGGCCTTGACCAGAATGGAGAGCCTCTCGTTCAAATCCATCCCTGACTTGTAGAAGGTAATAAATTTGGAGGTAAGAAAGTTTATGTAGTAGACCTCATCGGTAAACTCGCGCTGAATGTCCTTTAAGATGCCATCCAGTTCTGAGAGATCCGGAAAGTAATTGGTGATAAGCTGCCTGGCACGCCTGCTTTTGCTGCGCTCGTTTCTGTAGATGATATAGCTCTTTAAGACCTCGTAATGGTTGAGCTCGGTCAAGGCCCTTTCCACCTGGTCCTGGATGTCTTCCACCTGAACCATGCCATCCATTGCCGAACCCAGATTCAACAGGGATTCCACCTTGGTGGTAATCTCGTTCATCTGCGCCTGGTCACAACTTTTGTCGACGCTTTGAAATGCCTGCCGTACGGCGTTTTCAATCTTGCTGATATCGTATTCTTCGAGATTGCCATCCCTCTTTCGTATCTTCATTCCCCGTCTCCATCTGTTACTTTTCCTCTTCTTGTTTTCTGGAAAAGTACGTTGGTTGTATATGAATCTATATAATTTGGGTATGTGTAACAGTTACAACAAAAAACCTGGCGAGATCAGTAGCACCAGATTGTATAAAGCAGAGCGCGACAAACAGCCGCAGGACCAAGCAACACAAGAAAATGTGTTAACCAGGTGACAAGCTACCATATAGAGTGTCTTATGAAAACAACAAAAACAAAAAAATTGTCTCGAACCCACCTTGGTCAAATGCAGGGGCTCGAAAATAACAGAGAGCACAAAAAGAGTCCACCCTGCTTTGATAAAGAAAAGGTAAACAACAGAAAAAATAACAAAAGTATCTAAAAATATTGAAAAAATATTTTCAAAAGTAGTGCAAATTAAAGTGAGAATTTTCATTCCGCCCAAACCACCAGTAAAAACGCACCCAACCTCAGTAACCTGCAACGAAAACAGGAGCTGTTCTGTACACGACGGTTCAAAATTGGTAGACTTGTCCGGACACCATAACTCGAAACGTGCAGAATGAGCCTTGTTCAACCGTCTTCGATACAGTTTTCTGCACCTCTTAACTTTGTCAGGAAAATCACCCCATCAAAGATCAGCCGCCCTCTACAACAATGAAAATCATTGAGCAAAGAACACTAGGTAAGGCAGCCCTCTTTTTTCTGCTCTGGCTGGTTTTTGCCGCAGGAAACTCTCTTTTGCCGGTGGGCCTGGCGGATGTCCCCGCCTGGCTGGCAACCAGGACAGGTTTCTTCGTCCTTGGCTATATCATGGCTGCGCTCTTTTTTTCCCGATCATTGGCTCTGCTTGCCCTTACGCATATTACAGTGATCAGACTTGGCCTTATCGTCTGTCCCCTGCTCTTATTCCTCTGTTATCTCGGTCAGCCGTACTCGGGAAAGACCCTCTCTTTTGCCCTCGTGCAAAGCCTTATTCTCATTTCAGGTGCCGCCCTTCTCGGCACGGCCTTGTCATCGGCCGTTCGACGACCCGGCGAGCTTTTCCCGCTGGCTCTGACGGCTGCGGCTGCTGATGTGATCAGTGTCCTCAGAGGCCCAACACGGGTTATCGGTGAGCAACTCTCCCTGTATTATGGTGGAGATATGCAGGGGCCGGTACCATTCGTTGATCTCTTCCTCTGCAAGATAGGGACCTTGGGAGGGCGCATCCAGCCCCTTTTTGGCGTTTCCGACTGGATCCTTATCGTTTTGTTATCAACCGCCGTTCTACGGCTTGAACAACAAGGGCTGCTGGCTGCCCAACTGCCACAGAAAAATTGTGCAGCCGGATCAACCTTTTTTGTCTGCGGACTTGGGCTCTGCACGGCTCTCCTCTGTGCATTGATCTTAAACACCTACATTCCTGCACTTTTTTTTATCTCTCTTTTCTATATTGCCTTTCTTTTTATCTGCTGTAATTTGCGGCAGGCTCTGAGTATCCGGGATATGGCGTACTCGCTGATATTCCCGCTGCTTGTTGGTGGTTCTATTTTCATAATTGCCGTCTGAATTTTTGGAGATCGAAATATGTACAATCGAGTCAGACGACAAGACACAACGCGCCAGAACGGATGAGAAATCTGTCCTCAAAGAGGTACAACGTGAAGGACGACACCGCAAAACAGAAACTTTTTGAACGCTCAACACTGCTGGTAACCACTGTGACCTCGTTTATGGCACCTTTTCTGTTTTCCTCGGTCAACGTTGCGATGCCCGCCATTCAGAAAAGCCTCGATCTGGATACCGTTCAACTCGGCTGGGTGGCAACCGCATATTTACTGGCCATGGCGGCAGGCCTGGTCCCCGCTGGCAAAATTGCTGATATCTACGGAAGAAAAAAGCTCTATCTACTGGGCCTGACGGTATATCTTGCTGGCACTGTGGCCGCTGTTTTTACAAGTACGGGAGCGGTTCTTATCCTCTCACGCGCCATACAGGGCCTCGGCTGTGCCATCTTTGCCACCACTGGAATGGCAATGCTGACCGCAATCTTTCCCCCCCATAAACGGGGCAGGGTTATAGGTATCTATGTGGCGGCTGTATATGTCGGTCTCTCCGTTGGCCCCTTTGTCGGAGGTCTGCTCACCGAATATTTTGGCTGGCGTATGGTCTTTATCGGTACCCTGCCCCTGGGTGCAGGGGCCCTGGTTCTGGCCTCTTTTCTTCTGAAAGGAGAATGGCGGGGGGAAGGAGAACAATTTCTGGATATACCGGCTTGTCTGCTCTATGTCCTGACCATCCTCTCTCTGGTGTATGGGTCGACACTCCTCCCAGCACGCAACGGTGTTCTTCTTGTCTCCTTGGGTGCGGTTCTGCTGGCTGTTTTTATCACCGTTCAGATGCGGGCCTCCTATCCTGTTTTTGAAGTCAGGCTTTTCACCGAAAACCGGCGTTTTGCCTTTTCCTGTCTTGCCGCCCTGCTGCATTATTCTGCATCCTTTGGGGTCATCTTTTTGCTGAGTCTTTATCTGCAATATATCAAAGGGTTGAGTCCTCGGGATGCCGGAACAATTCTTATGGCACAACCAGTGATTATGGCATTTTTTTCACCGATCACAGGACGTCTTGCAGACCGGGTTGAACCCCGTTATCTGGCAACGGCCGGGATGCTGATAACTGCCCTTGGGTTGTTATTCTTCAGAACCCTTGATAGAGCGACCACAACGGGTATGATTACGGTAGCTTTGGTATTGCTCGGTTTTGGCTTTGCACTTTTTTCATCGCCGAATATGAGTACCATTATGGGATCGGTAAAGAGACAATACTATGGGGTGGCATCGGCCACCGTTTCTACGATGAGGCTCCTCGGACAGATGCTGAACATGGCTGTCGTGGTGGTGGTCCTACGATATACAGTCGGCCATGAGGCTATTCAAGTACATAATTTTGATGCCTTTCTTACGGCGCTGCAGCTTTTATTTAGCATATCCCTTGTTTTTTGCTGTTTTGGTCTCGTCTTTTCCTGGTTTCGCGGCGAAACACAAACCTAGATCTTTGCAGCCCCGTGAGGAGTCGTAACGTGAACCCGACCGTTGAAAAATTTCTCTTTCCAGAGATCAACCGTTGGCTGTTACTGCGTATTGGCCTTATCGTTGTCATCTGCTATGTTGTCTTTAGCTCTCTGCTTATCCCTTTAAGGGTTCAGGGACAGAGTATGGAGCCAACCTATGCCGACAACTCTTTTGCCTTCAGCTGGTGCCTGCAATACCTCTTTGCCGACATTCAACGCTATGACGTCGTCACCGTTCGTTTTGCGGGCAAACGGGTGATGCTTCTCAAACGGGTTGTTGCCCTGCCCGGTGAAACTGTTGCCTTCCACCGGGGCATCCTCTACGTAAATGCAAAACCCCTGCCGGAGCCATACGTCCGCTACACCTCCGATTGGGAGCTTGCCGAGCGGAGGGTTGCTCCTGGTCATGTCTATGTGGTCGGAGATAACCGCTCAAAAGATATCAACCGACATCGTTTTGGCCAGGTCAGGATTGAGCGGATTATTGGAGGTGTTATCCCATGAACAAAAAACTGTTTCTCTTCATTATGATCGCCCTGGTCTCGGCAATCGCTGTTTATTGCATGTTGCCCAGCGATGAAAAAACCATCCACAAAAACCTCAAAACCCTGGCCGAATACGGCTCATCTCGGGTCGAAGAACCGATGCTGGAGACCATCAAACTGGCAGGGCTGAGCGCAAAGCTCTGTTCCACTCCATTCAGAGTCAGATTTGAGGCGATGCGCATTGAGAGGGTGTTAGGAGAAAAAGAGCTGAAAAATCATATTATTATGGTCAAAAAAAAGACCGAGGGGACAACCTTTCGTTTTGCCGATATACAGATACGCTTTCCCGGAGAAAACACGGCAGAAGTTAAGGCGACACTACAACTTGATGGCAACCTGCGCGGAGACTCCTTTACGGATGCCTATGAAACAGTCTTTACGCTGGAAAAAAGCAGCGGAGAATGGCTTTTTTCATCGCTGCAGGTTGTTGAGTTTATAAAACGCTAACCCGGATATTTTTTGAACATTGTGTCAAATTTTTAAAAATTGCTGATATTCAAATATACTATATCGAGAAAATATCCGGGGTAACCCGAATTTCCGATGCTTGTAGCAGTGAAACCGCATTTGTTTTATGCAGAGGGTATAAGCTGCAATAACATATCCACATTCCTCAAAACGCCTGAGTGCAAAGGGAATAACTGAAGGACAAAAGAGCAAAGGAGAACCCGGGCAATAAAAACCCAAGTTCTCCTCTATGCAAAAAAATCATGTAAAGATTACTACATACGAAAACGACTAGAGCAGATCTTGAATGGCCTCTTTTTCACCGAGAAGCTCATCCTCGGTTGCCTTCATCATTTTTCTCTGGAAGTCACTGATTTCAAGCCCCGTAACCTCCTGCCAGGCACCATTTTCACAGACTATGGGTCTGGCGTAAATAAGCTCTTCATCAATCCCATAGCTGTTACCCTTGGTGGGAACCCCCATGCTGACCCAAGAACCGTTGGACCCCAGGGCCCAGTCTCTCATATGATCGATGGCAGCCGAGGCAGCCGAGGCCGCACTGGATGCTCCACGGGCCTTGATGATGGCAGCGCCGCGTTGCTGTACCGTCGGAATAAACTCGTTGACATACCAGTCATTATCGACCTTTTCTTTTACCGGGGCACCATCAACAGTGGCATAGCTGATGTCAGGGAACTGGGTGGCAGAATGGTTTCCCCAGACAACCATTTTTTCAACCTTGGTTGAATGGCTGCCTGTTTTTTCAGCGATCTGAGACAGAGATCGGTTATGGTCGAGGCGCATCATCGCCGTGAAATTGCGTGGATCGAGATCGGGCGCATTTTTCATTGCAATAAGGCAATTGGTATTTGCAGGGTTGCCGACCACAAGAATCTTGACATCACGGCTGGCATGATCGTTAAGCGCCTTGCCCTGAACGGTAAAGATTGCGCCATTTTCCTTTAACAGGTCGGAACGCTCCATTCCCGGGCCACGCGGTTTGGAGCCAACGAGCAGGGCAAAATCAACATCCTTGAAGGCAACATTCGGGTCATCGGTTACCACAACTCCGGCCAAAAGCGGAAAGGCACAATCGTTCAACTCCATAACAACACCGTTGAGAGCCTTCATCGCCGGAGGAATTTCCAGCAGTTGCAGGATGACAGGCTGGTCTTTGCCCAGCATATCACCAGCAGCAACCCGGAAAATAAGAGAATAGCTGATTTGACCGGCAGCGCCGGTTATTGCAATGCGTACTGGAGCTTTCATGTTTGTCTCCTTAGATCGTTGTATGTTTGTTTTTGCAGCGTTGCTTCAGCCCTCAAAAGAGTTGCAAATGCAAGGCTGCCCTATAAGCAGGAAGAGAGTATTGAGGGGCCTTCGGCCATAAAAATATGACAAGGTTCGTAAACGTCCCCATGAGCAGTTGCCATAATCAGAAACAGGCACTATGCAAATCTTACTTTTTTTGATCTTCCTTCATCAACTTGTAGATCATCGAGTCTATCAGCGCCTGCCAGCTGGCCTCTATTATATTGACGGAGACCCCTACCGTTCCCCAGCTCGACTCCCTATCCTTGCTTTCGATAAGGACCCTGACGCTGGCCTCGGTTCCATGTTCACCGGAGAGCACCCTGACCTTATAATCGGTAAGCTCAACCTCTTCCAGACAGGGATAGAAGGTGGTGAGCGCCTTACGGATAGCGGCATCAAGAGCATTTACCGGACCATCCCCCATGGCAGCGGTATGAACCTCACTGCCACCAACAAAGAGGCGGATCGTTGCCTCGGTCAGTGGTGGCCTGTCAATCCTGTACTTATGGCTCATCACCCGAAAGGTCTCAAACTTGAAGTAGTTTCTTTGCAGGCCCAGAGCCTTTCTCATCAACAATTCAAAACTGGCTTCAGCACATTCATACTGAAATCCACGGTTTTCCAACTCCTTGAGCTCGGCGATAATGGTAAAGAGCGCGGGATCGTCAGGTTGAAGATCCAACCCCCAGCGTGCGGCCTTGTGCAGGATATTTGAGCGTCCGCTCTGGTCAGAGATAAGGACCCTGCGGAAATTGCCAACCTTTGCCGGCGAGATATGCTCATAGGTGATCGGATTTTTCTGCACAGCGCTGACATGGATACCGCCCTTATGGGCAAATGCGGATTCCCCGACATAGGGCTGATATCTGTTGTGCGGCAGATTGGCCAGCTCTTCGACAAGACGAGAGGTCCGATGGAGACGGTCGATATGCTTGTTTACCGAACAGTCAACCCCGAGCTTGAAGACCAGAGCCGGAATAACCGATGTAAGATTGGTATTACCGCACCGCTCTCCAAAGCCATTGATGGTGCCCTGGATATGGGTTACCTGGGCCTCGGTTACAGCAATAAGGGAATTGGCAACGGCTGTTTCCGAGTCGTTATGAGCGTGTATTCCGATTGCGACCTCTTTTCCAAGTCCCTTGAGATGACTCCGCACCCGCGCCACGATTGGCGGGATCTCATGGGGCAGGGTTCCACCATTGGTATCACAGAGAATAATGGTCTGTGCGCCACCATCTGCTGCACTGGCAATTGTCTGCAAGGCGTATTCTTCGTTGGCCTTGAAACCATCAAAAAAATGCTCGGCATCGTAGAACAAATAGTCAACATTGGGCCGTAAAAAAGCCATTGTGTCGGTAATAAGCTGCAGATTTTCTTCGAGCTGAATATCCAGGGCCTCGGTGACATGAATATCCCAGCTTTTGCCAAAGATCGTGATGACAGGGGTCTGAGCCTCGAGCAGGGCACGCAGGTTTGGGTCCTGTTCCGGGGTGTTTCGGTAATGTCTTGTCGATCCGAAGGCTGCCAGCTTGGCGTGCGCAAGATGTACATCGCGTACTTTTTTAAAATACTCGACCGACATTGGGTTTGAACCCGGCCAGCCACCTTCGATATAATCTACGCCAAGCTCGTCAAGGGCGGCGGTTATCTTTATCTTGTCATCAACCGACAAATTAAAGTTTTCGGCCTGGGTTCCATCACGCAAGGTTGTGTCGTAGAGCTCTATGAATTGGGGCATATTTATCGTCGTGTTTGGTTTTCTGTTTACGATACTGTGAGGCGGCTGCGCGGTTTCTGGTCTTGGGGCCTGTTCCTGCCCGCAACGACAAGGTCTATAGTAACAGATTCCCTCCGCAAGGGCCCTGACTGACAAAACGACAGCGCAAGATTCCGCAACGGCTGAAAATCTACCACGAAAACAACCCGTTTGTCCACGATGAAGCAATAAAATACTCGCTCTATCCAGAAAAAAGCCCCCACTTTACAAATTTTTGCTATACTTGTATCAGATATGTTTGTTGCCGGGAAAACTGCCGTCGATAAAGGTTGAATAACAATTTTTACCACGACTGAACAGAGGCAGACAGGGCAGGTTTCTCGTCTGCAACACCCCTCAGACGCCCAGATCTGTACAAGTGCGATTTTTCACCAGCGTTACGCTCTGCCCAAAATGGTGATCGTCCAAGGAAAGAGATCTCTCTGAGATGATTTTTCAATTAAATCAAGGCCTGCAAACAATGAAAGATTCTACAACCGGCGAGATATGGCATGAGTATTATGCCACTTTTCCGTATTTCGATGCTGAGCATATCCGACCAGGATGTCATGCCCAGACCTTGCTGCATTCTAAAAGGAGTGATAAGGCAATTGTACTTGTTCATGGCCTGAGTGATTCGCCTTATACCACCTTTGCCATCGGTCTCTTTTTTCATCAGGAACTCGGCTACGATGTCTATCTGCCCCTGTTGCAGGGCCACGGTCTTGACAAGGAAACGGTAAGGCCGGGTATCCGTTTCTCGCTTGCCGAATGGAAAAAGAATCTCCGCTATGCCGTTGAGATAGCCGGGCAAGGGGGACGCCGGGTATCAGTAGGCGGGTTTTCGGCAGGCGGTGCCCTGGCCTTTCACTATGCGGCAACGGCGGATGATTTTGCCGGAGAGCTCTATCTTTTTGCCGCCGCTTTTGGCATATATGGCGGTAGAAACGCGCTACTCAGTTCTTTCGTAGAAAAAAGCCTGCGCGCCCTGCCACGATTTTCTGCAAGGGGGCGTCTTCTCGTTGGCAAAAACCCGTGCAGATACTCGCGGATTCCGCTGCCCGCTGCCCGTGAGCTGGCTTTCTTAATGAAAGAAAACAAGAAGTTGCTGCAAAGGATAGAAAAAGAAGATTCTTTCTCACAGAATATTTTTTCCGCCTGGTCTGAAAGGGATAGAGTTATCCGGGTTGACCTGCTTCGGGGCTTCTCGGAGATCTTTTCTCAAGGGCAATTCGTCTTCTTCGCTATTCCCGCCAAAGCCCTGGTTCGGCATACCGAGTTCGTGCTGGCCGAGCCGATATATGCAGTAGACAGCACGCCCGGAGAGCCTCCAGTTGAAATCGCCAATCCCCTTTTTGCTGAAATGATGCAGGCCATATCAGATTTCGAAAATTCAGCACGCCCAACGTCCTGAGACACCTTGCCCTTACGACTCGCTGTTCGATAAACGTTTGCTCAAATCTCTCTGGAAGAGCAGCCTGTTCACAAGCCCTGCCCCCTCACCTGCAGGTGGGGAGTTTTTTCGGGCAGAAGTTTGCAAGATCAAGATGAACCGGGAGCTGTTTTCTCTTATAATTAGGCACTTTCAAGCTGTTAAAAACTGCAGCTGAAAAGCAATGAACAGCAATAAAAACATATTGACAGTAACGAGTCGCTGGTTTATTTTAGGCTCTCTTCAGGCAACGTGTTCCTCGGTAGCTCAGTCGGTAGAGCAGGTGGCTGTTAACCACCCTGTCGGCGGTTCGAGTCCGTCCCGGGGAGCCAGAATTTTGAGGCTTAGTAAACCTTACTAAGCCTTTTTACTTTGTCGGGGCGTAGCGCAGCCTGGTTAGCGCGCCTGCCTTGGGAGCAGGAGGTCGCAGGTTCGAATCCTGCCGCCCCGACCATCTAATAAAATAAGGGCTTTGAGCAATAACGGCCGCTTAGAGCCTTTTTTTATTGCGTTTTTTCGAGATGATTTTTTATCTGTTTGTGTCTTGTAATGTCGCTTGTGTTGTGTAAAATTATATGGTGTCGAAAAATTTACACCAAAATTTACACCAAAAACGGGGCGACATGGGCAGCATCACAAAGAGAAAGAAAAAATATGGGTATTCCTATCGCGCCCAGGTGATGGTGCGCGGCCAGCGGGAGACGAAGACATTTGATGATGAGATCCAGGCCAGGATCTGGATGCGGGATAAAGAGAAATCGCTGGCAACGGGTGAACCGCTTGATGGGGAAGTGCCGAAAGGAGACATGCTCATTTTTGAGGCCATGGAGCGGTTTATTATCGAATCGCGGGCGATACGATCGAGGGCGCAGATTGCGTCATACCATACGACAGAAAAACAGTTCAGGAAGGTTTTTTCGGAGCGTACACGCATGTCTGAAATCACCCATCAGGATATGTCTGCCCACGTCTTAAAACGGATGACAGAGGACGGTGTTGGGCCGACATCGATAAAAAACGAGCTGTCGTTTATCCGAGGGGTCTATCAGAAAGCGGTTGACTGGGGCGTAAATATCCCCTCTCCGGAGTTGTCCATTAAACGACCGAGGCCCAAGATGCAATCAAGAGAAGATCGGCTTGACAAGATCATTAAAACCGACGAGCTGGCAGAGATTTTTCGGCGGGCGAAAAGGGCTAGAAACAATCTGTATCTTTATCTCAAGTTTTTGCTCTATACGGGGATGCGGCCCAGCGAGGCGGCGGAGCTCTATTGGGAAAGACTGAAAAAAAGTGACGAGGCAGAGGCAGAAAGAAAAAACCTCCCGACAGGCTTTGTTGATTTGAAGCGGGGAGGTTTTTCAAAGATTGGCACAAAAACGGCGACGCGTTTTGTGCCAGGCCACGCGGAAGCAGTCAAGATCATCGAGACCCTGGCAGAAGATCGCCCGCCTGGCAAGAAGCTGGTTTTTCTTGACGATAAATATATCAATCGTTTCCGCGCATATACATTTTATCGGCGATCTTTTTGTACCGTGAAAAAGAACAGCAGACCCGACGAAAAGGATCTGCGCAGCGCGATTAACTTCTATTCATTTCGACATACGTTTCGAAGCCGGCTCGAAGAGTGCGGCGTGTCAACGGCAACCGCCGAGACAATAATCGGCCATAGCGATCAATCGTCTAAGTTTACGTACATACATCTAAGCGATGAGGCGTTGATTGCGGCGATCAAGATGTTGGACTTTGGGATAGATATGTAGCAACAACCAAGACAAAGAACTTAACTTCTAAAAAAGATATGCCGACCAATTTTTGTTATTCGTGTCATTGATTTTGACCAGGCGGGTGCTTGGATATAGTCGGCAAAGTAATGATCTGCTCCCTGCAAAAACTCTCCATGTCTTTGCTCTTTCAGCGTTGCTGAGGCGGCTTTCAACGCGACTATAAAAGACTCGTAGTCTTTTATCGGAGGCAAAACTCCGCCGTTATACCAGCTGAATTGCATCGGGGCGAGAACGACTCCCTTGATTGATTGTCGGCGTTTTTTGGCGCGGTTGAGCACAACGTGGCATACCGCTTTCTGGCCAGGGAAAGGCTCGCCCCGTGCCTCGTGATATGCGTTGACGGCAAGCCAGAAAAGATCGTTACAGCTCTTCATCATGTCTGTTCTTTTTGCGGGCTTTTTTCTTCAAGCTTTCAACAACAGAGGTCAGCTCTTCCAGCGCAGAAGGCACTTTCTGTATAATAACAAGAGCGTTCTCTATTCTTTTCAAACGATCATCAAGAGCTTTTCTGTCTACTCGCATTTCCGCAAGCACTCTATTTATTTCAGAGACAGCTTCCACTTGTTCGATCCTCCGCTCGTTCATCGCTATCGTAAGCCGGTGCTCGAATTGCAATAAGATTTTGTCCAATGCTTTATCGAGATCTGCCTTGTAAGCGACTTCGTTTTTGCAGCTTTCAGCCCTCCTCTCAAAGTGTGAAACTCTTCCCTGCAAGTTTTCAAGTAAATCAGAAAACCTTGTCTCTTTTGCACCATAGCGCCAGGACGCAATAAGCAGCGCTATAACGCCGCCTCCCAGGGCACTGACGATGTATAATATGTCTCTAATCCAGTCGACCTGGGAGCCATCAGTCATCTTATCTCACTATGCTGTTTTTTTAAAAAGGCCAACAGTGTTGGCAAACTTGACAAACGCAGCGACAATAGTCTCGATTGCAGGCCAAATATTGCTCAAGCCATCATACGCCGCCGAAAGCATCTCTTTCAGCAATGCAAGTTTTTCTTTACCCTTGCCACCTTCCGGGAAAACATCTTCCAGCTTTCTTACAGCTTCTATAATAGCTGGAATCATTTGTATAACTAACAAAGCGTCTTTCATCTTTCTCCTCCTCTTTAGCCAAGAAATAGTTTTTCCCAGAAGCTTTCCCCGGGAATATCTTCCGGGTTTCTCTCAGCCCTGGCTATAGCCTTTTCGATTTGACTTTTTGTAAAAAGCGCAGGAGACGTCTCTCCTCCCGAATACGCGACCATAACCGGGAAATATTCAAGCTGAGAGCCAAATCTGCGGTCTTTGTTTTCCACTTTTTCTGCGAGGTGTATCTTTGATTTCATTATTAAACCCCTACTTTTTTACTTGATGCTGTTGTTATATAACCGTTGATCAAGGCGAGGATCGCAGCAATGATCGAGGCAATCTCGACCATCTGCTCATCTGTAACCGGTATCTCAATACCGAATATTTTGAATACAGCGATTAGCCCGGCAATGACTGCGGCAACGCTGTTCGTCAGGTTTTGCCCTTTCTTCCATATGGCCGGGTTACTGAGTTCGTGACCGGCCTTTAGTGCTTTTATCAATGATAGCATGTAACCGCGCCTCCCTCTTTTTACGCTTTTTTGCTGTCCACCAACGCCAGATCGTTGCGATCGGGATCGAGACCATAACCCTGCGCTGTTTTACCCTGTCAAGCAGATCCATTTAACAATGTCCTGCAGCTCTGCTCTCGCACGAGCAACCGCCAACACGATCAACCCACCAGATGCCGTTGCCGTACACGGCACCTGCAGGGCATACCGGCGGCGGTGTCTTTTCATCTTTGCCGCAATCAAGACAGGTTCCGGCATCTGTCGTGCCGTTGTTACGCTCTTGAGATATGACCTGCTGCTGTATATTTCCACCTGGCAAAATCATTCTTCACCGATCTCTGGCCCTTAAACATCGATCTCATAATACGGCAGGGATGGAGCCTTGCCTTTCACCTCTCCGGCCGCAACAAACACCTTGTCACCGACAGCAACACTTATCGCGCAGCGCAGGCGCATTGCACCGCCGGTCATACTCGTTGCCGAAACAGTGCCGTCTGTATGTATTGCGGTTATCTCTGCAACCTCCTGGGCTGCCGGCTTTATCAACTCTTCAAACCGCCGCCAGATATTAATTGCCACGATAGCGCTCCACATCGATGTTTTGATTAACGATGATTCCTTTCCCGCTCTGCCAGACGGCAGAAATATCAACTCCAACGACCTGACCGCGCCAATCCTGCCCGCCTTCTGTCATCGATACGAGCATCCCGGTCTCGAGCAGGCCGGGCAGATCGCCTGGGGCAGTCAGCGGCAGCTCAAGCTTTTCCTTGCTCCATTTGCCGGAGCGGCCGATAATCATCTTGCCCCGAGCGCGGCAGGGGGCGGTTTCGGTGAGCAGGGCATCGGTCACCATCGGAGCGACCCGGTCACCTGCGCTGCCTGCACGATAGACCTTGCACAACACGCCCTGTGTCTCACCGCTGACAAAAACCGCGTTATAGGCAACGCCGGGCATAAACTCACGGCTGAGCTGCCGCACTACATAGTCAGAGATCGACAGATCAGGCGTTGCTGACGGCCAGTTCCATGGCAACGAATGCAGGCGGGGGCGGACAATGAGCTGCGTATTTTGCCGGTGCGTCTGCAGGCGGCCGCCGGTCGCTTCGGCAACGGCCTGGATCACTTTCAGCGGCGACATGTTATTCCAGGTCTGTGCCCCTGGAGGCACCAGCCAGCTGTCAAAGGCAGCAAAGTCGATGGTCCAGCCGGTGTTGAGCAATTGTTCTTCGGCAATCTGCACCGAGGTAATCTGATTGCTGTTGACCCCGGTGGACAAAGGCGCATAGGGCGTTGCCAGCTCAGCCGACGTCGATCGGCCGGTGATTGTGTATTCGGCATTGCCAAAGCGTTTTTGCTCGGCCCAGGACTCGATCATAAACCGCCAGCTATAGCCGTTGATCGTTGCCATTACCTCAACCGGGTCTGAGGACGGATCGACAAGCGGCAGGCTGGCCGCCGGAATCCGGGCGGTAAATCGCCAGCACCAGGAGTCGATATCAGCCTGAGCACTCATCGAAAAAACCTCGATCGGCATATTGTCAGAGACTCTGATAAGCGACGCGCTGTTCATAATGACGAGGACCAGATATTGCGGTGTGACGGGCCAGGACGCAGGCTTGATGTAGATGTAGTTGTCCCGCCAGCCGGAAGGCTCACGCTGCGAGCAGCGCAGATCGTATGACATATCCTCAAAATAAAAATCGATATTATCGCCGTCACCAACATGGCTGAGCAGTGTATGCAGGTTGATTGCGACCCCGGTTCCCGCCGGGATCTGGTATTTGCGCCGACAGAGGCGTTCATAGAGCTGCCGGCCCCAGTATGCCCGGTGCAGGATATCTTTTGCCGGTAGACTGTTTCGCCATGGCAAGACGATATCTGCATCAAGCGCGCGATCAAACTGCCGCCAGACAAACACCCTGGTGAGATCGTGAGGCTGGTTACTGCGCCAGGGCAGATGCAAAAAGATGTCTGCGTCATGCAGGCCCGACCAGCGGCTGGTAAACGCACAATCCCTTGCCGGCCGATCGCCCCAAAAAGATGCAACCGGCTGTGCATTGGCTCTTTGGGTAGATCGCCAGGGGGCGAGCATCTCGGTATGTATCGGTTCCGTTGCCGACCAGGGGAGACGCAACGAATGTTTGACCTGCCTTTGCGTGCGAGTAAAGACGATCTTGACTGTACGATCTTTTTTGGGCCAGTGGCCCCAGGGCAGGGCGCAACCGACGTCACATCGAGATGTCTTGCTCCAGGCAAAGGCTGTGCCAAATGGCTGTTGCGGCGAGCTCTCATCAGGCGGCTCCGGATCCGGGCCGGACCCGTCGAGCGGTGGCCAGCATTTGTCAACAAACGCAAAATCCAGTGTCGTATCTGATAACGCTTCTGCCAGATTAAGTCTAATATCGTCGCCCGGCTGCGGGCGGAATATTTCGCAAACCCGAGAAATCTCGCCCAGGCGGAAGGCAAGACTGTCCCCACGAGGGGGGCTATACTCGTCGGAAAAGGCAAACTGAAGCGGATATGAAGGCTCATACACATTATTACTCCGCAGTTACCTGACTCACAAAATCTGCTGTCTCGGCGTTATAGTCGCCCGCGTCATCAAAAGCGACAATCAGAAGCGACTGCTCGGGATACTCATTGATATGACTGATCTGCCAGCCACCGGTTGCCGGGTCGCTCAAGGTTGCCGCAACGCATTCAAGAGAGTTGCGAACAAGCACAACAACCCGCCGCTGGGCCGGACTGCCGTTGACGGTCACCGTCCCGGCAAGCCGGTGCCGGTCTGTGCGCGGAACCGGGGGCAGCATTACCATCTGCGGGAAAAAGAGAGGATCCATCATGGCCTCCAGTTGTCTGAAATATCAATAAGACTTAAAGAATTCTGGCCCTGGATACCGTGATGAACGCTGTAAAACTGGTGCCCATCGACAACGATCGTCTCAAAGTTATCTGCGTCAGAGAGGCTGAAACAGGGTGCCCATAAACCCGGGATATAGCCTCTGAGCGAATAGGCCGCTGCATCGTTGAGATAGTGGCGGGTAAAGATCTTGCGGCTGTTGACCGGGGGGTAGCCATTGCCTACCCCTGGCTTGGCGTCATTCGTCGGCCCACCGCCAGCGCAGAGGTACGGATAACAATAGCCGGCATCTCCTGCGCTGTTTCTGGCAACGGCAATATCCACCTGATTCTGGCCAGAGACGAATGTAGAAATGCCTCTGCCGACAGCCTCATTGAGATGACTCTGCCCGGAATATCCAACTCTCGACCCGAAGAGCATACAAAAATAAGGATCAGAGGCATGAACAGAAATACCGTCACCAAAAAAGCATATGCCAGCGGCTGGAGCCTGGCCGTCAATGGACGTTGTTGTAAAGGTTGTCCAGATAAAAAGGATAAAAAAACGATGATCAGCAATAAGCAGCCAGGGGATGGGTGTGGTGTTGCCCCACTGCGAACTCATGATATACCGCGACTCAGCGATAAACGGAAACGAGCCATTATCAACATCGGTCATCATTTCGTAGCCCATAAGGGCGTTTTGATTTACCCCTCCATACGTCCCGTCAACCTGAAGAAATAACCCCGATCCCGCCGTCGGATCGTTTCGAAATGCGGCCTTGGTTCCGTCGGCATTGATAAAGGGGCGGGTCCAGCCTGCGCCCTGTTTGCTGCCGTAGCCATCGACAAGGCAGGCGGTCAACACCTCGATCAAGGCTTCTCTCTGACCGCGCATGACCGGGGCATTGCTGTCGTCGTATTTGTATATTGTTGGTGCTGCCATTATGCTGCGTCTCCTCGTGGCTGTATCGTAAAGTAGTCTTCCGGCTCCTGCTCCGGCCCTTGCAGTGTTGTCCGCACCGCCCAGATCGAGCCGGTGGCTGAGCGGGTATTAAAGCGTAGCACATTGCCGGCGGCCCAGCCTGCTCCCCAGCCCAAGTAGTTGATAAAAAAGTAAGGTTTATTTGTGACACTGTTGATCGGTTGGCAGTCCTGGGTGATATAGCCTTCGCCGACAATGCCGCGTTGTTCAGCGACGATATTGAAATGCTCGGCAGAGTCAAAAACCAGCGCCCAGCGGTCATCGACAGCACCCGCGTTTGTTATTTCAACCGGATAGTCAATACTGTTATAGGTCGCGTTTGCGGCATCACCGATCACGTCATCATCAAAATCACTTGTCCAGGTCTTTTGATCAAAGAGGTTATAGGCCCTTGCCTGCAGATCACCAAACAGCAAGGCAGAAGAGACCTTGGTGCCGTCGACGGGATAGTCGTGGGAGAGCCCCCGGCTCAGGCTGATCTGCCCGTTTATCTGGGCGCGGCTGACAAGTATTGCATCCTCGATCTTATGGACAATGACCAGGGGTAGGGTATAGCTGCTAAAATCATTATCTGTTGTCGAAATTGTCAGCGTACTGCTCTCTTCGACAAAGTTGTACATCGTCGAAGGGATACGCACCGGCGGATCGGCAGAGTCATACAGCTCAACCGAGCTGGCGGTACGCGGCAGGGTGATCTCTGTGCCGCCGGCAACAGAGCCGGAGTGGGTCAGGCTGTCGGTATTATGTATAACGACGGCATCGCCAGGCTTGACGATGGGCACCCGGCCGTCGACCGGCAGACGCACAGGGTTGATGCCAAGCAGACCGGCATCGAGCGGGATATAGGAGTAGACAACACAGGCGTAGGTAAGCGAGTCGGCATAGACCGGTTCCGGCTTCCAGACCTGTGAGTTGTCATCTGTGACCAGATCTTCGTTGTACCACTCCTCGGTCGTATAGGACGGGTCGTTTGCGATGAGTTGGCCAAAGCCGATGGTTACAATACCTGTTTCTGCGTCGACAAAGCCGGTCAGCCACTCGCCGGTCAGATCCCCATCCTCGTTTGCCTGGGCCGTGAACTGTTTGCCGTGCATTGTCACGCCAGAGACCGTGAAAGAGGCACTGCGCAGCGGAGCCCCTGCAGTGCGAAAGTTGACTTCGGTGACATACTGGCTGCCCAGCCTGCCGGCAAGCGATTTGACCGAGAGTGTGTTTGCCCCCTTGTCGTACACATCAAGACTTACAATGCCGCTGAGATAGTCGATACTGCCGCGCAGGATACCAACCCCTGTCGCTGGATCCATATTTGAGTAGATACTGCCGCGGACATCAAAAAACTCATCTCCGCCCCATTCAAAGATCACAGAACCGGGGACAATCGGAATATTGATACAGTTTTTGGTCAGCTGTATCTGAAATGGTGGCGCTGTGATCTGTTCGCTTTTTGCCTGGGCTGTGGCCGCATTAAGGGCGTACCGGGCAATGGCTGAACAGGTCGAAGGCGCCGGGTTGTTGACCTGGCTCTTTTTATAACTCGTCGATGTGCTGCTGTTTGTCGACGATCCGGACTGTGATCGATATGGCAGTGATGCGCCGCTGACTTTTTTCTTCCCCATTTTAATGCCTCCAGTCCGAACTCGTGCTGCCTTGCTCGGCCTTGGCCTTACTCGCTCTGGCCGAGATTGTGTATGTCGTTGATGTTGCTGTGCTTAAATCGAGTAATACCGCGCCGGTTACATAGTCGACCGTGCCAGTTATGCCGCCTGCAGCGAGGGTTACGGTGTTTTCCTGCTCATCAAGGGCGTAGGTATCGCTGCCGGTTGTGCCGCCCGTTGACCCTCCGGGGCCGCCCGAAGAGCCGGTCTTGTTGCTGTATGCCGACGAATCTTGCAGACTGGCCCGGCACT
>PDWJ01002817.1_pt1 | contig 21783 bp, 9 predicted proteins | sample 1430881 | NCBI WGS metagenome assembly PDWJ01 (sample SAMN01162460, study PRJNA174530) | Oral metagenome, whole genome shotgun sequencing project. | biome: Marine environment; feature: Marine mammal; material: Swab sample of the gingival sulcus; isolation source: swab sample of gingival sulcus... | reverse complement strand
CGCGTGCCACTTTAATGGGCGAACAGCCCAACCCTTGGGACCTTCTCCAGCCCCAGGATGTGACGAGCCGACATCGAGGTGCCAAACCACTCCGTCGATTTGAGCTCTTGGGAGTGATAAGCCTGTTATCCCCGGAGTACCTTTTATCCTTTGAGCGACGACCCTTCCATACGGAATCGCCGGATCACTATGCTCTACTTTCGTACCTGTTCGACTTGTATGTCTCACAGTCAAGCGCCCTTATACCATTATGCTCTACTGACGGTTACCAATCGTCATGAGGGCACCTTTAGAATCCTCCGTTACTTTTTGGGAGGAGACCACCCCAGTCAAACTACCCACCTATCAATGTCTCCGCATGCAGATTAGACTACAGATATGTCAGGGGTCATATTTCAAGGGCGGCTAACCTACTCCTGGCGAAGCAGGGTCAAAGCCTTTGACCTATCCTACACAAGACATACCCAAAGCCAATGATAAGCTATAGTAAAGGTTCACGGGGTCTTTCTGTCCCGTTGCGGGTAAACGGCATCTTCACCGTTACTACAATTTCACCGAGCTCATGGGCGAGACAGCGCCCGGATCGTTACACCATTCGTGCAGGTCGGAACTTACCCGACAAGGAATTTCGCTACCTTAGGACCGTTATAGTTACGGCCGCCATTCACCGGAGCTTCAGTTCAGAGCTTCTCAGAAAACTGATAACACTTCCCCTTAACTTTACGGCATTGGGCAGGCGTCAGGCCTTATACATCATCTCTCGATTTAGCAAAGCCATGTGTTTTTGATAAACAGTCGCCCGGGCCATTTCACTGCGGCTCCGTACAAAGTACGGTGCGCTCTTTCTCCCGAAGTTACAGAGCTATTTTGCCTAGTTCCTTACCCATGAATCACTCGATCGCCTCAGTATTCTCTACCAGACTACCTGTGTCGGTTTGTGGTACGGGCAGCAATTATCTGAAGTTTAGAGGTTTTTCTAGGAAGTATGATTACAGCCATTATGAACTTATCCGAAGACTCGCCCTACTATCAGGTTCGACACTCCGAGCGGATTTACCTACTCAGCGTATATCTACACCCTTCAACGTACTATTCTGTCAGTACGCAGACTTTTCACAACTTCGTCACCCCATCACAATAAATGCCGGTACAGGAATATTAACCTGTTATCCATCGACTACCCCTTTCGGGTTTGCCTTAGGTCCCGACTAACCCCGATCCGATTAGCGTTGATCAGGAAACCTTAGTCTATCGGCGTGTATGTTTCTCACATACATTATCGTTACTTATGCCTACATTTTCTTTTCCAGCTACTCCACCAAACCTTACGATTCAGCTTCAACGCCACTGGAATGCACCCCTACCACTGTTAGTAAACTAACAATCCATAGCTTCGGTAATATGCTTAATGCCCGATTATCATCCGCGCACGACCGCTCGACTAGTGAGCTGTTACGCACTCGTTAAATGAATGGCTGCTTCCAAGCCAACATCCTAGCTGTCAAAGCAGTCACACCACGTTAGAACAACTTAGCATATATTTAGGGACCTTAGCTGATGGTCCGGGTTGTTTCCCTTTCGGACACGGACCTTAGCACCCATGCCCTCACTCCCGTGTATATCTTACGGCATTCGGAGTTTATCAAGGTTTGATAGGCGGTGAAGCCCTCTAGCCTTATCAGTAGCTCTACCTCCGCAAGACTCAACCACGAGGCTGCACCTAAATGCATTTCGGGGAGTACGAGATATCTCTTGGTTTGATTAGCCTTTCACCCCTACCCACAGTTCATCCGAACACTTTTCAACGTGTACCGGTTCGGTCCTCCACCTCGTTTTACCGAGGTTTCAACCTGACCATGGGTAGATCACCAAGTTTCGCGTCTGCCCCCTCTGACTAACACGCCCTGTTAAGACTCGCTTTCGCTTCGGTTGCAGTACTTAATACCTTAACCTTGCCAAAGAGGAGCAACTCGTAGGCTCATTATGCAAAAGGCACGCAGTCACTCCAATAAATTGGAGCTCCTACAGCTTGTAAGCGTACGGTTTCAGGGACTATTTCACTCTTCTATTCGAAGTTCTTTTCACCTTTCCCTCACGGTACTAGTTCACTATCGGTCTCTCAGAAGTATTTAGCCTTACCGGATGGTCCCGGCAGATTCCCACAGAATTTCACGGGTTCCGTGGTACTCAGGATACTCGCCTCTTACATTATGTTTACGTGTACAGGACTATCACCTTGTATCGTCAAACTTTCCAGAATTGTTCCACTTAATAATGCTCGATTACGCAAGTCCTACAACCCCGCTAATTGCCTAAACAATTAGGGTTTGGGCTGGTCCCGTTTCGATCGCCTCTACTCAGGGAATAACTATTGTTCTCTTTTCCTCCGGATACTTAGATGTTTCAGTTCTCCAGGTTCGCCTCCCACAAGTGGGATAATAGTGCTTCACACTATTGGGTTGCCCCATTCGGAAATCATCGGATCACAGGTTATGTGCACCTCCCCGAAGCTTATCGCAGCTTGTCACGTCCTTCATCGCCTCTGAGAGCCTAGGCATCCGCCATACGCTCTTAGTAACTTTTTTCACCAATATTATATTAAATATTGAGGTTGATTTTCTTACAGTATGTCAAAGAACTTTTTTCCTGTTAAAGGAATTGTGGAAATGTTTGGAATTGAACCAAAATATGACCCTAAATGTCATCACTCCATATAATAAAACTTAATAAGGTATAAACCTTTAGAACTTGTGGAGAATATCGGAATCGAACCGATGACCTCCTGCGTGCAAGGCAGGCGCTCTAGCCAGCTGAGCTAATCCCCCGTGTTTAGTAGTCCCGCGCAGAGTTGAACTGCGGACCTCTACATTATCAGTGTAGCGCTCTAACCGACTGAGCTACGGGACTATATTTAAGAATCCGCAAATCTCCATTTGGAACTATAATAACTCGGGATTATATGAAAAAGGAAGAGGAAGTATAGATCAACAATCTTAATAAATCTATCTCTAAAAAGGAGGTGTTCCAGCCACACCTTCCGGTACGGCTACCTTGTACAAGGCCCGGGAACGTATTCACCGTATCATTGCTGATATACGATTACTAGCGAATCCAACTTCATGGAGTCGAGTTGCAGACTCCAATCCGAACTGAGATTGGTTTTAGAGATTAGCACCACGTCGCCGTGTAGCTGCCCTTTGTACCAACCATTGTAACACGTGTGTAGCCCCGGACATAAGGGCCGTGCTGACTTGACGTCATCCCCACCTTCCTCACACCTTACGGTGGCAGTCTTGTTAGAGTCCCCGACATTACTCGCTGGCAACTAACAATAGGGGTTTCGCTCGTTATGGGACTTAACCCGACACCTCACGGCACGAGCTGACGACAGCCATGCAGCACCTTACAAGACGTCCGAAGAAATACTGCTTTCACAGTACGTCGTCTTGCATTTAAACCCGGGTAAGGTTCCTCGCGTATCATCGAATTAAACCACATGTTCCTCCGCTTGTGCGGGCCCCCGTCAATTCCTTTGAGTTTCATCGTTGCCGACGTACTCCCCAGGTGGATCACTTAATGCTTTTGCTCAGTCGCGTACAGTGTATCGCACACAACGAGTGATCATCGTTTACGGCGTGGACTACCAGGGTATCTAATCCTGTTCGCTCCCCACGCTTTCGTACATGAGCGTCAGTTACAGTTTTGCAAGCTGCCTTCGCAATCGGAGTTCTGCGCAATATCTATGCATTTCACCGCTACACTACGCATTCCGCCTGCCTCAACTGCACTCAAGAAAAGCAGTATCAATGGCAGTTCTACAGTTAAGCTGTAGGATTTCACCACTGACTTACTCTTCCGCCTTCGTACCCTTTAAACCTAATAAATCCGGATAACACTTGCATCCTCCGTATTACCGCGGCTGCTGGCACGGAGTTAGCCGATGCTTATTCGTACGGTACCGTCATTTTTTTACACGTAAAAAATATTCTTCCCGTACAAAAGCAGTTTACAATCCATAGGATCGTCATCCTGCACGCGGCATGGCTGGTTCAGACTTTCGCCCATTGACCAATATTCCTCACTGCTGCCTCCCGTAGGAGTCTGGTCCGTGTCTCAGTACCAGTGTGGGGGATCATCCTTTAAGACCCCCTAGCCATCATAGCCAAATTGGTGAGCCGTTACCTCACCAACAAACTAATGGCACGCATGCCTGGTGCAAGCACCATCGTTACCCCTCGACTTGCATGTGTTAAGCCTGCCGCTAGCGTTCATCCTGAGCCAGGATCAAACTCTTCGTTGTAAAAAAAGTTAAATACTTTACTCAAGATTTACTAAGAATTGACTTGTTGTCATTTCCTTACCTCTTCCAATATTTTCAAAGAACTTTATTTTTAAAACAGGATAACAATGTAAATTCTTAAATCCCGTAGTAAAATTTTCAATAATTAATTTAGAACTCTTTTCGCTTATAGCAAAATCACTTTCTCTAAAAGCGGTTGCAAAGGTAAACATTAAATTGTTTTCTGCAAATTTTTTCTCATTTTTTTGAAAAATTTTTCGCTTCTCTTCAAAACTAATCTCTTTCTAAAAGTGGTTGCAAAGGTAAACATTAAATTGTTTTCTGCAAACTTTTTTTATTTTTTTTGAAAAAGTTTTTCGCTTTTCCTCAAAACTAATCTCTTTTCTAAAAGCGGTTGCAAAGGTAAATATTAAATTTATTTTTGCAAACTTTTTTTCATTTTTTTGAAAACTTTTTCGCTTTTCTCTTTACGACTAATCTCTCTTTAAAAGCGGTTGCAAAAGTAAACATTAAATTGTTTTCTGCAAATTTTTTCTCATTTTTTTAAGAACTTTTTTCGCTTTTTCTTTCATTACTAATCTGTCTCTAAAAGCGGATGCAAAAGTAAATATAAAATTGTTTTCTGCAAACTTTTTTTTCATTTTTTGAGAACTTTTTTCGCTTTTTCCTTTACGTCTCATCTTTCTCTAAAAGCGGGTGCAAAAGTAAATATAAAATTATTCTATGCAAACTTTTTTTATCATAATTTTGTTTTTTTTTACTTATAGTATGTAAGTACTTGTTGTACTGAATATTACACAGTATAATATTTGTTATTTTTGTTTTTCACATATTTCTATACACCTTATATATATATATGTGTGCTAAAATACTTGATGTGGATATAATTTTGAAAGTTAATTTTATCACTTAAATCCAAAATATGTAAATAAAAATCTATTTCTCACTCAAAACACAATAAAACACTTCATTATTTTATTGTGTTTTAAGTACTCATAACGATTTCTATTGAATAAATTGGGGTAAAAAGTATAGGGATTTGGTTTAAAGGAAGCATTGAAAAAATAGAACCGGTTTTGTTTTTATTATTGGAAAGTAATGAAATTTAAATTATTTTTGAGAAAAAAAATTATGATACTAATTGAAAATGCGATGATTGTAAATGAGTACACAAGTTATAAGGGCAGTGTACTCATAGAAAATGGTCGAATAAAAAAAATAAGTAATGAAAAACTATCGTGTGAAGGTGGTGGTAACTATAAAAGAGTTATTGATGCAGATGGACTTATTTTAATGCCGGGTGTTATTGATATGCATGTGCATTTCAGAGAGCCGGGCTTAACCCACAAGGGGGATACTGAAAGTGAATCGCGTGCTGCATTAGCCGGTGGCGTTACTTCTTATGCTGAGATGCCTAATACTGTTCCTAAAACATTAGATACCGTAGCCCTAAACAAAAAAATAGAAACGGCAGAAAAACATTCTTACATAAATTATAGCTATTACATAGGGGCTTGGGGAGAAAATTCGGAAGTTTTAAAAACAGTAGATAATAGTCATGTGCCGGGAGTAAAGGTATTTATGGGGGCATCTACGGGAAATATGCAAATAAAGGATGATACAGTAGAAAAGGTTTATAACCAAAAAAATCTTAGAGTTACAGCTCATTGTGAGGATGATGAGATTATAGGAAAGAATATAAAGACTTTTTACGAAAAATATGGTGATGCCATACCTTTTAAGTATCATCCGGTAATACGTTCTACGGAAGCTTGCTTAAAGTCAACCCAAAAAGCTGTTGAGCTTACCAAAAAATATGGCAATAAATTGCATATTGCTCATATTTCTACAGAAAAGGAACTTGATTTTTTACAATCCGGCGATAAGCCTGAAAAAAAACAAATTACTGCCGAAGTGTGTACTCATCATTTATGGTTTAATGAAGAGGATTACAAACAAAAAGGAAGTCTGATAAAATGGAATCCCGCAATAAAAAAAGAAACAGATAGGCTGGCTTTACTACGCGCTCTGGCGGAAGACAAAATAGATATAATTGTTACCGACCATGCTCCGCATACTTGGGATGAAAAACAGGGTGATTATACTAAAGTACCGTCCGGCGCTCCGATGATACAACATAGTTTACAAGTGGCTTTTGAATTGTATAAACAAGGGTATTTTACTCTGGAACAGTTGGTAGATAAAATGTGCCACCAACCTGCTCGTTTATTTGGTATAAAAAATAGAGGATATATTAAAGAAGGGTACTTTGCCGATTTAGTTTTATTAAATCCCAATCAAAAATATACAGTGAAAAAAGAAAATATTTTATACAAATGCGGTTGGTCACCTTTGGAAGGGACAACTTTCAGTAGTAAACCGGAATATGTTTTTGTTAATGGAAATTTACTTTACGAAAAAGGAAAATTTGGTAAAAAAGGTATGGGTATGCCTTTAGTTTTTGATTTTTAAATAACTTAAGAACTACCTAATTTACATTATTTTAACACTTGACTAATTTTTATTATTTTAATATGAAAAATTTTACATTTATACTTAGTCTGGCTATAACAATATTTGCCTGCAACAATGAACAGACAAACTCTAACAATAAACAAAACAATAAAGAGACTATTAAAATAAAAATGCAAGACAGCCTTAATTTTGTTCCTGATAAAATGACAAGTATGTATGAACTGGCTGACACCTTATATTATACTGCGCAATTAAAAGCAGCCAATGAGGAAGAAGCCTTATATATGAACGATTGGGTTAAAAATTTAAAATTAAAAGAGTTTTCAGAAATGATTTTTAAAGCAGTAAATGAAGGCAAATTAACAGCGTATAAATACGGTTCAGATATTCCTATGACTAAAGAAGAAGTAAAAAAACTAAGAAAAGAAAATAAAAACTCCGAAATTGGAAAAATTCTTTTTGAAGAAGCATGGTATTTTGATGAAAAAAATATGAAAATGTATAAAAAAGTACGTTCCATAATGCTTGCATACGAAAGAAAAAATTCCGAAGGTGAAGTAAAAGGATACAAATCGGGAATAAAAGTTTATTTTAAATAACTTATAGCAAAACCGAACTCGACATAACCTTTTAATTTAATTTGTAAAAGAGTAAATATTAGTTAAACTTATATTGATTTTATTAAAATTTTAATATAACTTTACGCGTCAAATTATTTCTTACAAAATTCTCAAATCTGTTAATACTCATAGTTATGACAAAGAAAAAAATAATAATCTATTCGGCAGCATTAGTCGCTATTGTGGCACTGATAATAGGAATTGTATCTCTTACTCGAGAGAAATCAACCAATGCCCACAATCCGGAATTTGCAAAATACATAACCGCATATCCCTCGAATATGATTTCCAAACAAGGAAATATAAACATTCAGGTTACAAGTGATGTTGTTGAAGCTTTGAAAAATAAAAAAGAAGATATAAAAAATATTTTCAGTTTCGACCCTGAAATAAAAGGCACAACGAAACTAAACGGCAACATGCTTCAATTTATACCCAATGAAAACTTGCCGTCGGGAAAGAAATTCTACACAAAATTTAATCTCGGAAAAATATTAAATGTAAAAAAAGATTTAAAAGAGTTTACATTCTATTTCTCTGTCAGAGAACAAGAAATGGCTTTTGAAATAACAGAACAGCAAACAATTGATAACAAAGAACTTAAATATCAACAGATAAAAGGAACTGTAAGAACAGCCGATGTTGAAAAAACCGAAAAAATATCAAAAACAATTATAGCACGTCAAAAAGGGAATAAACTAAAAGTAGATTGGAAATCGGATGCAGACGGCACAAACCACTACTTCACAATAGATAGTATAAAAAGAGAAGAAGACGAAAGCACCATCGAAATAAAAATAAACGGACGCGACATAGGTGCAGCATATCATGGTACAGAAAAAATAAAAATACCAGGGTTCAAAACTTTTGAACTATTATCAACAAAAGTGTATAATGACCCCGAACAAAAATTACACCTCCAATTCTCAGACCCTCTAATGCCAAATCAAAATTTAGATGGATTAATAACAATACAAGGGATAAAAGATATAAAGTATCTTATAGATAATAACTCAATAATAGTATACCCTTCTGAACAAACCAAAGAGGTACTTAAGGTAAAAATAAACAAAAACGTTAAAAATATTTTAGGTTTCCCAATAGGCGAAGATTTAGAAGTAGCCGTTGCTTTTGAAGAACTAAAACCGGAAATAAACTTTCTCGGTTCGGGAAATATTCTGCCGGCAACCGAACAAGGAATGTTAGTACCGTTTGAAGCTGTAAACCTCAGAGCAGTAGACGTTGCAGTAATAAGAATTCATGAAAACAACATCATGCAATTTCTACAAAGCAACGATTTTAACGCATCTTATGAATTAAGATACGTAGGTACTCCTATTGCAATGGAAACTATTCATCTTGATAAATTCGGAATAAAAAATATGGGTGTGAAAAATCGATTTCACTTAGACCTTAACGAACTTATAAAAGCTGAACCCGGAGCAATATACCGAGTGGTATTTAAAGCACAAAAACAGTATTCGCTATACTCCGAAGCTATGGAAGGAAACGAATCTGACCAAGAAGAACTACAAAAATCCGGCAAAGCACTGACTTGGAATGATTTTAACGAACACTTCGGCTATGAATACTATCCTTGGGACGAGCGAGACGACCCCTCAAAAGAAGCATACTATTATGAACTTAAGAAAGGCAGAAACATACTGTCTTCAAACCTTGGAATTATTACAAAGAAAGGCAAAAACAACTCACTTAATGTTTTTGTTACCGATATGCTTACAGCACAACCCAAAGAAAACATAAACGTTGAATTGTACAATTATCAACAACAACTACTCGGCAACGCCATAACAAACAACGACGGCAAAACAGTATTCGATAATGCCGAAAGCGCATATTTCGTTATAGCCAAACACGGAAAAGAGAAAGGCTATATGCGTTTGAACGAAGGAGATGCACTAAACTTGAGTAAATTTGACGTATCAGGCAAAACCGTAGAAGACGGAATAAAAGGTTACATATACGAAGAACGTGGAGTAAGAAGACCGGGCGACTCTATATATATCACATTCGTACTGCATGAACAAGATGGGAAACTACCCCACAATTTGCCAATAAAATTCCGCATGACAGACCCACTCGGAAAATTAGTAAAAACCGAAACTCAAAATTTAAACACAACCGGATTTTATACCTTCAAAACAGCTACAAACTACAACGCACCAACGGGTAACTACCTTTTCAAAGCAGAAGTAGGAGCTTCTAAATTTACGAAAATAGTAAAAATAGAAACAATAAAACCTAATCGTTTAGATATAAAATTAGATTTCAACGAAGATATAATCAAAGAAAGCGAAGGTATAAATGCAGAGCTAAATGCAAAATGGCTACACGGAATGCCCGCAAAAGATATGCGCAATGTGGTAGAAGTAACAATGAGTACCACAAAAACCAAATTTAAAAAATATCCCGACTATACTTTCGATGACCCTGTAAAATCACATTATTTTGATACAGAAGTAATACACGAAGCCAAAACAAATGCCGAAGGTATCTCTAAAGTGCAAAAAATATTAAATACCAAAGAAAATGCACCGGGCATGCTACGTGCCAACTTCACAATGCGAGTATTTGAAAAAGGAGGAAATTTCAGCATAAGCAAAAAAAGCATGCCATACTCTCCGTTTGACGCATATTTGGGAATAAGCACACCCGCAACAAAAGATAATCAATATTATTACCCCAGCGGAAAAAAACTTAAATGTGATTTTGTACTAACCGACCCAAAAGGAAATTTAATAAAAGATAATCGTAAGGTAGAACTTCAATTTTATAAACTAAACTGGCGATGGTGGTGGAACGCATCACGAAATGAAATTTCATCGTACAACTTCAACAATTCGGCAGAACTTATAAAAAGAGAGAGGACAACCCTTTCAAACGGTAAAATAAAATGGGACGTTATAACCGAAGACAACGACTGGGGACGATACCTGATATGGGCAATAGACATGGAATCGGGACACAGTACCGGTAAAGTAGTATACTTCGACTGGCCATATAGAAACGAAGGCGATGAAAACAAAGAAGGCGCATCAATGCTAGTATTCAGCACCGATAAAGAAACTTATGAAATAGGCGACAGAGCCGAAGTAACATTCCCCTCAGGAGCAGACGGAAACGCACTAATAAGCATTGAAAACGGAACAAAAGTTATAAAATCATTCTGGACAAAAACACGAAAAGGTAAAACATCTTTCAAATTTGACATAACACCCGAAATGCACCCCAACGCCTACGTACATATAACTTTGCTCCAAAAATACATGCAAACGGCAAACGACCTTCCTATCAGAATGTACGGAATAATGCCTATAAAAGTTGAAAATAAAAATACTATCCTGCATCCCGTAATAAAAATGCCGGACGAACTTCGCTCAGAACAAACCGTAAAAATCGAAGTTTCTGAAAAAAACAACCAAAACATGACCTATACACTGGCTATTGTAGATGAAGGATTATTAGGTATCACAAACTTTAAAACACCAAATCCGGCAAATGCTTTTTTTGCAAAAGAAGCGCTCGGAGTTAAAACATGGGACTTATTCAACTTAGTAATAGGAGCACAAAAAGGAAAAGCCGAAAGACTGCTCTCTATCGGAGGGGATATGGAAGTAGACCGCGACAAAAACGAAAAAGCCAAAAGATTTAAACCCGTAGTTAAATTTTTAGGACCATTTACACTACAAGGCGGCAGCAAAACTCACTATGTGAAAATTCCTAAATACATAGGAGCTGTGAGAACAATGGTAGTGGCAGGCGATAAAGACAAAGCCTATGGCGCAGCCGAAAAAACAACCCCTGTTACCAAACCGCTGATGGTAGTTTCAACATTACCAAGAGTGGTAAGACCAGGCGAAAAAATAAAAATGCCCATTACTGTATTTGCCATGAAAGACAACATAAAAAATGCAACAATTTCTGTTAAAACAGACCAAATAGTAAAAGTTGCAGGCAATGCTTCTAAAAATATTAACTTTGATAAACCCGGCGAACAAACAATTGATTTTGAACTTGAAATACAACCATATACCGGAGTTACTAAAGTAGAAATCATAGCTGTTTCAGGAAGTGAAAAATCAAGTGAAACAATTGAATTAAACGTTGAAAACCCCAATCCATATACAACTAAAACAATCAGTAAATTTATGGAAGCAGGACAAAAATGGGAAACAGGATTTGAACTAATAGGCATTCAAGGAACAAACAATGCCGTATTAGAAGTTTCAAGTATTCCGGCATTTAATATGGAATCAAGATTAAACTACCTTATCCGTTATCCGCACGGTTGCATCGAACAAACCACCTCTTCTGCCTTCCCGCAGCTCTATGTAAACAACATATCTACCACCTCGGAAGAACAAAAACAAGCAATAGAGAAAAACATTAAAGCTACAATCAAACGCTTTAACAGTTTCCAACTGCCAAACGGCGGCTTCTCTTACTGGCCGGGCGATAGAGATGCTTCGAAATGGGGTACTACATACACAGGTCATTTCCTTATAGAAGCTGAAAAGAACGGCTATCCGGTAAGTCCTGAAATGATGAAAAAATGGCGTAATTTCCAAAAAAATCAAGCCCGTAACTGGACAGACAACGGTCCATCATCGCAATTAATGCAAGCATACCGACTTTATACACTCGCATTAGCAGGACATCCCGAACGTAGTGCAATGAATCATCTTAAAAACAAAGATTTATCCACAGCTGCCAAATGGCGACTTGCCGCAGCTTATCAAATTGCAGGGAAAAATCGTACTGCTAAAAAAATGGTAGAAGATTTACCTACAAAAATATCAGAATATAAAGAATTATCATACACTTACGGTTCTGACCTGAGAGACGAAGCAATGATTTTGGAAACATTAGTACTTACTCAAAATAAATCTAAGGCTTTCAGAGTTTTGCAAAATATTGCCAAAAGACTAAGCAGTAACAATTATTACAGCACACAAACCACTGCTTACGCCTTAATTGCCATTTCTAATTACATAGAAAAATATGCAAAAGGAAAAAATGTGGCTTTCAGCTATGCAATAAACGGCAAGTCTAAAAATGTTACAGCCAAAGAACCATTAACAAGAATTAACCTTGAATTACAAGAACTTAAAAACTATAACTTAACAGTAAACAATAAAGGTAAAACAGCCATATACGTTACATTGCTACTCGAAGGCAAACCTCCGATAGGTGAAACCGTAAACAATAACAACGACCTGCAAATAAGCACACGCTATGAATTACCTGACGGAACTGCAATTAATCCTAATAACATAAAACAAGGAACTGATTTTGTAGCATACGTAAAAATCACAAACCCGGGTATACGCGGCGATTACAAAGAAATGGCATTAGAACATACCTTCCCATCTGGTTGGGAAATATTAAATACCCGACTGTTTGATAATGATAAAGGAGAAAAACAATCGCCAATGAACTACCAAGATATACGCGACGACAGAGTGTATACCTACTTTGATTTATCACGCGGCAAATCCAAAACCTTTAAAGTAATGCTAAATGCCTCTTATGCAGGCGAGTTTTGGATGCCACCTGTACAATGTGAAGCCATGTACGACCACTCTATAAGCGCAAATAGCGGAGGTGAATTTGTAAGAGTAACAAGAGAATAAATTTATTTTATACTCCAAAACAAAAAAATAGAAACGTCATCCCCGACGTTTCTATTTTTTTCCCCCACCCTTTTCTTTACAAAAGCATAATATTTTTTGTGAAATAATACATTTTTTATTAATCTTTATAAATTTTATACCTTAAAATAAAAATTTAAGTTAAATTTGCGAACTATTATAAATTTTAATTGTAAAAACATCAATATTATATTATGAATAAAATAGCCATAATTGGAGCCGGTAATGTAGGCACCACAGTAGCTGATCTTGTTGCGCAAAAAGATTTAGCCAACGAAGTAGTACTTTTAGATATAAAAAAAGGCGTAGCAGAAGGAAAAGCTTTAGACATCTGGGAAACCTCTCCTATTCTAAGTTTTAACACACGTGTACGTGGAGTTACTGACGATTACTCGGCTACCGCCGACTCGGACATAGTAGTAATCACCTCAGGCTTGCCCCGCAAACCTGGCATGTCCAGAGACGACCTAATAAGAACAAACGCAAAAATCGTTACCGAAGTAACATCCAACGCAGTAAAATATTCGCCCAATGCAATAATAATAGTAGTGTCAAACCCATTAGACGTTATGACCTACGCAGCTTACAAAGTAGCTAAAAAAAGTCCCAACAAAGTATTCGGTATGGCAGGTATACTCGACACAGGACGTTATAGCGCTTTCATAGCCGAAGCATTAAATATATCGCCCAAAGACATACACGGACTATTACTTGGCGGACACGGCGACACAATGGTACCACTCCCCCGCTACACCTCAGTAAACGGAGTACCCGTGAGCCAACTACTAAGCAAAGAAAAAATAGAACAAATAGTAGAAAGAACCAAAAAAGGCGGTGGCGAACTCGTAGCCCTAATGGGAACATCGGCATGGTACGCACCCGGTTCGGCAGTTGCTAAAATGATTGAAGCAATTGTTAAAAATCAAAGACGAATTTTCCCCGTATGCGCATACTTAAACGGAGAATATAATTTATCGGATATATATTTGGGTGTTCCTGTTATATTAGGAAAAGAAGGAATAGAAGAAATATTAGAAATAGAACTAAACGAAGAAGAAAAAGTACTAATGAATAATTCAGCAAATGCAGTGAAAAAAGTACTTGATGATTTCGACAAAATGAATTTATTATAAAAAAAATATTACGATATAAGAAAATTTTTTAAGTCAAATTAAATTATAATAATATAAAAAATAATTCACACAACAAAAAACAACAAACAAACACAAACTTGCTGTAAACAACTGTTTTACAGCAAGTTTAACATAACAACCGATGGGGTTACAAATGTTTGTTTCAGCATTTTCCTTAAACATTCTTATAAAAATATAAGCTCAGAAAAGACCTTATAAATAAGACTTGTGCAATGATTAATGCACGTGAATTCTTTTTTATAAAAAAAAACAATATATTTGCAACCTTAAAAAAATTTGAAGAAAACGTATATAAAGAAGTAATTAGAAATGCAAAACAAAGGAATTATCACATTTTTTGCGATACTTTTGGCTCTGGCAAGTATCTATCAGTTGTCATTCACTTTTATAGCATCAAAAATAAAAAGTGATGCAGAAAATTATGGAAACGGAGATTACGAAAAAGAGTTACAGTATCTTGACTCTATGGGAAACAAAAAAGTATATCCCATACTTGGCTTTACCTTTAAAGAATGCCAACAAAACGAAATTAACCTTGGGCTTGACCTAAAAGGCGGAATGAACGTTATTCTGGAAGTGTCTATTCCCGATTTAGTTCTAAATATGTCGGGCAATAATAACAACCCAACATTCCAAAAAGCTATAAAATTGGCTCGCAAACGTTCACAAGAAAGCCAAGGCAACTTCATAGACCTGTTCTACGAAGCATTTAAAGAAATAGATGCAAACGCAAAACTTGCAGCTATCTTCGGAACTTTCGAATTGAAAGACAGAGTAAAACCCAATACTCCCGACGAAGATATAATCAAACTCTTAAAAGAAGAAGCAAAGGATGCCGTAGATAACTCCTTGAATGTTTTGCGTACACGTATTGACCGATACGGTGTTATTCAACCAAATATCCAAAAATTAGAAGGAGAAACAGGTAGAATAATGATTGAACTACCCGGTGTTAAAGACCCGAAACGAGTAAGAAAATTACTCCAAGGTAGCGCAAATCTACAATTCTGGGAAACATACTACTACAATGATATTTACAGCTTATTCTTCCAAGCCGATAGAAAATTGGCAGAAGTATTAGCACAAAGCAAACCCCAAGACAGTCTTGCTCAACAAAATAAAAAAGATACATCTGAATTAGCACTTTTAGGCGACAGCTCAAAAGTAAACAATCCTGTTTTAGACCTAAACAACGACTCTACCGTAGTACCGGCAAGTCAAACCAATCCTTTATTCAGTGTATTGCATCCTTATACCAACGAACAAGGACAACCAATACAATCTGCCGCAGTTGGCTACGCTTTAGTTTCTGATACAGGAAAAGTAAACAAACTTTTGGCACATCCTTCTGTTAAAAATTTATTCCCAAAAAATACAATGAAACTTGTATGGGAAGTAAAACCAATAGAAAACGAAAAAGACGAAGAAGCCGAAGAAGTTTACAGACTTATAGCTCTTAAATCTAAAAAACCTAATACCCCCGCTCTACAAGGCGATGTGGTTACAGGTGCACGCGAAGAAACAGACCAAACAACAGGTGAATGGCAAGTAACAATGAGTATGAACGCCAGAGGAACTCAAGAATGGGCAAGAGTAACGAAAGAAAACATAGGCAAACAAGTAGCTATCGTTCTCGACGGATATGTGTATTCATACCCCGTAGTAAGGTCAGAAATTAAAGGAGGTAACTCTTCTATATCAGGAAACTTTTCACGAACAGAAGCAAAAGACCTTGCTAATATTCTTAAATCAGGAAAACTTGACGCTCCGGCTGTAATTATTGAAGAAGAAATTGTAGGGCCTTCATTGGGACAAGAAGCCGTTAATTCAGGTTTAGTTTCATTTGTTATCGCATTTATTGTAGTGCTTTTATACATGGTATTCTTCTATCGTTCGGCAGGTTTAGTCGCCGATATTGCACTCTTGGTAAATATATTCTTCATATTCGGCGTATTAGCATCTCTAAATGCCGTACTTACTTTACCGGGTATTGCAGGTATTGTACTAACAATAGGTATGTCGGTTGATGCGAATGTTCTCATATATGAGCGGATTAAAGAAGAGTTAGGAATGGGCAAAGGCTTAAAATTAGCTGTACATGACGGATATAAAAATGCCTATTCGGCAATTATAGATGCCAACTTAACAACATTAATTACAGGTATTATACTTTATGTTTTCGGACATGGTCCTATAAAAGGTTTTGCAACAACTCTAATCATAGGTATTTTAACCTCTCTATTTTCGGCTATTTTCATAACCAGAATAATATTTACGAACTACCTTTCTAAAAATGATACAATTTCTTTCTATTCCAAATTAACAAAAAATACCTTTAAAAATACCACAATTGATTTTATAGGGAACCGCAAAAAAGGATATATTATTTCGGCGGCAATAATTATTTTAGGTGTAGGAAGTTTGATATTCATGGGACTCAATTACGGAGTAGATTTCAAAGGCGGACGTACTTATGTGGTGCGTTTTGATGAAGACGTAAATACTGCCGATATTGCAGATAATCTGAAAGAAACATTTGGCGAAGCACCTATGGTACAAACATACGGACAAAGCAACCAAGTGAAAATAGTTACCAAATACATGTCGGAGGAAACCGAAGAAGGTGCTGACAGCTTAGCTGAAACAGCTCTATATCAAGGTCTTAAACCAATGCTTAAAAAAGACGTAACGATAGACAAATTCTTATCGGATTATAGACAAAGCTCAAGGAAAGTGGGACCGACAATAGCTTCAGACATTAAAATTGCTGCTTTATGGGCTATTATGTTCTCGCTTATTGCTATATTCTTATACATATTTGCACGTTTTAGAAATTGGCAATTCGGGCTGGGTGCGCTTGCTGCACTGATGCACGACGTGATTGTTCTTTTGGGAATATTTTCACTATTATACTCTTTCATGCCTTTCTCTATGGAAATAGACCAAGCTTTCATAGCTGCTATACTTACCGTAGTGGGATATTCAGTTAACGACACTGTGGTTGTTTTTGACCGAATAAGAGAGTATGTTGGTTTACATAAAACTAAATCAAGAAAAGACGTATACAATGATGCCTTAAACAGCACACTAAGTCGTACTTTCAATACATCTATTTCTACATTCATAGTGTTATTGACAATATTTATTTTTGGTGGCGAAACCATAAGAGGATTTATATTTGCATTGATGACCGGTGTGGTAGTTGGAACATACTCATCGCTATTTATTGCAACCCCTGTGGTATACGACAGCGTAAAAGACGAACATGTTGAAAAACGCGAAATAAAAAATAGACGCGACTATAAAGGAAAGAAAAAAAATAAAAAATAATTACTACTTTACATATAATGGAAAGACGGTTCAATAAAATTGTACCGTCTTTTTATTATAATTATAACTTTAACAAACTGATAATCAGATAATTACAGGCAAACCCAACAACACAATCACTTGGTTATCAAACAGTTACAAGACTAACAAATTTTATTATTTTCTGAAATTACAGATGAAACACCCATAACTAAAAATTTTTAAATACACAACAGCATAATTATTAGGACTGAAACCCGAAGTCGAAAGCCAAACTTCCAACTCCCAGTTTCTAACTTCTAACAAAAATATAATATTCTAATTTTTAATATATTATAAAAATGAAAACTCAAAACAACATACTTTCTAATCTTAATAAGAAAAAAAATGAAACCGATATTTTTCACGATTTAATGCCATACAAAGTAAAAGAAATACTACTTATAGCTCATATATACGATGCTTTGAGCATAGAACAAGAAGGAAAAATATCTAATACTATTTATGGCAATTACGACGAACTAAAAATAAGGTCGATACCACGAATTACAAAAGTAAATACGACTGATGATGCTATTGATAAATTGAAAACCAAATCTTTCGATATGGTTATCATAATGGCAAGCATAGACCGTAAAGTGCCTATCAGAATTGCTAAACAAATAAAATCATTGAAAAATGATTTACCCATATACTTAGTACTTAACAACCCAAATCATACGGATTATTTTAAGAATTTGAAATATAAAAAATATTTCGATAATTTATTTGTATGGAGCGGAGACCCCACCATTTTCTTTGCAATAGTAAAAATGCAAGAAGACAGGTACAACCTGAAAAACGATATAGAAAAAATAGGTCTTTCGCGCATAATTCTTTGGGCAGAAGACAATCCGCAAAACTACTCTTTGTACCTCCCAACACTGTATCATATTGTAATGAAACAAACTGTGCAAACAATTGAGGATTCAAAATTTGCCGACAATACATACAAATACCTGAAAATGAGATTGCGACCCAAAATAATTCTTACGCAAACTTATGAAGAGACTTTAGACATATATAATAATTATAAAAACAATATGCTATGTGTTATCTCCGACCTTAAATACAAAAAAAATGGAGTTAAAAATAAAAATACAGGCTTTGAACTCATAAAATACATAAAAACACAAACTCCCGAGCTACCTACTGCAATAAAATCCTCAAATATTAAAAATAAGATAAAAGCCGAGGAATTAAACTCATATTTTTTATACCAAAAATCCGGCTCGCTGAATAAAGACATAAAACACTTTATAAGAAGTTACCTCGGATTTGGAGATTTTATATTCAGAACTCCCTGCGGAAATGAAATAGACAGAGCAAAAAATACGGATGATTTTTATATAAAACTTCAAACTATACCCGAAGACAGCCTGCTTTTTCATTCATCAAAAGACCATTTTTCGCTATGGCTAAGGGCAAGGGGCGAATTTCAATTAGCTGAGCAAATTTTAAAATATAAACCCACTGATTTTAAATCTGCCGAAGAACTGCGAAACACGCTGACAAATAGCCTTTATAAAAACAAAACCGAACAAAATAAAGGACAAATAATTGACCCCGACGACCCTACAATAGGCGAAGAAAGCAATATAGGCAAACTTGCAAACGGAGCACTCGGCGGCAAAGGCAGAGGGCTTGCTTTTATCAATACTATGATACATAAATTCAATATAGGAGAGCTTACGCCTGAAATAAAACTCAAAACACCCCGTACTTTTATCATAGGAACAGATGAATTTGATGAATTTATTGAAAATAACAGACTATATGATACTATTTATAATGAAAATTGCTCATACGAAACAGTAAGGGAATTAATGTTAGCCGGCAAGTTGTCGGAAAAACTAATAAAAAAACTCGACCATATTTTAGATATTATTAACAATCCTATTGCAGTACGTTCGTCGGGACTGTTTGAAGACTCACTAATGCAACCCTTTGCAGGTGTATTTTCTACCTATCTTCTTCCTAATAACAATAAAAACAAACAAGTTAGAAGACAACAGCTTACAAATGCAATAAAATTAGTATTTGCATCGGTATTCAGCGAAAGCTCAAAGGCATACATTAACTCTATTGAATACAAAATAGAAGACGAAAAAATGGCAGTAGTGCTGCAAGAAGTAGTAGGAAGTAAGTTCAACGATTTATACATGCCACACATAAGCGGTACTGCCCAATCGTTCAATTATTATCCTTACGGGAATATCCAACCCGAGGACGGCTCGTCGGTACTTGCTCTCGGACTGGGAATTTATGTGGTGGAAGGCGAAAAAGCTATGCGTTTTTGTCCAAGATTGCCAAAAATACAAAACCATAGCTTGAAAGATACAGTACGCAATAGCCAGCAAGAACTTTTTGCCGTAGATTTAAGTAAAGAAACTATTGATTTTAAGAATGGAGAAACAGCGGGTTTAAAAAGAATTAAAGTTAAAGAAGCCGAAAAAGCAGACCCTCGTAATTTTAAACACTGCCTCTCAGTTTATGACGGTGCAAATGATGTGATTTATCCCGGAAATGAGAAAATAGGACCTCGTGTTGTAAATTTTGCCAATATACTAAAATACAACTATATACCATTAGCCCAAACAATACAAACTTTATTAAATGTAATGAAAGAAGCAATGGGCGCTCCTGTGGAGATAGAATTTTCCGTAAATCTGAAAAAAGAAGATAACAAAGCTCAATTCTACCTGCTGCAAGTAAAACCGTTAATAGGCAACGAAAGAGATTACAGTATTGATTTCAAAAAAATAAATACTGCCAAAAGTCTGATAATTTCACACAACAGCATGGGCAACGGACGTATTAAAAACATAAAAGACATAATATATGTGCCTCCTAAGAAATTCAATAATTTAGAAACCGAAGAAATAGCCGAAGAAATAAATGCTCTCAATATAAAAATGACAGAAAAAAGAAGGGAATATTTATTGGCAGGTCCCGGACGCTGGGGTTCGCGCGACAAATGGATAGGTGTGCCTGTATTATGGAGTCAAATATCCAAAGCTCGCGTTATAGTGGAAGCCGGCTTGCCCGATTTTCCACTCGAAGCCTCTTCCGGTTCACATTTTTTCCATAATGTAACTTCAATGAACGTGGCATATCTTTCGGTAGCCAATAATTCGGAAAAAGAATTTATACGTTGGGAAAAATTAAACGAAATAGAGGCAATAGAGGAAGGGAAATATATAAGACACATTCAATTCAAAAAACCTCTGGACATACAAATAGACGGGAAAAAACGAATTGCTGTAATCTCAAGCCAAAATACACATCAAACGTGAACTTTAACGCTTCGTTAAATTACGAATAAAACTACTGACAATCAACGAATTATAACACGCACACGAATACCAAGATAAAAACTTGATTATAAAGCACTTACGACAACAAATTGTTGTTTTAAATAACCTATAAAAATTACCCTAACTCACAAAAAAATCCTGAACCTGTTACGTTTTTACAATTTTTTATTAAATTTGGCTAAAAATAAAATATAAAAAAAATGCTGATAATAGGAATTGCAGGCGGCACAGGTTCAGGCAAAACAACAGTAGTAAAAAAATTAATAGAAAATTTACCTCACGGTGAAGTAGCTCTCATATCGCAAGATTCTTACTACAAAGACAATTCACACCTACCCTTAGAGGAAAGAAAAAAAATCAATTTCGACCATCCCGACTCGCTCGAATTCGACCTACTGATAAAACACCTTCAAATGCTGAAAGACGGCAAAAGCATTAATGAACCACAGTACTCATACTTAACATGCACACGAAGCTCAGAAACAAAAACCGTACATCCGCGAAAGGTAATAATAGTGGAAGGAATTTTAATATTCACCGACCCTGAGCTGCTCAAAATGTTCGACATTAAATTGTTTGTATACGCCGACGACGACCTAAGGCTAAGCAGAGTTATAAAACGCGACATTGTAGAAAGAGGCAGAGACGTGCATGAAGTACTGGAAAGATACGCTTCAACCGTAAAAATAATGCACACTCAATTTATAGAACCCTCCAAAAGACATGCCGACCTCATAATACCGGAGGGTGGTCGCAATAAAGTAGCAATCAGGGTATTAAGCTCTATGCTTAAAGACTATTTAAACCCTAACTCTTCACTTTTTACGTAATAGGCATTTTTAGTTTATCAAAAATAGCTTTATTTTTTTTAGTAATATTGTCTTCGTACCATTTATC
>PDWJ01002157.1_pt1 | contig 21792 bp, 13 predicted proteins | sample 1430881 | NCBI WGS metagenome assembly PDWJ01 (sample SAMN01162460, study PRJNA174530) | Oral metagenome, whole genome shotgun sequencing project. | biome: Marine environment; feature: Marine mammal; material: Swab sample of the gingival sulcus; isolation source: swab sample of gingival sulcus... | reverse complement strand
GACAACATCATTATAAGTGAAGTTTCCTCCTCCTTCTATCGCATCTAAACATCCATCATTATCTGAATCTAAATCTAAATGATCTGGGATACCGTCGCCATCGGTGTCACAAAGTTCCTTTACAGTAACCATATCTAAAGCAGCACCATTTCCTAATGTTGCACCTGAAGCTATAGCTGTAAATTGAATTTTGGTTTTAGTAGAAGTAGCAACAAAAGTGGTGGTATAGAATTTCCAAGGTTTTGGACCATAAACACCTTCTACTAAGCCTAATGCCTGTTCTGTTAAATTCTGTGTTTTAATAACATTTTGATTGGTATTATCAATAACTGAAGCGGTAAGATTAGTTTCTCCAGGATTAGTTTCAAATCCGTGTCCCATATCTTCTCCCCAATAGAAGGAAAATGTATATGTTTTACCAACTTCTGTATCTATAACCTGTGATAATTTATTAGAATCAACTCCTGCTGGTTTTCCATCATCTTTACCTAATACATCTACATATTGATGCCCGTCTGGAGCTAATGCCATTCCCTTTCCACCTTCATCACTCCAACCATCACAATTTGTAGTGTAATTCCAACCAGTTATTTGATCAGTATTGGAAATAGAAGGAACAACATAATGTACTCCAAAATAAGTTCCCCAACCTGACCACAATGTTCCCACACTGCCATCTAAAAAATTATCTTCTTCAAACGATGGGTTTGTTACAAGGTTAGGATTATTACAAATGTCTTCATCAGTATCTAAAATACCATCGTTGTCATCGTCTAAATCTTCATCATCAGGCACTCCGTCACAATCTGCATCTCCGGTAATATCAATATTGAAAATATAGCTACAACTTGGAGAGTTATTACTTATCTCTAATTGATAAGAACCTTGTTCTAAAGTAATAGTAGTACTCGTAGTTGTTCCTGTATAAGTAGCATTGGCATCCACAGGTGCAAATACAGGACCTGTAGAACCTGTTTGGGTAATTGTCCAACCTGTTTGTGGTAAATTGGTAATATTAACAGTAGTTTGAGGAGCATCGCAAGTAACCGTTTCTTTCAACGGACTTACCTCTGGAACCATAAACTCTATTTTATAATCTTCTATCTCTCCACTGGTTGCTAAATCACCTAACTCTAAATCTTCTTTATATGAAATTCTAAAGCGCATTATACGAGAATCTCCTAGATTCGGTTGGAATCCTGTTCCAAAATGTCCTCGGAAATCAAAGTATTTATATCCATCAAAACCTGGTTCTACTTCTATTTTTTCTAACTTTTCATTAGCATCAAATTGATTATTATTATTTGCATCTATCCAAGTGTACAGATATGCCGTCTTATCTTCGTGATAATTATGTACTTTTATAGGACCTGCACAGTCTTTAAACCATTTAGCCCCTGGTATTCCATCTTCGTCATTAACGATATTACCATTAACATCTAATGTACCTTGCGTATCATCACCATTAGCATTTACCGATGGGTTTTGTTTTTCTTCCTCAGAATCAACAAACTGACCTATACCTAATATAGGTTCCTCTAAGGTTGCAAACTCCTCAACAGTCGGTTCGGTAGTCCACGTCTTATCTTGTGTCCAAAAATTCCCTTTCAATGATGGCAAAGTATAATGTCTTGCAAATTTTGTAGGATCGTTTGGGTCGGTTTCATACGAATTAGGAGCATCTCCAAAGTCTAATAAGTCAATAATTCCCAAAGCAATGTGTTGAGAACTACCACTTCTTAAGCTTACACGAACATTTTCAACGTGGGTTGCTGCCAACAATAAATCTCCTTGACCATTACCATCATTACCCCCGATCGGATTTGGATTTGACACTTTTAATTTTGCTCCTTTAACTCCTGTCGTCCCTGGCTCTGTTCCATATTGAGATTCTAACTTTAAACTCCAAGTTGAGGCTGGGTTTATTTCTTGTTTATACGCCTCTATGGGCTGTACTACTTGGTCTGGTTCTAATGTTGTTTCTCCATCATTCGGCAATGCTTCCAAAGAATAAGATTCTTTACGTTCTAGATCACCACTAGGAGTCGCTAAAGACTCAGAACCTGCAACCACAAAAGCAAAATCTTTTATTGGAACTCCTGTACCATCAACCGATGCTGTTATTTTCAAATCAAATACTGCTTCACAATACTTTACATTTAATGCAATCTTCTTATCTTCCCATATCTGAGGAACATTCGGTGTGCCATTTGGAGCCCAAGGCTTAGAACAGCCTGGACCACCACCTCCTGGATTTGGACAAGGCCAATAATAGGCTTTCTGAAAATTATTCAAATAATAATTATTGTATTTGCTAGCTGTAAGTTTTTTGGGTTTACCCTGCCAACTCCACGGGAAAGACATATTGGTTACTGTAATTCTGTATTGCATTCCCGAGTCGGGAGCGGTAAATTCAATATAATCTCCGTTTTTGATTTTAGAGTTAGTAGGCGTAGTACCATCTTCTCTTTTTCTTTGATCCCACTTTAGCCAGTAAATAGCATCTCGGTATTTACCGTCACCAGCTGTTGCCTTTTCTGCACCTTGTCCAAATAGCTTTACCGTCACATTTAAAAACAGTATAGCTGTTAGAATAATTTTATATTTCATTTTCATAAATTTGATTTAATTTAATCATATTTAACACTTGGATCATCAATAAGTGTGCCAAAGAATATATGAAAATGTAATAATTCAAATAAGAAATGTAAATGTTTTCTAAATTACTAATTTTTAAGTTTTATTTAAATCCCTTATCTTTCAATAAAGGTTCAATGCTTGGTTCTTTTCCTGTAAAGTCTTTGAACGCTTGATTTAAATCTTTTGAATGCCCAATAGAAAGGATGTATTTTCTAAAACGATCTCCATTTTCACGCGTCATTCCTCCGTTGTTTTTAATCCAATCCCAAGCAGAAGAATTAAGCATATCACTCCACATATACGCATAATAACCAGATGAATAACCTCCGCCCCAAATGTGAGCAAAATACGGAGAATGGTATCTCGGTGGTACTTCGCTGAGGATAAAGCCATATTTCTTTAAAACTTCTTTTTCAAATTCTAAACTCGGCTTAAAATCTTCTTTATCTGTTACCGAATGCCAATTCATATCTAATATCGCCGCAGAAACTAATTCTGTGGTAGAATAACCTTGATTAAATGTAGAAGCTTTTTTAATTTTATCTACCAAGGCTTGTGGCATTGGCTTTTTGGTTTGATAATGAAGAGCATAATTCTTTAATACGGCTGGTTCTAAGGCAAAAAACTCATTGATTTGCGATGGAAACTCAACAAAATCTCTCGGTGTATTGGTTCCTGAAATAGATGGATATTTTTGATCTGCAAATAATCCGTGTAGTGTATGACCAAACTCGTGGAACATCGTAGAAACATCATCGTAAGAGATTAATGACGGTTTCCCCGGTGCAGGTTTTTGGTAATTAAACACATTGACAATCACAGGTTTTTGGTTATAAATATGCGATTGATCTTTAAAGTTGTTCATCCACGCACCACCTTTTTTATTGGCTCTTGTGTAGAAATCCAAATAATAAATCGCCAAAGATTTTCCGTCTCTGTCAAAAATCTCGTAAGTAACTACATCTGGGTGATAAACAGGTAAATCGGTTCTTTTTTTGAACGAAATACCATAGAATTTTTCGGCAGCGTAGAAAACACCTTTTTCCAACACCGTAGCAACTTCAAAATAAGGTTTTATTTCGTTTTCATCTAAGTCATATTTAGCTTTTCGCACTTGCTCAGCGTAGAAATTCCAGTCCCAAGGCTCTAATTTAAAATCATTTCCTTGCTTTTTTATTAACGCCTGAATTTCATCTCGCTCTTGTTTTGCTTTCTCTACGGCAGGTTTTGCCAACTGAGCCAATAAATCCATTGCTTTATCAGGTGATTGAGCCATTTGGTCTTGCAATTTCCATTCAGCAAAAGACTTCTTGCCTAAAAGTTGAGCCTTTTCTAATCTTAATTTGGCTAACTTTTCAATGGTTTTTCTCGTATCATTGGCATCCCCTTTTTCGGCTCTTCCCCACGATGCTTTGAATAATCTTTCTCTTGTTTTTCTATTCTTCAAGTTTTGAAGTAAAGGTTGTTGAGTCGTATTTAATAAGGTTAATAAATATTTGCCTTCGTGCCCTGCTTTCTTGGCATCTTCTGCTGCGGCTGCGATTTCATCTTTTGATAAACCGTCTAATTCCTCTACTTTATCAATGATTAATCCTCCTTTTTCTCTTGCTTTTAAGAGTTGAGTACCAAACTTCGTTGATAAAGAGGCTAATTCTTGATTAATTTTCTTTAATTCGGTTTTATCATCTTCGGAAAGGCTTGCTCCAGCGATTTCAAAATTTTGAATATAAGATGTTAAAAGCATTTTATCTTCACCGTCCAAATTATCCGTTGGGATAGATTTAATCCTATCATATAATTGAGAATTAAGATAAATCTTATCGTTATGAGCGGCGAATATCGGAGCGTATTTTTCTTTTAATGCTTGTAAGTTATCATTGGTATTGGCACTCGTTAAATTATAAAAAATCGATTGTGCTTTTTTCAAGACTTCACCACTTTTTTCCAAAGCAACTATTGTGTTTTCAAATGTTGCTGGGTCTTGATTATTCGTAATTTGTTGAATTTCAAAAAGGTGTTTTTGTAAACCGTACTCGAAAGCAGGTTTAAAATGTTCATCTTTAATTTTATCAAACTCGGGAGCGTGATATTGTAACTTACTTTCGGTAAGGAAAGGGTTGGATTTTAGTTCAGTACTAATGACAGGTTCTTCTACCATTTTTTGTTCATTTTTGTTACAACTTGTGGCAAAAAATAATGCCGAAGCCAAAAATACATAAGATATTTTCATTGTTTGTTTTGATTTAAAGGCATAAAGATATTGATTTTTTTTATATTTGAAGACTGAAATCTAAAAAATACGCCCAATGAAAAAGTTTTTTATAGGAATATCAATCGGAATTGGTTTACTGGCTTGTCAATCAAATAAAACCAACGAAAAGGAAGGGGATTATCAAACAACACAAAAAGTATACAAAGGAGATATAGATGAAATACAAGTTTCAACATCTATTGATGCCGAGATAATCAAAGGGCAACAAGAGCGTGTTGTTTTGGAAGGAAATGAAGATGATTTGAAATGGGTTAAGGTAAAGCTTCAAAATGGGAAACTTCATTTATATGTAGATTCTGAAGACAAAATAAATTTTAATTTTAATAGAGAAATAAAAGCAAAAATTTATCTAAAGGATTATACTACTTTAGTAGCCAACTCCTCTGGTTCGATAGTGATAAAAGATGAATTTACACAAGATAAGGCGACATTGGAAATCTCAAGTTCAGGAGAAATAAAAGGCGATCTAAAAGTGACCAATTGTAAGATAATGGCTTCAAGCTCAGGGGGATTTGATGGTCATGTTTCGGCTACGAATTTAACAGTAAAGGTAAGCTCTTCTGCCGATGTAGAGATAAGTGGAAAAGTGAAAAAGGCAGATGTGAGTGTAAGCTCTTCAGGGGATTTTGACGGAAAAGAGCTCAGTGCGAAATTTGCTGATTTAGAAGCTTCAAGTTCAGGGGATTTGTCCATTTCTGTTTCCGAAAAAGCAAAAGCCGAAGCCAACTCTTCAGGAGATATTGTGATTTATAAAAAATCCGAACATTTGGTAACGTTAATAGAAGAAAATAGCGCTGGAGAAGTGAAAATTAAATAATGATTGAAATTGAAAAATTACTATTATTTTTTAGGTGTCGAAGAAAACGCTTCGGAGGAGGAAATCAAAAAAGCTTATCGAAAATTATCCCTAAAATATCACCCTGATAAAAATAGTGGAGATGATTTTTTTGCGGAAAGATTCCGAGAGGTCAAAGAAGCTTATGAAACTTTAATAGATGAAGAAAAACGCAAGGCATACGACAGAGGATATTCATTAAAGAAAAAATCTATCCGTTCCGATTTTCCACCTGTTATCAAAACTTTTTCGGTCAATAAAACCAATGTCGATAAAGGCGATGAGGTGATTGTAAAATGGAATACTCAACACGCCGATGTGGTAAAAGTTTTACCATTTGGACTAGAAAAACCTTTTGGCGAAAGACGTTTTAAAATTACCGAATTTAAGGAAGGGAAATTTCATGTTGTGCTTCATATTACCAACACCAAATTGCATAAAACTGCCGTAAGAGGAATTACTATTACCGAAAATAAAACAACATTAGAAGAAATGATGGATACGCCTAAAAAGCGTGGTGTATTATTTGGAAAAATCTATTTGGTAATTATATTGATAGTTTTGATAATTATTGTCTTATCAAGACTGTTTAATTAGCAAAATTTATCTTTTTTAGGACATTTTTTACAGAATCGCCCTTTGCCCTTTTTATATTTTTTACAGCATTTCTTTTTCTTGCCACAATAGAAAGTATCAGAAGAGCCAATCAAAAAGGGTTCACTAACAAAAGTATGATTTTGGATATTTTTCACGCTGCAAAATTAAAATTAATTTAGATTAAATACAAATATTCTAAGGTCATTTTTATAGTCTTGTCAATCTCCTAAACGATTCTAGGTTGAACCCTATTAATAGCGACTTATCTAACAATAAATATACTGCCTTGTCACTTTAAAATAAAAGTCCTACTTTTATGCCAAAATTTAGACAATGTTAAAGAAAACGATATTATTATCTGCTGTTGTGGTTTCTTCGGTATTTAGCTATGCTCAGCAATATGGCGGAATGTGGATTCCTACGGAACTCAATGAAAAGGAAATGAAAAAAATGGGAATGAAAATCTCTGCGAAAGATATTTTCAATACCAAAAAACCGAGTATTAAAGATGCTGTGGTACAGTTTAATGGTGGTTGTACTGCTGAAATCATCTCGCCAAAAGGGCTTTTATTGACCAATCACCATTGTGGTTATGGGCAAATTCAGGCTCACTCTAGCGTGGAAAACGATTATTTGACCAATGGTTTTTGGGCGAAAAATAACGCTGAGGAACTTCCTAATCCAGGAGTAACGGTAGATTTTATCGTTGATATTAAAGAAGTAACCGATAAAGTTTTAAAGAATACTAAAAATTTATCAGGACAGGCATTAGATAATGCGATTAAAAATAATATAAGGTCGGTTCAGCAATCTTTCCCAACCAAAGGAACGCAAAAAGTGATGGTGAAATCCATGTATGCAGGGAACAAATATTACGCTTTTGTGATAGATACTTTTAAGGATATTCGTTTGGTAGGAGCTCCACCATCATCGATTGGTAAATTTGGAAGTGATACCGATAATTGGGTTTGGCCAAGACATACAGGAGATTTTTCGATGTTTAGAATTTATGCTGATAAAAACAATCAACCAGCCGAATATTCCAAAGATAATGTTCCTTTTCAACCTAAATATTTCTTACCGATTTCCATTAAGGAGAAAAACGAAAATGATTTTACTTTCGTGTATGGTTTCCCGGGAAGAACGAATGAATATTTACCATCAATTGCGATTGAAAAAATCGTGAATGAAATTGATCCAGCGATGATTTCCGTAAGGGAAGTGGCATTGAAAACTTTGGACGAAAAAATGCGTGCAGATAAAGCAACGAAAATTAAATATGCCTCTAAATACGCACGAATTGCCAATTATTGGAAAAAATGGATTGGTGAAGTAGAAGGATTGAAAAAATCTAATGCCGTAGCTAAAAAGAGAGCTTATGAAAATCGTTTAGGAAATCAAAATAAAGCTTTGAAAAATACCATTCAGCAGTTTGAAGAATTGTATAACGCTCAGGCTCCTTACGCTTTGAATAATGCTTATTATGGTGAAGTAGTAAGGAATGCAGAAACGCTTCGTTTGGCAAACTTGTTGATTAATTTTGTTGAAATGACAGAAGATGGTACCATTACTGACCAAATCAAACAAAGGTATGCAAATTATTTAGCCAAATTCTATAAAAATTATGACGCTCAGTTAGATGCCAAAGTAACGGCTAAAGTTTTAGCATTGTATCAAAACAAAAATAAAACCGAATTTTTACCTCAAAATTTTGGGCAGTTTGCCGATGCAAAGCAGAATTTAACAACCATGGAAAATTGGTCTAAAAATTCTATTATTACAGGAAGCAAAGATTTGAATGGAAATAACGTGAATGGCAATTTAATGAATTTATTTCATGATGCAGATTTTATTCCAACGCTTAAAAAAGATCAATTTTATCAGTTGGCATTGGCAATGAAAAAGGCTCATGAGACCAAAGTAAGTAAGCCTTATAAAGCGTATAAATCTAAAATCAATGCCTTACAAAAAAAGTATATTGCTCAGTTAATGAAGACGGATAAAAACCGAAAATTCTTCCCTGATGCGAACTCTACAATGCGAGTCACTTACGGAAAAATTGCAGGTTCTAACCCAAGAGATGCGGTAAGATACGATTATCAAACACATATTTCGGGAATTATGGAAAAATATGTACCGAATGATTATGAGTTCGATGTGCCAGCGAAATTGATACAATTGTACAATACCAAAGATTATGGAATATACACCGATAAAACAGGCGAAGTGCCAGTTGGTTTTACCGCAACCAACCATACGACGGGAGGAAACTCGGGGAGTCCAGCCCTTGATGCTCACGGAAATTTAATCGGTTTAAATTTCGATAGACAGTGGGAGGGAACGATGAGTGATATTAATTACGACCCAAAACTATGTAGAAATATTATGGTGGACACGCGTTATATCCTTTTTATTATTGATAAATATGCTGATTCTAAATGGTTGATAGATGAAATGAAAATTGTGAAATAGGTTTTATGACTTGGGGCATAATTATTTATTTTTCTTTAAATTTGTAGCCGTTTTAAACAATACATCTAAGGCAGTTTTAAGATGGTAAATAGAAAAAGTAGTGATGAGGTAAATGTGGGAAATAACCAAGATTTTAATTAAATGAATTTAATCTTATTTTTCACTTTATCCATTCTTTCGTATTATTTGTACAAATCAAAGGAAATCTATTCTTTGAGTTTTCTTTATACCTTGTTTTGGCTGTTTAATATTGCGTTTTCGGAAATCTTTTTCAGAGATTATCATTTTTCCACCTCTTTGTATGTTTTGATCATTCTATCTTCATTTTCTATTTTTATGGGAGAATTGATAGGCGTAAAAAAAGTAAAAAATGACACTCAGACGAAGTTTAGTAAAAAGACATTGTTGTTATTGACATACCTATCGGTGGCAATAGGTTTTGTATTTCCTATTGAAAGTTTGATTATTAATGGTATTTCTATTGAAACCCTATTGTCTTTTCAGAATCTATTAGAGGTAAATAATACCATGGCGGTAGCAAGATATACGAATGATTTGAATACCAGTGTGATTTCTCAAATTGCATTGGTTTTTGTTTATCTAGCGCCCCTTTTAGCGGGCTTTACTAATGCACAATTTAAAGCCAGAAAACTCTTGGTCATTTCTTTGTTGCCAAGTTTGATGGTTTTATTGACTCAAAATACCAAGTTTGTTTTTATTTGTGCTATTTTCTTGTTGGTTATCAGTAGGTTTTCTTATTTTTTAGTTTTTAAGGGACGGTTTCCCAAGTTTAAATTAAAACATATTGTAGGAGCATTGGTGGGAATGTTGGTTTTTTATTTTTTAGTCATTTTTTCTTTTATTGCAAGAATTGGTAAACTTGATGAGCAGGTATTGGAGGAGGTGAATTATAAAGTTGCGTTTTATTTTGCCCATTTACCTACTTTTGATGATTGGTTGGTCAATTATTTAGATAAAGACATTCATTTTCATGAGTATGGTGTCAAGACTTTTTTTGGTATAGCCAATACTTTGGGGATTGCAGAAAGAAAAGCGGGGATTTTTGACGATAATTATTATTTTTATTCTAATGGGAGAGAATTCCATTCTAATGTTTATACTGTTTTTAGGTATCATATTGAGGATTTTGGATTTTGGGGCACTTTTGTTTTTGTGTTTATTTTGGGTTTTATTTTTGGCTTGTTAAAATCTAAAATGTACCGATTTTCCCTTTTAGCAGTTGTCGTTTTTTCGTGCTTATTTTTCTATGTATTCAATTCTTATGTTTCATCAATATGGGCATATATGAGTTTTATATTGGTGTTTATTCTGTTTTATTTATCTTTATTCATTTCTAAAAAGCGTAGGTATGTATAATTTGAGGAAAGATGTTATTTTTTCGGTATTTGTACAGTTTTCGTTGATGGTTTTTGGATTGTTGATTAATAAACTATTGAGTAATCATTTAAGTGTAGAGGAGTATGGTCAGTTCAATATTATTAAAAGAACAGCAACGATTATTTCCTTTGTTTTGTTGGCGGGAATGGGAATTGCGATTCCGAAATATGTACCTCAAAATAAAACCGATATAGGGAAATTTCAGTATATTTTTTCGGGATTTTTTTTGGTTTTGATGATTTCGGTTGTTTTTTTTGTTGGCATATTAGTATTTGAAAGTAAAGCCAATGATATTATTTTCAATGGAGATGAGGATATCATGGTAGCTTATTTTTACGGTATCAGTATTACTTTTTTGTCTTTCTTGTATGCTTATTATAGGGGACTGAATAAAATTTTGTCCTTTAATCTAATTCAGATGCTTGTACAGTTTTTGATATTGGTGGTGGCTTATTTTTGTACTAAAAATGTATTTGTTTTCATCAAATATAGCATAGTGGTTAATTTTGGTGTTTTTGTTGTATTTTCATTATTGGAGGGCAAAAAATATTTTAAAATTGGTCAAAAGGTCATTAAGGAAAATTTAATTCCTTCTTTAAAAGAACTCTGGAGTTTTGGTTATTCGAGAATGGTGGGCGATTTGTTTTTATTTTCATTGACTGCCGTTCCCTTACTGATTGTCAATAAGAAATTCACGGAAGTAGAGGTGGCTTATTTTTCGGTGGCAATAACGCTGACTTCTTTGGTGAGTCCTATTTTTTCGTATATAGGTGTCATTTTGTTACCTAAGGTCAGTCAGGCAATGGCTGAAAATAAAATCCATGAAGTTTTTAAAACCATCAACAAATTTATGGCGATGTATATTGTGCTTTCGGTGGGGATTATCGGTTTTATTTATTTATTTGATGATTTTTTAATTCGGTTATTTTTCAGTGCTGAATATTTACCCTCCAAAAATATTATTTTTTGGGTTTCTTTTGGTATACTTCCGAATGCTTTATATTTGTTATTGAGAAACCCTATTGATGCTTATTCTAAAATTCCTTTCAATACGATTAATTTGATAATTGCTTGTGTAATAGGGTTTTCGATGATGTGGTATAGTGAGCATTTTTTACAAATAGGAAAATCTTATTTGGTGCTTCAAATAATTTTAGGGGTTTTATCGTTCGTTGTTTGGGGAGTAATGAAAAAAAAGGAGAATGTTTGATTTTATTTTTATCATATTGACCTATAGAAATTACGAAGATTTGGATTCATTTTTTAGGAATAATAAAATTCCTAATTCCAGAGTCGTGGTCGTGAATAGTTTCTATGATGAAGAAACCAAAAAGGAGTTTCAAAGAATAGCCCAAGAAAATAACGCTGACTTTATTAATATTGAAAATAAAGGTTATGGCTATGGGAACAATCAAGGGATTGCTCATGCTTTACAATATTATGATTTTAAGTATATTGTGGTTGCTAATGCTGATGTGAAGATTAAGAAATTAAATACCGAATTTTTATTATCTCAAGATAATAATGCCATCTATGCACCAGAGATTAAAACGCTTACGGGAAAACATCAAAATCCATTTATTATTAATTATTCGTACTTTTTTCGATGGTTGTATTATGTGGCGGTGAAGCAAAATATCAATTTTTTAAAGTATATTGTTTATGCGACAAATGGTGTTGTAAGGCGATTGTTTATTAAGTTGGTGCAAATTTTTAAACTGAAAAAATCGAGGGTGTATAGTTGTCACGGCTGTTTTTATCTTATGGGAAAAGAGGCTTTGTTGAAACTTCATCCATTGTATAATGAGGAGATGTTTTTGTACAATGAGGAGCATTTTTTGGCTAAAAAAGCAAAGCAAAACGGAGTGAAGGTGTATTATATTCCTTTTGATGTAGCAATTGAACATTTTGAAGATGGTAGTCAGGATTTCAGTGATGAAAAATCCTTGGAGTACAGTCGAGATTCTTATATGAAATATTTTGAATATTTTAAAACAAAGACTAATGGATAGACAACGGAAAAATAACAAAATCATATTGTGGTCCATCTATATTTTAAATATAGTGGCTTTATTTTTTATATGGTCCTCCCCGTATTTTGATTATCTTTATACGAGGGATTTGGCTATTTATAAAAATGCAATTGCCGAGTTTAATGGCAATTATTTACAATCTTTAATGGACAATCGTTTGGTGGTTATTTTGATGGCGAAAATTTTATTTTTCTTGTCTAATGCTTTGGTGGTTCATCTTTTACAGAGTTTATCGATATTATTTCTGACTTATACTTTGTTGAAGTTCGTTAAGCCTTATTATGTTTTATGTATCATTTTGATTTCGTTTTTCAATTTATATTTGAATCAATTTAGAAGTGCTCTGGCATTGTCTTTTTGTTTGTGGGCGTTTTATGGAAAGCATAAAACAATTTTCTTTAAAGTGGTGATGTTATTTTTGGGCATGTTTTCTCATTTTTTTGTGTTTATATTTTTCACTTTTTTATTTTCCCTTGAAAAATTAACGGTACTTTTTTTACGATATAAAAGACCTATTTTGTACGTTGGTTTCGTCTTGTTTTTAATGGGATTAGGTTTGTTTTTTTATGATGATTCAATATTTGTGAGATATACTTATTATTTCAAACCTGATGGAAAGGAGAGGATCAGTTTAAAGTTTATGATAGCATTGGTCTTTTTAGTCATTAATCGAAAAAATCTAAGCCGATTTATATTGATAGGTTTATCTGTGATATTGGTTGGTGTTTTTATAGCTTCGCTTTTATCTTTATCTTCGGTATCCACTAGATTTTCGGAGTGGCTGATTATTTTTATGTTGATGTATTTTTCTTTTAATATTTCAAAGGAGAGGAGATTAGGCTTGGGTAAAGAAAATGTATTTTTAATGATTTCTGGCGTTTATTTTCTGTACAGCATGCTTAATATTGTTTTGATGGATAAGAAATTGATTAGCACACTTATTAATGCTGTTTCTCAATAGTTTAAGCGAGTTTGATAAAGTAAAATCAATAAAAATGCGATTAATAATAAAAAAAATATTATTTTTGTTGACATTAAGTTTATCTTGATAAAATTTTTAACGAGAAGCAAAAAACAAAATGAAAATTACAGTAGTAGGAGCGGGCTATGTAGGTTTGTCGAATGCCATTTTATTGGCTCAGCGTAACGAGGTAACATTAGTGGATATCATAGAGGAGAAGGTGGAACTCATCAATCATAAAAAATCTCCGATTGTAGATAAAGAGATTTCGGAGTATTTACATCAAGTAGATATGGTGGCCACAACAGATTTGGTAAGGTCTTGTGCCGATAGTGAATTGGTAGTGATTGCTACACCAACGGATTATGATCCAAACACTAACTATTTCAATACTTCGTCTGTAGATGCTGTAATTCGTGAAGTGGTCAAGTCTAACTCCAAGGCTGATATTATTATTAAATCTACTATTCCTGTTGGCTATACGGCGAATATTAAAAAAGAACTATCCATTGATAATATTGTCTTTTCTCCCGAATTTTTGAGGGAAGGACAGGCTTTATATGACAATCTTCACCCATCGAGAATTATCGTTGGAGGAGATAGAAGGATAGGGGATAAATTTGCCCAATTAATGTTAGAAGGAGCCTTGGACAAAGATGTTGAGGTTTATTTAACCAATACCACAGAAGCTGAAGCCATTAAACTGTTTTCGAATACTTATTTAGCAATGAGGGTCGCGTTTTTCAACGAGTTAGATACCTATGCGGAGGTGCATCATTTGAATTCGGAAGATATTATCAAGGGCGTTTCTGCTGACCCAAGAATTGGAAATTATTATAATAACCCATCATTTGGATATGGTGGATATTGTTTACCAAAAGATACCAAACAATTATTAGCCAATTATTCGGATGTGCCTAATAATCTCATCAAGGCGATTGTAGATGCCAATGAAACTCGTAAGCGGTTTATAGCCAATTCTATTGTTCAAAAAGAACCTAAAACCGTGGGGATTTATCGTTTGACGATGAAAACCAATTCGGATAATTTCAGGGATTCTGCCATTCAAGATATTATGAAAAAGGTAAGAGCAGAAGGAATAGAAGTGGTCATTTATGAGCCGAATTTGAAGGAAGAAAAATTCTCAAAATTTAGGGTGATAAAAGATTTGTCGGCATTTAAAGAGTTTTCCGATATTATCATTGCTAATCGTTTGTGCAATGAATTAGAGGATGTTTCGGACAAGGTTTATACAAGAGATCTCTTTCAAAAGGATTAATACTAATGACAATAGATGAAAGATTTAGTTAGTATTATTACACCATCTTACAATTCTTCTGATTTTATAGAGGATACAATAAATGCTGTCCTTTCTCAGACTTATCAAAATTGGGAAATGATTATCGTGGACGATTGCTCCACCGATCATTCTGTTGAAATTATCCAAAAATATATTGCCCAAGATACAAGGATAAAATTAGTTCAAAATCAAGAAAATAAAGGAGCCGCCGAAGCTAGAAATAAAGCTTTATCTCTAGTCAAGGGTAGATTTATTGCCTTTTTGGATAGTGATGATTTGTGGTTGCCTCATAAATTGGAGGAGCAGTTGGCTTTTATGAAAAAGCATCATTATCCGATTTCATTTACAGCTTATCGTTTGATAGATGAACAGGGGAAGGATATGCAAAAATCGGTACAGACGATTCCTTTTGTGGATTATAATGGTTATATGAAGAATACCATTATAGGAATGTCTACCTCTATGATTGATAGAAATATTGTAGAGCCTTTTAAATTCATCAATTTAAGAACGAGGCAAGATACCTATCTTTGGATAAGCTTACTTAAAAAAGGATATAAAGCCTATGGACTTAATCAAGTTTTGGCAATTTATAGGGTGAGGGAAAATTCTATTTCTGCGAATAAATTTCAGGCTGCAAGACGAGTTTGGCATTTATATTATGGCTTAGAAAAACTGAATTTTTTCAGAGCGTTCTATTATTTTTGTCACTACGCTTATAACGCATTTAAAAAGAGAATTTAGTTTTAAATGGTTTAAATTCAATTAATTAAATAAAAAAAATAAAAATGAAAACATACGGAATAGATACTTTTACCTTTCACGATGTATTAGAAATTCTAAAAAATCCATCTTTGGCACAACTGAGCGAACAATCTAAAAAGCAGATTTTAAAATCTCAGGAAAATGTGCAAAAAATTGTAGCCTCAGACCAAACCGTTTACGGAATTAACACAGGTTTTGGACCTTTGTGTGATACCAAAATTTCTGAGGAACAAACGGCACAATTACAACATAATCTTATCATTTCTCACGCTGTGGGAGTAGGAAAACCTATCGAAAAAGATTTGTCAAAAATAATGATGATTGCTAAAATTCACGCTTTATCAAAAGGTTTTTCTGGGGTTTCTTTGGAAATGATAGAAAGACTAATTCTAATGTTGGAAAAAGATATTATTCCTGTTGTTCCAGAGCAAGGTTCTGTGGGAGCAAGTGGAGATTTAGCACCGCTTTCTCATTTGGTTTTACCATTATTGGGATTAGGGAAAGTTTGGCAAGGAGAAGAAATCGTCGAAACCGCAGAAGTACTGAAAAAGCATAATTTAGCCCCTTTGACATTGGGAGCAAAAGAAGGTTTAGGACTGATTAACGGAACGCAATTTATTTTGGCTCATGCTATTAAAGGTTTAGAAAAAATGGAATATTTGTTGAATTTAGCAGATATGACCGCAGCGATGAGTATTGAAGCATATCACGGGTCTGATAGTCCGTTTAGAAAAGAATTACACGAAATAAGAGCATTTGATGGTAGCCAAAAAGTAGCCGAAAGAATGAGAACCTTCTTAAATGGTTCAGAAAATATGGCGAATAACGATCATTCTAAAAGAGTGCAAGATCCTTATTCGATGAGGTGTGTGCCACAAGTTCACGGAGCGAGTAGAAATGCTTTTGAACACTTGAAACAATGTGCAGAAACCGAACTGAATTCCGTAACCGATAACCCAATTGTATTAAGCGACGAAGAGGCTATATCTGGTGGTAATTTCCACGGTCAGTTAATGGCATTGCCTTTGGATTATGCGACTTTGGCTACGGCAGAATTAGGAAATATTTCAGATAGAAGAAGTTATTTATTATTAGAAGGAAAATACGGGTTGCCGAGATTATTGGCACCGAGTTCAGGACTAAATTCTGGATTTATGATTCCTCAATATACTTCGGCGGCATTGGTAACGGAAAATAAAACGCTTTGTTTTCCTGCATCGGCAGATTCTATCCCAACGAGTTTAGGGCAAGAAGATCACGTTTCTATGGGAAGTATTTCGGGAAGAAAATTCAATCAGGTATTGGATAATTTAGTGAATATTTTTGCAGTAGAATTGATGTACGCAGCACAAGGTTTAGAATTTAGAAGACCTTTGAAATGTAATCCTATTATCGAAGAAAATCACGCTCTTATCCGTTCGCAAGTTCCAAAATTGGAAGATGATAGAGAAATCGGAAAAGATATGTTAGCCATAGCAGAGATGATTAGAAAGCGAGTTTTGGTAGTGGAATAAAACAAGTTGAAATTTAAAAATATGATGAATTTGAATACGATAAAAAGCTAATCCATAACGCTCGTTTGAGTATTATGAATAAATTTTTTAATTATCGAATCATTCAATTTTTTAATAAAATAAACAATATGAATTTTAAAAAATACGCCTTACTTTCTCTTTTGGCAGGAGGAAGTTTAGTGGCACAAGAGCAAAAGAAAAACTTCACCATGTCGGAGGCAGTGATTGGATTATACACCAATTTGAGAGTGGATAATATCAATCGTTTCGCTTTTTCAGAAAATGGAGATTTTTATACGCAAATTATCGATAATGCGTATGTTAAAAAAGATTTGAAAAAAGGAAAAAAAGAAACTTTAATTTCATTAAAGGACTTACAAAGATTATTTCCTAATGCCAATTTTAAAAGATTACCATATCTAAGTTTCACGCAGGATGATAAGGCTCATTTCGCTAAGGGGAATCAGTATATTTGGTTGAAAAAAAGAGGGAAGAATTGGAAAATCACCAAAACCATTACGCTGAATAAAAAAGCAGAAAATATTCACGAATTAGCGGATAATGCGTATATCTATAATATTGATAATAATTTGCGTTTCCATAAAGACGGAATGGAAGGCATTATTACCAATGATGAAAACAAAGGCATTATCAACGGGAAAACGGTTCACAGAAGTGAGTTTGGGATTACCAATGGTATTTTCGTTTCGCCAAATAAGCAGAAAGTAGCCTTTTACCGAAAAGATGAAACCATGGTAACGGATTACCCTGTTATTGATTGGTCAAAAACGCCAGCAGTGAATAAAAATATCAAATACCCAATGGCTGGTGGAAAGTCGGAAGAAGTGAAATTGGGTGTTTTTGATGTGAAAACTAATCAGAAAACTTTCTTAAAAATTGATGGAGATAAAGAGCAGTATTTAACAGCAGTAAGTTGGAGTCCTGATTCTAAATCTGTTTTTGTAGGTGTTTTGAATAGAGGTCAAAACCATATGAAACTCAATCAATACGATGCTAAAACAGGGGAGTTTATCAAAACGCTTTTTGAAGAAAAAGATGATAAATATGTAGAGCCTCAGCATCCGTTATTGTTTTTACCAAATTCTAAAACCGAATTTATTTGGCAAAGTCAAAGAACGGGATACAATCATTTATTCCTTTATGATACCAAAAAAGGTTTTGTAAAACAATTAACCGAAGGTGATTGGGTAGTAACCGATGTATTAGGATTTGATAAAAAAGAAAATCAGGTTATTTTCGCAGGAACGAAGGAAACGCCATTAGAAAATCATATCTATAAAGTAAACTGGAAAACTGATGCTATTCAGCGATTAGATGCAGGAGATGGAGTGCATAGAGCGGTATTGAGTAAAGACGGAAAATGGTTGTATGATACTTATTCTAATGCTAATACACCGAAACAAGTCAATTTGATTAATACCGAAAATTTACAATCTAAAAATTTACTAACGGCGAAAAATCCATTGAAAAATTATGATACGCCAAAGGTAGAAAATGTAAGTTTAAAGGCTGATGATGGAACTGATTTGTATGGAAAAATCATTTATCCAACTAATTTTGATGCGACCAAAAAATATCCAGCGGTAGTTTATTTATACAATGGTCCTCACGTTCAGTTGGTGAAAAACTCTTTCCCAGCATCAGGGAATTTATGGTACGATTATATGGCTCAGCACGGTTATGTAGTCTTTACAATGGACGGAAGAGGTTCTGCCAATAGAGGAATGAAATTTGAACAGGCTGTTCATCGCCAGTTAGGAGAAACGGAAATGAAAGACCAATTAAAAGGAGTAGATTATTTAAAATCTTTACCTTTTGTAGATGCTGAAAGAATGGGTGTTCACGGTTGGAGTTTCGGTGGATTTATGACGACAAGTTTAATGTTGAAATATCCAAATGTTTTCAAAGTAGGAGTAGCGGGAGGTCCTGTAATCGATTGGAATATGTATGAAATAATGTACACCGAAAGGTATATGGATTCGCCACAAGAAAATCCTGCGGGTTATGCCAAAGCTAATTTATTGGATAAAATAGATCAATTGAAAGGCAAATTATTGCTTATTCACGGAACGCAAGATGATGTAGTCGTTTGGCAACATACCTTAAAACTATTGAAAAATGCCGTAGATAAAAATGTACAATTAGATTATTTTGTTTACCCAGGACACGCTCATAATGTGAGAGGATATAACAGGGTTCATTTGATGCAAAAAATAACGGATTATTTCGATGCCCATTTGAAAAAATAATAAAATGATAAAATAATGAAAAATAAGGTAACAATGTTTACCTTATTTTTTTTAATTGATTTTTTTTAATACCTTAAAAATTATATTATTTATGGTTTGATAATTTTGTTTATAAATTAGTTTTATACACCATTTTTTACTACATACTTGCTGTTGATACGTCGGTAGCAAGACGCTGATACCATTCTGTTTTTAAAATTATGGTGGTGAAAATAGTATTTTTTTAATAGTGGAAATGAGGAGTTGTGTTAGAATTTTTCTAATAAATTATTTTAATTAGTATATAATATATTAATTTTAATCAATTTGTTTGTATTCTTTTTAAATAGACTATGGATGATGTCTATTTAATTAATAATAGGTACCTTTGCAGAATCAAAAGGTATAATTACATACAGGCTTTTTTCTCTCGTACGCATTTTTTGTATGTGTTAGTGGCTTTCTTTTGCTTCAATGTTACCCTATTGCAAGCTAACGATGCTAAGGGGGGTAAAGGAAAATCAGGTGATAAAATTCATTTGGTAGGAGGGGCAAGGATTATTGAAAATAAAACTTCTCCTAAGCTAAAGCCATCTAAACCTAAGAGACTAATTCCCCTAAAAAAGAAAATAAAACCACCTGTTATTAAACATCATAATACAACTTATGTTATCAGGAATTCTGAGTCTACTTCTTTTTATTCGGTCATGGGTAAGACATATAACAAAGTAGCCAATCATGTACAAGTTTTATTATTGTTTTTGTATGGTCAGTTAGGTTTGTTGTTTTTATTCGTATTGGTTAAAAAAACAGGCGAAAAGTATATTGATGTTTTTACGAGTAGGCGTATAACCTATTCATTGTATTCTCGACCACCTACTTTTATTCATAATCTATCCTAGTGCTATCTTTATTATAAAAGATGATAGTACCCTTAATTAATAAAATCAATTCTTTTAATTCCAAGCACAATATCATATTGTGAGCATTTTTGGTATTATCTTAAGAAGAATTGGTCAACCTATCTTATCTTAAAAATTAATAAAAAAAGATGAGATGTAAACTAAAAATTTATGAATAAAAATTACAAAAAATATAGTTTTTTAAAGCTAGTAAGTTTATCCTTACCGCTTTTATTTTTCCTTTTTGGAAACACAGTGTTCGCCCAAGATTCAGATGGCGATGGTATAGCAAACGTTATTGATTTAGATGATGACAATGACGGTATTTTAGATGTGGATGAAGGATGTACTGTTAAACCAATGTCGCCTTTTACTGTACAACCAGCAGAGTCTGTTGTGGGGATCACAGGAGTAGGGAAGTTGGTGTATAAAAATGCGGAAGGTTATAAAGTTGTTTTATCCGCCGCAGGGACAGAAGGGGGAGCACTTAGCCCATGGGGTTATCCTACTGCCGATGGAACGATTGTTACCGATAAAGACCAAGGACATATCAACTTTGAGATAAATAATGACGATATAGAAGATCAACCTAAACTAAAAGTAGAGGCGTTTAACCCTCAAGGAGAACCTGTTGATATTATATCAGCTGCTTTTGGAGGTATAGACAATATGGATAATAATACTGCACAAGATGCTATGGCAGCAGATGTAGCAGGCGCGTGGTCCAATTTAACAGTGAGTGGAAATACATTAGGCTGTGCTCAAATAGATGTAGCCAATGGAACAGCAACACCTGTCTCAGGAGTTACTCAAGCAGAATTAGATGCGTTTACTTTTACGAATTTAATTGCACAAGGGGCTAAATCACAAGTGATTTTTAACAATGATGATAATGCCGTTCAAGGTCTTTATAATGCTACTTTTACACCAGATGTGCCTGTGCATTCTTTCCATTTAATCGTTGATGATATCAATGGAATAAGAAATGTACTCACTGAGTTTAACGCTCCTATAATAGAGGTAGCCGTTAAGGATTGTGTAAAAGACACCGATGGAGACGGAACGCCAGATTATTTAGATTTAGATTCTGATAATGATGGATGTTTAGATGCGATAGAAGGAGGAGGAACGTTTACCTATGCTGATCTAGTAGATGCCACAGGTGTAATGATAGGAGCATCTTCTGGAGCAGATAATAAGAATTTAGGAAATACAGTAGATGCGAACGGAGTACCAACAGTAGCAGGAGCAGCAGGACAAGGTGTAGGAACTTCACAAGATGCTGCTCAACAAGCAGATGAGTGCGATCCTTGTAATCCAAATAGTACTTTGTATATAGATACAGATGGAGATGGAGTAGCTAATGCTTGTGACTTAGATGATGATAATGATGGTATTTTAGATTGTGAAGAAAAAGGACTTTTTACGGATCTTTCAGAAACATTTGTGCTTAATGGAGATGCCTCAGCGGTTCAAAATAGTACAGAAATTCAGTTGACTGCAGATGAGAATTTTAAAAGTGGACAAGCATGGAGTCCTGCTCGTGCAGATTTTACTAAGGATTTTACACTAAATATGGAGGCTTATCTTGGTACTAATGACGGAGGTGCAGATGGTATTGCTATTGCATTCCATAATGATCCTTCTGGTACATCGGCTCATGGAGAAGATGGACGAGGAATTGGTGCAAGGGGTATTCAAAATGGTATTGTTTTAGAGTTAGATACTTTTGACAATTCTAATGACACCTATTTGCCTCCTATTCAAGAAGATGTTTGGCAAGACCATGGACACATTTGGAAATCAGTAGATCAATCAACGTTATCAGCAACAACCCCTTTACCTAATTTAGAG
>PDWJ01002154.1_pt1 | contig 21828 bp, 17 predicted proteins | sample 1430881 | NCBI WGS metagenome assembly PDWJ01 (sample SAMN01162460, study PRJNA174530) | Oral metagenome, whole genome shotgun sequencing project. | biome: Marine environment; feature: Marine mammal; material: Swab sample of the gingival sulcus; isolation source: swab sample of gingival sulcus... | reverse complement strand
AAGAATAAAGATATTTTAAAATATCGTGAACTCATCAAGGAACTAGGTATCCGTAAATAAAACACGGAGCTGTCTGAAAAACCTCAAACAAGCTCTGTCGAAAAAACAATTAAACGCATTGTTCTGATGACTTTCAGGAGGATGCGTTTTTGAATTGTTCAACAGACCCTAAGTTTTAAAGTTGAATTTCAGACTGTTTTTCTTTACACAAAATTAAAAGCGTTATTAAACTTTTCATTGGTAAACCACTTCGACACACAATAACCATAACAGTTTAATAATTTCCCGATTAGCGGGACTAAACAAACACACATGATTCCAAAACTTTTTAAAAAGGAAATTGCTCTACCTGATGGCAGAAGCATTTCTATTGAAACCGGCAAACTCGCCAAACAAGCTGACGGCTCTGTAGTCGTACGTATGGGAGATGCCATGATTTTAGCTACAGTAGTATCTAACAAAACAGCCAATGAAGGTGTAGATTTTTTACCATTGACTGTAGATTACAGAGAAAAATTTGCTGCGGCAGGGCGTTTTCCCGGAGGCTTTTTTAAGCGTGAAGCGCGCCCAAGTACCGAAGAAATCCTGACAATGCGTCTGGTTGATCGCGTACTACGTCCGCTATTCCCAAAAGATTATCACAATGAAACTCAAATCATGATGCAACTCATGTCTCATGATCAGGAAGTGATGCCCGATGCATTGGCTGGTTTAGCCGCATCTACAGCTTTATCATTGTCTGACATTCCTTTTGATGACCCTATTTCTGAGGTCAGAGTAGCAAGATTGGATGGTGAATTTATTGTCAACCCTACCAGAGCACAATTAGAAGGCTCTGATATTGATTTAATGGTAGGTGCTTCTGAAACTTCTGTGATGATGGTAGAAGGGGAAATGAAAGAGGTCAGTGAAGAAGAGATGGTAGCCGCTATAAAAGTAGCTCATGACGCTATTAAAATACAGTGTCAAGCACAACGTGAATTAGCAGAAATGTCAGGAAGAAATCTTGAAACCCGGGATTATGACAAGGCTGTTGAGAATGAAGACCTTCTGGCAAAAATCCACGACTTTACATATCAAAAAATCTATGATATTGCCAAAGAAGGAACTGCAAAACACGAACGTTCAGAAAAATTCACTGAGGTTAAAGAACAGTTGTTAGAACAGTTTACTGAAGAAGAATTAGAAGAAAATCAAGAACTCATTTCACATTATTACGCTAAAGTTCAGAAGAAAGCCGTCAGAGATTTAGTACTCAACGAAGGTATAAGACTTGATGGTCGTAAAACAACTGAGATAAGACCTATATGGTGTGAAATAGATGCTTTACCGTCAGCTCACGGTTCTGCAATATTTACCAGAGGTGAAACTCAAGTACTTTCTACAGTTACTCTGGGAACTTCCAGAGACGTCAATGTCATAGACTTACCGACCTACGAAGGTGAAGAAGAATTCTACTTACACTATAACTTCCCACCCTTCTCTACCGGTGAAGCACGCCCTATAAGAGGTACTTCCAGACGTGAAATAGGTCATGGTAACCTGGCTCAAAGAGCCCTTAAACCTATGATTCCTCACAATTCACCCTATACGGTAAGAATCGTATCTGAAGTATTAGAATCTAACGGATCATCATCTATGGCAACCGTTTGCTCCGGAACAATGGCGCTTATGGATGCCGGTATCCAAATGGCTAAACCGGTATCAGGAATTGCCATGGGATTGATAACCGATGAAGAGTCCGGAAAATTTGCCGTATTATCAGACATTTTAGGTGATGAAGATCACTTAGGCGATATGGACTTTAAGGTCACAGGTACTGAAGACGGTATTACAGCCTGTCAAATGGACATTAAAGTCAAAGGACTTTCCTATGATATCATGGAGCAAGCTTTGGCACAAGCCAAAGACGGTAGATTGCATATCTTAAACATCATGAAAGAGAACATTGCAACGCCTAATGAAGCTGTCAAACCTCATGCACCAAAGATTGTAAAATTCAATATTCCTGAAGAATTTATTGGTGCGGTCATCGGATCCGGTGGTAAAGTCATACAAGAATTGCAAAAACAAACCGACACGACGATTGTCATAGAAGAAGACAACGGAGAAGGTATCGTAGAAATACTCGGTGTCAATCAGGAAAAAATAGATGCAGCCATCCAACGCATCAAAGAGATTATCTTTGAGCCCGAAGTAGGCGAAGTCTATGAAGTTACCGTTGCAAAACTATTGGATTTTGGGGCTGTAGTTGAGTTTTTCCCCGGCAAAGACGTTTTGTTACACATCTCCGAATTAACTTGGGGACGGGTAGAAAAAGTCTCTGATGTAGTCAAAGTAGGTGATAAAATCCATATAAAATATATGGGCATTGATCCTAAAACGAGAAAACCGAAAGTCTCCAGAAGAGTTTTAATGAAAAGACCTCCAAGAAAAGAGCCCCGTCAAAGGACTGATAAATAATAGAGGTTTCTAAAATAATTAAACCCGCATGTTTTGGCATGCGGGTTTTTTATGAAGTGTTTAAAATCTGTTATAAAACTATAATAAGTGTCAATCACTCAAACAAATCGACGATTCTTTCCAGTGCCATACCTCTGGAGGCTTTGATCAGTAAAGTTCTATCATAAAACTGTGTTAAGTCACAGTTGTTTTTAAAACTTTCAAAATCTTTAAACGTTTTATAAGCATTGCCGTGTTTTGTTCTCGAAAACAATTCACCTATAAAAATAGCCGATTCAAAACCTAAAGTTTCTACCATATCTACAATGGCCTGATGTTCTTCAAGAGCCTGTGAACCCAATTCGAACATATCTCCCAGAACAGGTATTTTTTGTTCTTTACGTTGGGCTGCAAATGTTTCCAAAGCAACTTTCATACTTGTTGGATTGGCATTGTATGCATCCAGAATGATATTCACCTGTTGTTTTTCAATAAACTGGGATCTTTTATTTTGTGGTTTGTAAGAGCTTATCGCTTCTATAATATCCTGATCCGCAACCCCAAAGTATTGACCTATTGCTATTGCCGCAGCTATATTATTGAGGTTATAATAACCTGTCAGATGCGTATCAACCACTTCCCCATTGAACACAAAACTCACAAAAGGCGTTTCAGACAAGTGTAGTTCTAACGGTTTAACGCCTACGGTTCTAAAATGTTCGGTTAAAGACTTCTGCTTATCATCCCATAAATTAACGAAAGCAGTTTTTTGATGATTATACAAAAAGTCATACAATTCTGTTTTAGCCTTGATAACCCCATTAATGGTTTTAAAGCTTTCCAGATGGGCTTTACCGAAATTGGTAATGTAGCCATAATCAGGCTCAGCAATCTCACATAATTGTTTGATCTCTCCAAAATGATTGGTTCCCATCTCTACTACACCTATTTCTGTATTGCGATTCATAGACAGCAATGTCAGTGGTACGCCAATATGATTATTGAGATTACCCCGGGTAGCTTTTAAATAATACTTTTGCGACAACACACTATAAACCAGCTCTTTTGTCGTCGTTTTACCATTACTTCCCGTGATGGCCAACACAGGTATTTGCAAGAAATTTCTATGAAAATGCGCTAACTGCTGTAAAGTCTCAAGCGCATCATCTACCAAGATATAGCGTTTGTCTTCTTTATAACGGGTTTTATCGTCAAAGACAACATATTTGGCACCTTTGTTAAGCGCCTCATCTACAAAAGCATTGGCATCAAAATTCTCACCTTTTAAAGCAAAAAATATATCATTTTTCGCCATACTTCTGGTATCAATAGATACAGATTTGGCCTCTAAATATCTACGATGTAGTTCTGAAATAGTCATGGTTTAAAAGTACAAAAAAAGCCTCATTTTCTGTAGAAAATGAGGCATAATTTATTAAAACAATTATTATTTTCTTTTTTTAGGATACGGTTTTCTACGTTCTTCTTTCATGGGACCTAACTTATCCATGGCACATCTGAATCCTATATAGTTAGTCGCAGAGTATTCAGGTAAGAAACGACGTTGTGCCGGATCTAACCAATATTCTCTATCCTGCCAAGATCCTCCTTTGTAGACTCTGGCTTTATCACTAATCAATGTGTGACGCACTTTACTATCATAAGTCATCACACGTTTACCTTCTTCATCCACTTGACTTACAATCTCAGGGTGATTATACATCTTAGCTTCTGTTTCAGCTTCATCTTGCCTTAAATATTGTCTTGTAGAAGCCATATCACCATCACGGTAATCTATATTATAAGACTTATCATAATTAACTTTCATATAGGCATCATCCTTGGTAATAGGCACATAGACTATTTCTCCAAGCTGTTCCATAGGCACTATCTTTCCGTTGTCTAAGGTATCATATCTCATATTGTTTTCATCGGCTATGACAACCTTACCGTTTTCATCAATCAATGGTTTTTTAAACACATTACCTCTGAAATAATTGAAATCGTTAGCTTCAGTATCAATGATAGGTCTGTAAACATCTGCTACCCATTCCGCAACATTACCGGCCATATCATATAGACCAAAGGCATTGGGGGGATATGATTTTACGGCTGTTGTAATGTCAGCACCGTCATTAGTCCAACCTGAAATACCGCTGTAATCTCCTTTAGCAAGTTTAAAGTTAGCCAATTGATCTCCTCTATGTTTATTGGATTTATTACGGGTATAACGTCCATTCCATGGGAATTTTTTACGTCCTCTGATATTGTTATACTCTCTGTTTTCAGATAAGGCTTTGGCTGCAAACTCCCATTCTGTTTCTGTAGGCAGTCTGAATTTTGGCATCAAGATACCATCTGTCATTTTTACATGACGACCTCTGAATTCATTATTAGGGTCTTTGGGTTCAGCATCTTTCTTCTTTTTTCTATTATCCGGCAAACCTTTTTTGTAGATATTAGGATCTCCATCAAACAAGTAATAGGGGTCTAACAGATAAGAATCGGTTATAAAATGATTTTTTCCTTCTACGTTTCTATCTTCCATATTGTACAAATCTTTGAGCACGCCCTTTTCTCTCAAGATTTTCTCATTGACTCGATCTGTACGCCATTTACAATAGGCGTTAGCCTGAATCCAGCTCACCCCTACTACAGGGTAATCTGCATAACCGGGATGACGCAAATAAGTGTCTATCAACGACTCGTTAAAACCTAAACGGTCTCTCCACACCAATGTATCCGGCAATGCCGCATGATAAATATGTTGATACACTTCTACGTCAGGAGGAAAAACTTTTTGCAAAAACTCCAAGTAAAATAAATATTCACCGTTAGTTACCTCTGTCTCATCCATATAAAATGAACGTACCTGCTGACGGTTTGGGGTTGTATTCCAGTCAAACATAACATCATCTACTACACTTCCCATAGTAAATGTACCACCTTCTATAAGCACCATGCCCGGTGGGGTTTGATGACCTTTATATTTTTTACTGGTTGAAAAACCTGCAGCAGCCTTATCCTTATCAGTCCAACCTGTATTAGATTCAGTTTTTGATTTTCCACCGCACCCTACTAATAAAGAAAGTGTCAATAAAACGGTAGTCCACTTTGTTATAATTCTCATATTAATCTATATTATATAATAGTAAATTAGCTTATCAATAATGTTTAAACACAAAAATAAAGCGGCGCAATTTACATAATTTATTATTAAAATATATTCAGTATTCTTTTCTTATTACGATGTGATAACGTAAAAAAAAAAAATATATTTTATCAAACCTGACTAAATAACCTGAATTCGACATGATAAACAGTTCATCAATGTCAAAAAGTCCTGTAACGTTGAAGATTTAACACTGAAAACCAAGCAGTCATAATACCTTCATTTCTTATAATTATCAACACAAGATCACAAGGCAGTTTCAGTTTTACTGTCATTAAATTTAACACTCAATCCTGATTCAGCTCAAATATTTACGAACATTGATGATATTGGTTAATATGTTAATCTATAATAATCAGAATGTTAAAAACATCATTTTTTGAGTTGACGTCATGTTTTTACAAGGACAATGATGTCAAACAGTTTCCATATTACACAGTATTGAGCACTAAAAAACAACCTATAAGTCACTATAAAACACCTATAGGGCGTATCATTTTAATGAATTGACCAGACAAACTTCTATTTAACAAAACTATGATAAAAGCACATATAATTTTTTTATATATTGCGCGTTTACATACCATAATCAATTATGAATAATTTTATAGGTTTGAACATCTACACCTCATACAATTCGTTTTATAAAAATCTCGCAATAGGATTCTTATTAGTCTTTTTTTCTATTTTTCAGCTTTCAGCTCAGAATCAAAAAAACATCAAACTGGACTGGAAAGAAGCAAAAGTTTTTAAAATAATTAACGACGAAACCATAAGTGTGCCATATGTCGATGCGCGACAATTAGACTTTAAACGAAGGCTGCCACTTAGCAATCACAAATGGCTTATTCCGGCAAACACCGCTATAGACTCACTCGTGGTAACTAATGTCAGCTATGAAGTTCTGTCTCCTGATCAGTATGGGGATCTTGATTTAAAACAAATACCTACGACACTGACGTATCAATGGGCAACTAATAAAGACAGAAATGAAACCTATGCCCATTTCAACCTTATTCCGTTAGTCAAAGATGGTGCAACAATCAAAAAAGTGACCTCTTTAAACCTTTATTACAAAACCTTCTCACAAAAATCTACACCCAAAGCACCTTTGACCTCAGTACTGGCTGAAGGCAACTGGTATAAATTTGCCGTAGAACGTACAGGCGTTCATAAAATCACCCGTAGCTTCCTGAACGATTTAGGCATTGATCTCAATGGCGTAAACCCAAAAAACATTCAGCTGTATGGTAATGGCGGGACACTTCTACCTTATAGAATTGGTGATTTTCGCTATGAAGACTTACAAGAAAATGCTATATATGTCAAAGATGGCGAAGACGGTAGTTTTGATGATGATGATTTTATTCTGTTCTATGCACAAGGGCCGCATTCATGGCAGTACAATAACACGGTAGAATCAGTCAAGCACATCCACAATATTTATGACGATTATGCCTATTATTTCATCCGTATAGGTGATACTGACGGTAAAAGAATAATCTCATCCACACCCATAGATGAGGATGCCGCTCAGATTTTTACAGATTATTTTGAATTCTGGGTTCACGAAGCAGATGAATACAACATTGCGCAACTCGGTCAACAATTTTTCGGACATAAATTTGATTATTCTTTAAATTATAGCATCAAACAGACATTCGACAATCTGGATACAGCACAACCGGTAACTATAAGAGTAAAAGCAGCCGCACAATCTGACGTACCGTCAACAATGTCCGTCAATGTCAATGGTGTGTCTCTGAATCAATTAAATTTCCCTCCTACTTTCGGATCAATCACTTTAGCATATGGTGATGAAATCAATGGCTCTGTCAACGTTGACAATGAAACTTTGACTATTAATTTTGATTATGATAAAAACGGGGACTCCGGAGCCAAAGCGTATCTTGATTATGTAGAAGTCATCTATAAAAGGAAACTGGTCGTCAATGACAGACAATTTAATTTCATGACCTTTGACCAGATAAACAAAACTATAGCTTTTGAATTACAAAATCCTAACAACATCTATCAGGTCTGGGATATTTCAGATTTTATTAACCCTCAATTGATCAGTAACCAATCGACATCTAACACTTTCATGTTTAAAGCTCCGGGAAATACGCCTAAGACATATTGTGTATTGAACGAATCTGATTTTTACACCCCGGTAAACATAGAAAACAGCCATGTGACCAACCAAAACATACACGGCATAACACAAGCCGATTATTTGATTATCACCAATAGAGACCTACAGGATAGCGCTGAAGAATTAGCAGATTTTCACCGTACCAGAAACAATCTGAACGTAAAAGTTGTTCCCTTATATCAGATTTACAACGAGTTCGCTTCCGGTTCCAGTGACATAACAGCCATCAGGGATTTTATCAAATATGTCTATGACCAAAGTAACGGTCAGTTGAAATACGTCCTCATGTACGGTGATGCCAGTTTTGATTTTAAAGGTATTCAGTACGATACAGCACCTGTACCGGCATTTCAATCTTATGAGAGTTTTAGTCTTGCTTATAGTTATGTCACTGATGACTTTTTTGTTATCGTCAACGACCCGAATGAAGGTGATTTAGACGACACTACACAGATACATACACAAGATGTTGCTGTAAGCAGAATACCGGTTAATAACAGCTCAGAAGCTGATGCTTTCAATAATAAACTATTTAAATATTACAACACTGACACTTTTGGAGACTGGCATAATAACCTGTTGTTGATTGCTGATGATGTGGACGAAGGTTCCGATCAGGCTATGCAAATCAATCAGGAAGCATTGGCAGATGACATAAAAGTCAATAAACCCCTGATGAACATCAAAAAGCTCTGGATGGACGCTTTCCCTCAGGAAACTGTTGCCGGTGGTAGCCGCTATCCCGAAGTAAATGAAGCAATTAATAAATCCGTAGAAAACGGTGTACTTATGATTAATTATGTCGGCCATAGTGGTGAGAGCGGATTGTCAGCTGAACGTGTGCTGGAAGTCAACCAAATAAGAAACTGGCAGAACCTCAATAAGCTCAACCTCTTTACAGTCATGTCCTGCGAATTTGCCCGATATGACAATCCCGAGAGACCGGATACCGCCGGTGAGGTTTTGATAAGACATCCCCATGGGGGTTCAGTACACGAAATTGCCACAGCGCGTGCCATATTCACTGATAATGGCTATGATTTTAACGAAACATTGATACCGGAACTGTTAGCGTATGATAACTCTTATATGAGTATTGCAGAACATTTGAGGGTTATGAAAAACAGCTTTACAAATCTACAACAACGTTATTTCCTCACCTCGTTTGGTGACACTTATACCAAACTTGCATTAGCCAAACCGGATATAAAAATAACCCATATGAACGGAGAATCAATTCTTCAAAGAACAGATACCATAAAAGGGTTATCGAAAGTTTCTTTTAATGGACTAATTACCGATCAAAACGGTGAAAAAGATACTTCTTTCAACGGAGAATTAACCCTTACCGTTTTTGATAAAGCCATAGAACGCCAAACACTCGATAATCAAGGTCTGGGCGTGGTTATGACTTTTGACACTCAGGAATCAAAACTCTTTAAAGGTAAAGCCAGTATCACAAATGGGGAGTTTTATATCGAATTTATAGCACCTAAAGACTTGAGAATTGCTTATGGTGAAGGAAAATTGAGTTTTTATGCCCAAAGCGACACCTATGAAAAAGGCGGTTATAACACTGATATAACCGTAGGTGGTATTGACACAAACGCCCCTGAAGACAATCAAGGGCCGGACATCAAACTATACATGAATGACACTTCATTCAGAGATGGTGACAATACTGATGAATCACCACTCTTTATGGCATTCATTGAAGACGAACACGGCATCAACACTTCATTATCGTCTGTTGATCATGACATTACTGCTGTTTTGGATGATGACTACCAAAACGCCATACTTCTCAATGAATATTTTATTACGGCATTAGATGACTTTACCAAAGGTGAACTGAACTACCGTTTCGAGAACCTTAGTCCCGGCGAACATAAAATCACATTAACAGCCTATGACAATTACAATAATAGTTCTACAGCAACACTCAGATTTGTTGTTGAGGACAATACGGAACTCGAAATCACAGAGCTGTTAAACTTTCCTAATCCGTTTTCAGAAAGTACCACTTTTAGTTTTTCACATAACAGATCCAACCAATATCTGGATGTGGAATTACAGGTGTTTACCACTTACGGGCAAATGGTCAAGCAACTCAATCAAAGAATCTTTGCCACTACAAAGACCTCAAAAGATATCATATGGGACGGTTCAAATAATTCAGGTGTAAAAGTAAAAAAAGGCATTTACATCTACAGACTGGGTTTAACTGACCCTAACACCAAAACAGAAACAGAAGCCTATAACAAATTAATTATTTCAAATTAACGCCTAAGTAAACAAACTTCAAATATCATTAAATAACACATCTATAATATTATTTTTTTGTACGTTTGACCTCTAATTAGACATAACACTATTCACAATGAAACAAGTAACATATTTATTTTTAGTTTTTAGTTTTATCATCAATCTGCCTTTACAGGCACAACAAAATGAAGAGCTCAATGCTATCACTACTGCTGCACCCTTCCTAATGATTACGCCGGATGCCCGCTCAGGTGGTATGGGAGACGTCGGTGTTGCCACCAGACCTGACCAGAACAATCAACATCATAACCCCGCCAAAGCAGCCTTTAACACCAACAGTTTGACTATTGGATTCAACTTCACCCCCTGGATGAACAAACTTGTTAATGACGTTTATTTGGGTGGTCTGTCAGCTACAGGGTTAATCAATGAACGTAGTGCCTGGGCTACCAGTTTTAAATACTTTACGCTCGGAGAAATCCAATTGACCGATGAAAATGGAGGTAACCTCACTGTAGAAAAGCCCAACGAATTTGCACTGGACGGCTCTTACAGTTTAAAGCTCAATGAAGTTTTCAGTATGGGAGTTACCATGCGTTATATACGCTCTGATTTTGCTTTAAAAGTTGCCAACTCAGAAATCAAAACTGTCAATACTTTTGGAGTTGACCTCTCAGGTTATTATCAATCTTATGAGCAAAACTTTGGTTCGTTTGACGGTATTATCCGCGGAGGATTCAACATTTCTAACATTGGTCCAAAAGTAGAATATGTAGATGGCGGCAAACGTAATTTTATCCCAACCAATTTAAGATTAGGAGCCGGTTTTGACTTTTTATTAGACGCATACAATGTTGTGGGTGTAACTTTGGAAACCAACAAACTTTTGGTACCTACACCTCCTAATGACACTAATGATGATATAGGCTTTGTAGAAGGTATGTTTACTTCATTCGGAGATGCTCCCGGTGGTTTTAGCGAAGAAATGCAGGAATTTACCTGGGCTCTGGGTTCAGAATATGTGTATGACGATATTTTTGCTATTCGGGCAGGTTATTTTCACGAGAGCGAAAATAAAGGAGCAAGACAATTTTTCACCCTTGGTGCAGGCTTTAAATTCAAAGCTATAAACCTTGATGTCTCTTATTTATTTAATGCCTCAGACATTAATAACCCTCTGGAAAACACCTTACGTTTTTCACTGGGCTTCAACCTGGGTGAACCCATGTAATACTAAGATATTATCTTAAGCCAATGTACACAATGCATTGGCTTAAATTTTTTATAAGCTTATGGATAAAAAGATAGTAACGTCTTATCGTGTTTATGAATCAGTAGCTGTGTTGACGGATCAAAATCAGTTATTGATGCAGGCTGCAACTAAAGCTATCCACAATGCTTATGCACCTTATTCCCAATTCAATGTGGGTGCAGCGGTACTACTGGAAAACGGTGAAATTGTCACCGGCAACAATCAGGAAAATGCAGCTTATCCTTCCGGCATGTGTGCTGAACGCGTAGCTGTATGGAATGCCATGTCTCATTATCCGGAACAAAAGATTAAAAAAGTAGCCATCATAGCACAATCCCCTTTGAGAACTGTAAACAAACCTGTAGCACCTTGTGGTGCTTGCAGACAGGTCTTAATGGAATACGAAAGCAAGCAACAAGAACCTATAAGTGTTTTTTTTTCCTGTGAAAATGGACCTGTCATAGAGGTTAATTCTCTTAAAGACTTGCTCCCCTTTGCTTTTGATCAGAGTTTCTTATGATTTGTAGTCACCTGACAATACAGACGCTATTGCCGTTATCAACTTATCATCTAAAGCCTAAAGTTCTATAATGCTTTTGGGATTCATAATTACCCCAATGAGACACTTTACAAGCTCTATTTACCATATACTTAAACACCTCAATTAACTCTATATATTTTTTACTATTTTTGGAGGTTTGAAATAAGACAATACTGCATGAATTACTTACTAGAGACAAAAGACATTGTCAAACAGTTTGGCGATTATACAGCGCTGAACAAAGTCAATATACAAGTTCCCAAAGGAAGCATTTATGGTCTTTTAGGACCTAATGGCGCCGGGAAAACCACATTAATCAGAATCATCAATCAAATCACCATGCCAGATTCCGGAACGGTCATGTTTGACGGCAGAGCATTGAAACCTGATGATGTTCATCAGATAGGTTATCTGCCAGAAGAACGTGGGTTGTATAAATCCATGAAGGTAGGAGAACAAGCCATCTATCTCGCACAACTCAAAGGGATGAGTCGCCATGACGCCCGTAAAGCCTTAAAAGAATGGTTTGAAAAATTTGAAATCAGTGATTGGTGGGGTAAAAAAGTACAGGAATTATCCAAAGGGATGGCTCAAAAAGTACAGTTTATTGTCACTGTTTTACACCAGCCCAAACTTCTTATTTTTGATGAACCTTTCAGTGGTTTTGACCCGATTAATGCCAACCTGATTAAAGACGAGATTCTCAATCTTCACAAACAAGGTGCTACAATTATTTTCTCTACGCACCGTATGGAATCTGTTGAAGAATTGTGTGAACATATCTGTCTGATCAATAAATCCAACAAAATACTCGACGGCAAACTTCTGGATATCAAAAGAGCCTATAAAACCAACACTTATGAAGTGGGCTTACACACCAATGACAATGAAAGTCTGGCACGTGAAATCAAAGCTAATTTTGACACCAAACCCGCTTTTTTCAAGACTCTGGAAGACGACCTTAAACTCAACATTACTTTATCACCCGAAGACAGCTCTACAGATCTTATACGTTTCCTCAATCAAAGAGCAGACATCAATCACTTTGTAGAAATCATTCCCAGTGCCAACGATATTTTTATACAAGCTGTTACACAAAAAAATAATATTCTACAAGAAGAAAAAGCCTTATAAAACCTGAGACAAACCGACCATGAATAAACTCAAATTAATCATTCAAAGAGAATTTATTGCCAAAGTCAAAAACAGAGCATTTATTATCATGACGTTTTTAAGCCCGTTGTTGGGTATTGGTTTAATTCTCTTGGTTACTTTTTTGACCAAAAGTACTATAGAAAAAACCCGAACCGTAGCCTATGTCAATGAATCATCGGTTTTTACCGGCAAAGACTTTCAGGATACAAAATCCTTAAAGTTTACGGACTATACCGCTATGGGACTGGAGATGGCTAAAGAAACGGTACAGAACAACGAGGAGTTTGGACTGCTCTATATTCCCCAGTCAGACTCTCTGGACTATATTGCAGACAATATGCAGTTTTACTCCAAGGAATCACCCGGATTGGTTTTTATTGAGAACTTACAGGACCAGGTTGACAACAGGTTGAGACAGGCCAAAATGATTGCCCTGGGTATAGACACCTTACAATATCAAAAAGCCAAAATTCACTCTAACATTCACCTCAACAACTTTAGCGGTGAAGCTACCTCAAAACTCATCAACGGTATCCGTATCATCATAGGGACCGTTGCCGGTTACCTGATCATGATGTTTATTATCATCTACGGCTCTATGGTCATGCGTAGTGTAATTGAAGAAAAAACCAGTCGTATTATAGAAGTTATCATATCATCCGTCAAACCTTTTTACCTGATGCTGGGCAAAGTCATAGGTACTGCCGGTGCCGGTATTTTCCAGTTTTTGATCTGGCTGGTTCTATTATTCATTTTATATATGATAGTCGTTCCACTTGTCGGTGGGGATATAACTGCAAATATGACACCCGAACAGATAGAGCAAGCCCAAAATCTGGGTGATATTAACAAAATGCAACTTGCTTTAGGTGAAATCAAACAATTACCCATCTGGACTATTATCATCTCGTTCATTTTATTTTTTACCGGTGGCTATCTGTTATACAGCGCCTTGTATGCAGCCATAGGCGCAGCTGTTGACAACGAAACAGACAGCCAACAGTTTATGATGCCCATTATGATGCCCATCATTTTGGCTATTTATGTTGGGTTTTCCGTCGTTATCAATGATCCTCACGGCACTATTGCCACCACCTTCTCCATGATTCCCTTTACCTCACCTATTGTAATGATGATGCGTATTCCCATGGGGGTACCCTTATGGCAAATTATTGTTGCTTTGGTCTTGTTATTTGCCACATTTATATTGATGATATGGTTTGCTGCCAAAATATACCGGGTAGGAATACTGATGTATGGCAAGAAACCTACCTACAAAGAACTTTTCAAATGGTTAAAATATTAAAACTATGAGTAAAATATTGATTATAGAAGACGAAGCAGCTATCAGAAGAGTATTGACAAAAATTATCTCTGAAGAAAGCAAATCTTATGAGGTTATCGAAGCAGAAGATGGCTTACAAGGCATCAATCTCATCAAAGAACAAGAATTGGACTTAGTACTTTGTGACATCAAAATGCCAAAAATGGACGGTGTGGAAGTTCTGGAACAAGCAAAAAAATTAAAACCCGAATTACCTTTTTTGATGATTTCTGGTCACGGTGACTTAGAGACTGCAGTCAATACGATGCGTATGGGTGCTTTTGACTATATCTCAAAACCCCCGGATCTCAATCGTCTGCTCAATGCGGTACGCAATGCCCTCGATGTAAAAAATCTGGTGATTGAAAATAAAAAACTTAAAAAGAAAATCAGTAAGAACTACAAGATGGTCGGCGAGAGCGATGCTATTCTCAATATCAAAGAGATGATAGAAAAGGTAGCCCCCACCGATGCACGGGTATTGATTACCGGTCCCAATGGAACAGGAAAAGAACTCGTTGCCCATTGGTTACATGAAAAAAGTGAACGTTTTAAAGGTCCTATGGTTGAAGTCAACTGTGCCGCTATTCCTTCTGAACTTATAGAAAGTGAATTGTTCGGGCATAAAAAAGGCTCTTTTACAGGGGCTGTATCTGATAAAGCAGGAAAATTTGAAGCGGCCAATGGCGGTACTATTTTTCTGGATGAGGTAGGCGATATGAGCTTGTCCGCACAAGCCAAAGTATTACGTGCCTTACAAGAGAATAAAGTAACCCGTGTAGGGGGTGACAAAGACATCAAAGTCAATGTAAGAGTCATCGCTGCTACCAATAAAAATTTACAAGAAGAGATACGCAACGGGAAATTCAGAGAAGACCTTTACCACCGTCTTGCTGTCATAGTCATCAAAGTTCCGGCGCTCAATGACAGACGTGAGGATATTCCTCTGTTGATAGATTTTTTCACCAAAAAAATCGCGGAAGAACAAGGAACATCCATCAAATCATTTGATGAGGATGCCGTGGCTTTACTGAAAGCTTATGACTGGTCCGGTAACATCAGGGAATTGAGAAACGTTGTAGAGCGTCTGATCATCCTCGGCGGACAAAGTATCAGTAAAAATGACGTCAAGTTATTTGCTTCCAAATAACATCCGTATTTGAAGATGTAGATTGCAATATTGGAGTCTGATGATTTAAAATGTGAAGACAATCAGGTACCATGCGTATGTAAGCCACATTCCTTACCGGAATTGTTTTCCCACCACCATCTGCCCGCTCTGAAATCATCACCAGGTTTTATGGCTCTGGTACACGGGGCACAACCAATACTGACAAAGCCTTTGTCATGAAGACTGTTGTAAGGCACATGATGTTGCTTGAGATAGTTCATGACATCATCAAGAGTCCAGTCGAGTAATGGATTAAATTTTAATAACCCGTAACCTTCATCGTCTTCTATCATTGACATATCTGTTCTGCCTGACGATTGTTCAGCTCTTATACCGGTAACCCAACAATCCATACCATTTAACGCTCTTTGAAGCGGCTCCACTTTTCTGATGTTACAACATTGTTTACGGTTCTCAATACTTTCATAAAAACTATAAGGTCCTTTTTCGGAAACCATTTGCTCGACAACAGCAGTATTGGGATAAAATACTTGTATGGGTTTGCGATAAGCATTTAAAGTATTATAATACACTTTATAAGTTTCTTCAAACAAACGCCCGGTATCCAGTGTAACAACCTTAACAGGAATATCATGTTTAAAAATCATATCAGTAATGACCTGGTCTTCTATACCAAAACTGGTGGTAAAAATGACTTTACCCGGAAATTCACGGGCTATATACTTCAACCGGTCTATATGGTTAAGGTTTTTAATCGCTTCTGAAATATTGTTATTAGTCATTACAATCGTCGTTAGTATTGTTTAAGAAAATTCTTTTGTACACTTTATACCTTAGGATACTGTAATAGCGCACATAAACACGCATTTTCCCCCAGCGAACCAAATTCCACACCCGTTCATGAAGAAAATACAATAATATTTTTATCAAACCTTCGGCAATAGCTACACCTCCTGCCTTTTCTGTGGCTTGCGGATCATCTCTGAAAAACAGATAAGCCAATACAAATGTAGTTGTAGAAGCAATTAAACGCCAGGTGATGGATTTTGCAATACTTTTTATAGGTCTTTCACGTATCTCGACATATTCTACCGGCTTATTGTTATTTTGAGACATTAATGACAGATATTAAAATTACACACAACCCATTGGATATCGTAAAATAACCAATGTGAAGTAATCAAGGTAAAATATCTAGTTATTAGTTTTAGTTAGTTGATTCTATTGTCAGTCATTTTTTTTGAGACAATAAATATACTTAGCAAATGTACATGATTTTTTTTATTTGGATTAGATGTGCAATGCCCTGCACCCGGAAACAATTATTTTATACCACAGTTATACCTGTTAAATTAAGTATTTTTTTTAATTTTACAGCACACTCAAAACAATATTAATGAATACGGCAGTATTAATAATCATCGGATTAACGGTAGCCATCAGTCTCGCAGGATTTCAGAATCGTTCTTTTTTGAATAAGTATAAATTCCAGATTGCGCCTATCAAAAACGGGGATTATATCAGAATGGTATCATCGGGGTTTTTACATGTTGACTATACCCACCTGATTTTCAACATGCTGACCTTGTATTTTTTTTATGATAAAATCATAAAGAGTTTTGGTAGTGAAAGATTTGTAATTTTGTATTTAGCATCTCTTATCGCCGGCAGTGTTTTATCTTATGTTTACCACAAAAATGAACCTTCCTACTCTGCTGTTGGAGCATCGGGTGCAGTGTCCGGAGTGTTGTTTTCTTACATACTCCTCAACCCTTTCAGTAAATTGTATATTATGTTTATCCCTGTCCCTATCCCGGCAATTGTCGTGGGCATAGGTTATCTGCTTTATTCTGTCTATGGCATGAAAAAAGGCATGGGTAACATTGGTCACGCGGCACATTTAGGTGGTGCAGCTATGGGACTGCTGATGACCCTCATTTATGCACCACAATTGATTACAGAAAAGACTAATATTGTATTAATATTATGCATCCCGTTGGTGGCCTTGTTCATCCTGGGAAGAAAACAACAAATTTATTAACTAAACTATTTTGTTTTGAAAAGTACGACACAAGACGATTGGTTACTGGAAATAAGTGCCGAACACCGACCACTTTCTATCAACTTTAAAGAAATATGGCAATACAGAGACTTATTGACCTTGTTTGTAAACCGTAATGTCGTCACCATTTACAAACAGACTATTTTAGGTCCATTGTGGTATTTTATTCAACCATTATTTACCATGGTTATTTTTACAGTGGTCTTTAATAAAATTGCCGGTATTTCTACCGGTAACGTTCCAGCTTATCTGTTTAATCTGGCCGGAATTGTGACCTGGAATTATTTTAAAAGTTCATTAACAGAGATCTCTGATACCTTTAAAAAAAACGAAGCTATTTTTGGCAAGGTTTATTTCCCACGTATCATCATGCCAATAGCAACTGTGATTTCCACGCTATTGAGATACGGCATACAGATGCTTATATTTATAGGTTTTTATCTGTATTATGTTTTTATTCAAGGGGTTGACGTTAGTCCTCATATCAGTATACTGGCTCTGCCTTTATTAATCGTAATTATGGCTTTGTTTGGCTTAGGTTTAGGTATGATTTTCTCATCTATGGTTACCAAATACCGGGATTTGATTTTCTTACTCAATTTCGGTATACAATTATTGATGTATATCTCAGCCGTATTCTATCCTCTGGCTATAGTATCTGAAAAGCTTCCCAAATTCTCATGGTTAGTCAAGGCTAATCCCATGGCCTATATCATAGAAACAGCTAGATATATGTTATTGGGTGAAGGGCAAATTGCGGTTGGTGGTATCATCTATACAGTAGTATTCAGTATCGTTATTTTCTTTGTTGGGCTGATTATCTTTAATAAAACAGAACGTTCATTTATTGACACCGTCTGATATTAAGAAGTCTGTACGGGCTATATACCCTGTTTAATGACGTCTATTTAACCTTGATTTATGTCTCAAATGACTTACAAAGACATCATATCAGATCTTAAAAAAGGATCCATTGCACCTGTTTATTTTCTCTATGGGGATGAACCATTCTTTATTGATCTGATTTCGGATTATATTGAAGAACATCTGCTTACAGAAGCTGAAAAAGGCTTTAATCAAATGGTTTTATACGGAAGGGACATCAGTATAGATGAAATCATCTCCAATGCCAAACGGTTTCCTATGATGGCAGAACGACAGGTGATTATCGTCAAGGAAGCACAAGACTTATCCCGTAATATCCACGAAATAGAAGATTATCTAGACCACATAGTTCCTACTACAGTTTTGGTTTTCAACTATAAATATAAAAAACCTGATAAGCGCAAATCATTTTATAAAAAACTCGTCAAGAAAGGCGTTATTTTTGAAAGTAAACCATTGTATGAAAATCAAGTACCGCAATGGATCAGTCAATATCTAAAAAGTCATCAATACGGGATTGAACCCAAAGCCTCATTGATGTTAGTCGAATATCTGGGTACACAATTGAGCAAAATCAGTAATGAACTCCATAAACTGATGATTATTTTACCCAAAGAAACACTGATTACGCCAACCCATATAGAAGAGAATATTGGTATCAGCAAGGATTTTAACAACTTTGAATTGCGTAAAGCCATAGGCACTAAAAACGTCGTTAAAGCCAACCAAATCATCAATTATTTTGCTCAAAATCCCAATCAGAACCCGGCTTTTATGAGTATAGCTTTGCTCAACAGCTTTTTTACACAATTATTACAATTACACACTTTACCCAACAAACACGACAAAAAAGCCGTCGCATCATTACTGAAAATCAATCCGTATTTCGCTGATGAATACATACAAGCCGCCAAGCTTTTTCCCATGAAAAAAGTCTCTCATTGTATCGCTTTACTCCGCGAAGCAGATTTAAAGCTCAAAGGTGTGGGTAACAGAGATATGCCTCAAAAAGATATTATGCGCGAACTCGTCTTTAAACTCCTGCATTAACCCGGCGTAAAACTGTGGTAATGTCAATCCATGCTGAAACGGACGACTTGTGGTGAAATAATTCATATAGTTTTTTGAATCCAGCGTCTTAATCCTTACATTTTTGTAAGTCTGTAGTATTGGCTGTTGATTGTTAGCCTTTAGCAATTGAGCATTACGTCTTTAGCTATTTATTTTACCTGCTGATGATAAGACTAACGCTTAGCATGCGGAAACGTCATGGGGTAATCCACCTTGACCTGACCTTTACTGATTTTATCGAGCTTGCCTTTGACCAGACGTTTTTTAAAACTCGAAATCTTATCGGTAAACAGGACACCTTCTATATGATCATATTCATGCTGAACAATACGTGCCACAACTCCGGTTAAAGTTTCTTCCTGTGGTTCGAAGTTTTCATCCAGATATTTTATTGTGATAGACGGTTGTCTTCTGACATCTTCGTTGACACCGGGAATACTCAGACAACCTTCGTTAAACGCCCACAAATCACCGATTTCTTCAATAATCTGAGCATTGATAAATACTTTTTTAAAGTTTTTGATGTAATTCTGTTCGTCTTCAGAATAATCGTCATAGTCATCAAAAGGTGACGCATCAACGATAAACAAGCGGATAGCTTTACCGATCTGAGGCGCAGCCAAACCAACACCGGAAGCATTATACATGGTCTCAAACATATTACTAATCAATGCCTCAAGAAAAGGATAATCTTTTGTTATATCAGTGGTTTTTTTTCTTAAAACCGGATCGCCGAATGCTACTATGGGTAATATCATATCTTTAAAAAATTGTGTTGCAAAATTAATCAATTTATTCTAAGTCCGGTATTTGATGAGCGTTTTAGAATTTCCGTTTAAAGTAAACAAGCGGAAATTCTTTATAAACGCTCTGTTTTTAACACCAAAACACTCTAATATAACAAACTCAATGCCACATATTTAAAACCACGCTATCACATGAATAAAAACCGACACAAAAAAACGTTAATTTCACTCTGAATACAGTCTAAGGAGAACTCACTAAAGTCTATTTCACAAAAAAAATGAACAATTAACAGCAATCCTAAACACTTATCATCATCATTTGTCCGTAAACTTTTGCTACATTTGAAAGTGTTTAACCGTTAAAATGGTCTGTCATTGCAACCTTAAAAAGGAATAGTCAAAACTCATGAAACAAATATATTCCGGTAAGGATTTTTGGAAAAACTATATGGTTAATTGGTTTGGCACCGATTTGATTACAGCGTGGGAAAAACAGGTTGACAGACAACAAATTGGCTCTGTCAATGGCACTATTAATCTGGAAATATACAGAAACACGGACCCTGAAAAACCCGTGATTGTGTTTACCCATGGCATAGCAGGCTATGCCAGAATATTGCTACCTTTTTTAATACCACTATTTCACAAAGGTTATAACATCATAGCCCCCGATCTGGAAGGTTATGGCTATAACAAAAGATTAAAAGGTGATTTTACCTGGAACGTTCATTTACAAAACTTAAAAGACACGGTTGATTATGCGAGAACAATATTTAAGGGTAAAGTATTTTTAGGTGGTGCCAGCATGGGTGGTCCGTTAGCTTATGCCACAGATGCCCGCTACAATTGTGCTGATGGATTGATTTGTTGGTGTCTATGGGATTTTTCAGACAGAGCATTTATGACTAAAGAAACGACCACAAAAGGGCTGACGTATCCATTAATGCCTTTACTGAAATTGTTTGCCCAGTTCATGGGCAAACTACGATTAAAAACCTACTATTTTATCTCATATGACACCTTAACAGACAGCGATGCATTTAACAGTTTATTGAAAAAAGATCCTCAAGCCGGCACTATGATTAGTCTGAGAGGGGTGTTGTCTTTACTCACCCAGACAAAGCCGGACATACCCCATGAGGACTACGACAAACCCGTTCTTGTCTGTCAACCGGAGCACGACCGGATGACCCCAAGCATGTATACCAAGACGACTTTTAAAAAAATCAAATCAGCCAACAAGAAGTATTGTGAATTTGAAGGGGCTCATTTCCCGTTGGATCAAGCAACCTATGACCGATGGGCTATTTGTGTCGATAGCTTTTTGAAAGAATTTTAAAATACAATGTCTTATTTATGGAAGAATAAGCCCCACCCCATGAGGCAATCACCAGCTAGAACCTCACAAGCATGACATAAAATCATCTTGGCACAGCCTTTGAAATACTGTATTGACAAGAAACACTTGAAAACCTCAAACAAAAGATTATCAGGTGTTTATGATTTATTATCCGTTCAGTTACAGGATTTACTATGACCCGTAACTGACAAAATGACTTTAATAACGACATGAGTAAACTAAAAATAGAAGCTTTTGACACCTCATTTTTGGACAGTATAGGCGAT
>PDWJ01002152.1_pt1 | contig 21849 bp, 17 predicted proteins | sample 1430881 | NCBI WGS metagenome assembly PDWJ01 (sample SAMN01162460, study PRJNA174530) | Oral metagenome, whole genome shotgun sequencing project. | biome: Marine environment; feature: Marine mammal; material: Swab sample of the gingival sulcus; isolation source: swab sample of gingival sulcus... | reverse complement strand
TCCATTAAAAAAAACTACAACAAAACTGGTATAGAGGGGAAGGGGGAAGCTGCTATTCCCTGTTATTCGCTCAAAAAAATCAAACTTTTTGAAACAAGCTCATTGAAGCACGACTTTTTCTAAGCGAACTTATCGAACTGCCTTTTTGTTTGTAAATTTTTTAACTTTAGCTTGAAATTGTTTTTGTGCAACACTCTTTCTCATGATCAAACAAGTCATATTCTCGATTACACTTTTGGTGACTCTTGGTGTTTTTGCTTATACGCTGAGAAATCTTATTCGAAATTTTAAATTAACGAAAGCAGCATTTCCCATTAAGGATATTCGGAAACGATTGTTCCTTACATTGGATGTGGCTATTCTTCAAAGTAAAATTTTCAGAAAACGCCGAATCGGACTGGTACATGCTTTAGTTTTTTGGGGATTTATGGTTATTACCATCGGTAGTTTTGAATTGGTGTTTGACGGTTTGTTGGGCATGGAACGAAGTTTTGGTGTTTTAGGAATTGTGTATGATGTTTTTATTGCTTCCGGCGACATCTTTGCTTACATAATCATGCTTGCTGTTTTTGTATTTTTATTTAGACGCTTATTTATGAATATCAAAAGGTTTAAAGGCGTTGAAATGCAAAAAAAATCGAAACAAGATGCCAACCTAGCCCTATTTATCATTTTGGCTCTTATGCTTTCACTTGCCGGATTAAATATTACCTATGTTTCGCAATATCCTGAAAATTATGTTGGTGAATACCCTATAAGCAAATTGTTGGTGAATACGTTTGGGTGGTTTCCCGGTGAAAAAACGCATATACTTCACGAAATCTTTTGGTGGATACATATTTTATTGATTTTTGTCTTTGCAAATATTCTTCCCTATTCCAAGCACTTTCATGTTTTTATGTCGCTCCCAAATGTGTTTACAAGTCGATTGGAGCCTATTGGAAAAATTGACAATATGGAAAATGTGATGGAGGAGGTCAAGTTGATGATGGATCCTGATGCTACATTTACCGAGGAAAATACTAACGAGGACGTATCATTGCGTTTTGGAGCAAAAGATGTTGAAGATTTAAGTTGGAAAAACTACATGGATGCGCTCACTTGTACCGAATGCGGTCGGTGTACGGCAGTTTGTCCGGCAAACAATACGGGAAAATTACTTTCTCCGAGAAAGATTATGGTCGATCTTCGTGCACGAATGAAAGAAAAAGGTCCTCAGCTATTTAAAGACTCTTCATTCGATGATGGCAAAGCTTATAATTCAGATTACATTACGCAAGAAGAGATTTGGGCATGTACGATGTGTAATGCTTGTGTGCAAGAATGTCCGGTTAATATTCACCAACCGTCGATTATTCTTAACCTGAGGCGATATCAGGTTATGGAAGAAGCTACAGCTCCCCATGAGTTGAACAACATGTTCACCAATATGGAAAACAATGGTGCTCCGTGGAAATATGGACAGCATGAACGCATGAATTGGCTACGCGGTTTTGAAGATAAGCTTCACGTTCCGATGATTGCTGAAATTGACGAATCCGCTCCGGTTGAATATTTACTTTGGGTAGGATCGGCAGGAGCTTACGACGATCGTTATAAAAAAGTAACACGATCATTTGTAAAGATACTGAACACATTAAATACTTCATTTGCAGTTCTTGGAGAAGAAGAACTGAGTTCGGGAGATGCAGCACGAAGGGCAGGTAATGAAATGCTTTTCCAAATGCAAGCACTTCAAAATATTGAAACAATGAAGGCGTATAAGGTAAAAAAAATACTTACGTGTGATCCGCATGTATACAACACTTTTAAGAATGAATATCCGGATTTAGGTGCTGATTTTGAGGTGATTCATCATACTCAATTCCTTAGAAAAGAATTGGAAGCCGGAAATATTCGTTTTGATTCAAAAATTTTCCAAGAAAAAAATATCACTTATCATGATCCGTGTTACCTTGGTCGTGCAAATAATGAATATGATGCTCCTCGCTATATTTTAAACCAACTTTTTGCTTCCATCAATGAAATGCCGCGAAATCGATCCTTCTCTTTTTGCTGTGGTGCGGGAGGTGCACAAATGTTTAAAGAAGCAGAAAAAGGAACGAAGGAAGTCTATGAAGAAAGAACAGAAGAAGCTCTGAAAACAAAAGCCGATTATATTGCAACGGCTTGTCCTTATTGCATGACGATGATGAGCGATGGGATTAAATACAAGGGAAAAGAAGACAGCGTGAAAAACTACGATGTTGCCGAATTAATCGAAATGGCATTGGTATAGGGCGTGATATTGGCTATATTTGTCCTTTCAAATAATCAATAAAAAACAATTCTTATGTTTAAGAAAATACCTCATACCTACGTGATTGTTTTCTACACAATTATTGCGGTAGCAATTCTTACATGGATAATCCCCGGTGGCGAATACGTGGAAGAAACCGTGACTGTCAATGGAGTAGAAAAAACTCAAATGGTTTTCAAGCAACTGGAAAACGAAAAACAAACATGGCAAATCTTTTCTGCTTTCTTTGATGGTTTCGTTAAGCAATCAGGCATCATTATTTTTATTTTAATGATTGGTGGTGCTTTTTGGATTATGAACTCAAGTAAGGCGATTGATGTCGGAATATTTTCTTTTCTAGGGTTTGCAAAAAAGTTGGAAAAAAAGGCTTTTTTTAGGAAAATAGGTGTCAATAATATCATTATTACTCTGGTTATGCTGGTTTTCAGTGTTTTCGGAGCTGTTTTTGGTATGAGTGAGGAAACGATTGCCTTTATAATTATTTTGGTTCCTTTGTCCATTTCTATGGGATACGATTCCATCGTTGGAGTATCCATGTCTTTTGTGGCGGCAGGTCTTGGTTTTGCGGGAGCAATATTAAATCCTTTCACGATCGGAATTGCTCAAGGCTTGGCCGATCTTCCACTATTTTCAGGTATCGAATATCGAATTGTTTGTTGGTTTATCATCAATATTATAGGTATTATCTATGTTCTTCGATATGCAAATAAAATTCATAAAAACCCGTCTTCTTCAATTGTTTACAAAAGTGATCAATATTGGAGAGATCGTACGGACAGTAACCTTGGCGATATGAAATTCGAAACACCGAAGGCTGCGTGGGCTTCTTTCCTTATCGTGTCCGTTGGTTTAATAATATTTGCTTTTAATTTTCCAAATTCAGAGCTTAAAATAGGGCAAGAAGCTTATACGCTTCCTGCGATCCCAATTTTGGCTGGGCTATTTGTTGTAAGTAGCATCTTCGCACTCAGAAAGGCTGTACAGTTTTTCATTCTTAATCTTCTGGCTTTTACCATTGCTTTCCTCATCGTTGGCGTTATGGGTTATGGATGGTATGTTAAAGAAATTGCCACCCTGTTTTTCGCTATGGGAATCTTTTCCGGCATCGCTATGGATTACAGCCCTAACACCATTACGAAACATTTTCTGGACGGCGTGAAAGATATTTTGTCTGCCGCCATTATCGTAGGTTTGGCTGCGGGTATTATTATTGTTATGGAGGATGGGAAAATTATTGATTCTGTTCTTTATTCATTATCAAAAAATATGGAAAACCTAAACAAAATCGGAAATCTTGGTGTGATGTACGGTATTCAGAACCTTATCAACATTTTTATTCCTTCCGGTTCGGCTAAAGCTGCCATAACAATGCCAATCATGGCACCTTTCTCCGATCTTATCGGGATTTCTCGACAAGCAACGGTAATGGCTTTCCAGTTTGGTGACGGATTTACCAATATGCTTACTCCTACTTCCGGTGTGCTTATCGGAGTTCTTGGCGTTGCTAAGATTCCTTACGAAAAGTGGGTGCGCTGGGCTTGGCCTTTGATTACAATTATGATTATTCTTGGATTTCTTCTCCTCATACCGACGGTTACTATGGAGTTGAACGGGTTCTAATTTTTAAATGTCTTTTAGCACAAAACAGCATCCTTTTTTTTATGAAGGGTGCTGTTTATGTTAAAGCGAGACAACTTTGATCTTCTGTGTTAATAATCATTCAAAAAAACGGAAGAAGAATACATTCTATCAAATTTGGAAAGAAAATGGAACGTTGACTATTTTTCCGATATTTGCATTTTATAAAGAAAACAATGGCAAAAATTAACAGAAGTAAATCCTCGGGAAGGAAATGGTATTATAAGCTCAGGGATAAGTACAATCTGATTATTTTTAATCAAAGTACTTACGAAGAGAAAATGAATATTAGACTTTCTAGGTTGAACGTGTTTATATTTCTTGTTTTATTGAGTGCTTTTCTGATCTCACTGACGACCTACATTATCGCATTTACACCTTTGCGGGAATACATTCCCGGCTATACTGATGTGAACTTGCGGAAGGATCTTTATAAATTATCCATTCAGGCAGACAGCATGGATAGGGTTATGAATCGGCAAAACCGATACATTCAAAATTTGCAACTCATATTGACAGGTCGGGAAAACTACATGGACTCAATTCAAGATGTTGTGGTCGATACAGCTATAAATTATGATAATATTCATTTGAGTCGAAGTGCAGAGGATTCCTTGTTACGTGCAGAATATGAAGCACAAGATGAGTACAGTATTCGTGTGTTTACGGAAGACCTCTACAAGAGTTCGTCCATTGCGAATTATGCTTTTATTGCTCCCCTCAACGGTATCATTTCAAATAAATTTAACCCTACAAACGAGCACATGGGTGTGGATATTCTAAGCGGTGAAAACGAACCCATCAAAGCTACTCTGGACGGGACAGTAATTTTTGCCAACTGGACTATCAAAACAGGCTATGTGATTATTATACAGCACACGCATAATTTATTGTCGGTTTATAAGCACAATGCCGTGTTGCTAAAAGAGATGGGAGATGTGGTTAAAGGTGGAGATGCTGTTGCCATTGTTGGCGATTCGGGCGAATTGAGTACGGGCATACATTTACACTTCGAACTATGGTATAACGGGTCACCTATTGATCCTGCTATGTACATGGTGTTTTAAAAATGAGACTATTATGACAAAAAGAATTGCAATTTTAGGTTCTACAGGTTCAATTGGAACGCAAACACTTGAGGTGGTGCAGCAGCATCCCGACCATTTTGATGTAGAAGTGCTTACGGCAAATTCCAATTTTCACTTATTGATTGAACAAGCCAAGGCTTTTCATCCAAACACGGTTGTAATCGGAGACGAAAAGTATTATGCACACGTTTTTGATGCTTTGGATTCCTTAGGTATTAAGGTTTATGCCGGTAGTGATGCAATTATGCAGATCGTGGAAATGTCTACTGTGGACATGGTAGTTGTGGCTCTTGTGGGTTATGCCGGTCTGAAACCGACCATGAATGCCATCAATGCAAAAAAAGAAATAGCCATTGCCAATAAAGAAACTTTTGTTGTTGCCGGAGAAATCATCACGAAGTTAGCAAAAGAAAAAGGTGTCAATCTTTATCCTGTTGATTCGGAGCACTCTGCAATTTTTCAGTGCTTGGCAGGAGAATATCTTAATCCCATCGAGAAAATTTATTTAACAGCATCGGGCGGGCCGTTTAGAGATGCGGATATGGAGCAGTTGAAGCATGTAAGCAAAGAACAAGCACTCAAGCATCCGAACTGGAACATGGGAGCAAAGGTAACGATCGACTCTGCATCAATGATGAACAAAGGTCTTGAAGTGATTGAAGCAAAGTGGTTGTTTGGCTTGCAGCCCGAACAGATAGATGTGATTATTCATCCACAATCCATCGTTCATTCTTTGGTTCAATTTCAGGATGGCAGTATTAAAGCACAGATGGGATTGCCCGATATGAAGTTGCCTATTCATTATGCAATGACTTATCCACAACGATTGAAGACAAACTTCACAAGGTTTAACTTTTTGGATTATCCGGAATTGACTTTTAAAAAGCCTGATACTAAAAAATTTCGTAATCTTGCACTCGCTTATGAAGCGTTGAATAGAGGCGGAAATATTCCTTGTGTTTTGAATGCTGCAAACGAAGTGGTTGTTGAATCATTTTTGAAAGATGAAATATCTTTTTTGCAAATGCCTGATATTATTGAAAAGGTAATGGCGCAAATAGATTACATTGTACACCCGAATTATGAACAACTTGTAGAAACACACGTTACGGGTTGTCGTAAAGCAGAAGAAATTATTCAACTTTATAAGAAATAGTTTGTTCAGTACCCTAATTGAAAAATATTTAATAACGAATGGATATATTAATAAAAGCCTTACAACTTATTTTAAGTTTGTCAATTCTTGTAGTGTTTCACGAAATGGGGCACTTTGTTGCGGCGCGAGTGTTTAAAACGCGTGTTGAGAAATTTTACTTGTTTTTTAATCCTTGGTTTTCGCTCTTTAAATTCAAATACAAAGACACGGAGTATGGAATTGGATGGTTGCCGCTTGGAGGTTACGTGAAGATTTCGGGTATGATTGATGAATCGATGGACAAAGAGCAGCTATCAAAGCCTGCCGAACCGTGGGAGTTCAGGTCAAAGCCTGCTTGGCAACGATTGATTATTATGCTTGGCGGTGTTACCGTGAACCTTGTTTTGGGATTCTTTATTTATTCGGTGTTGCTTTTCGCTTGGGGAGAAAAATACATCCCAAATAGTGAGTTGAAAGATGGCGTTTGGGCTATCAATGAGCTTGCCGAAGATATTGGTTTACAAACAGGTGATAAAGTTCTTAGCATTGGCGGTGAAGAAATTCGCCGTGTGAATGACATTATGCTCGAAATGCTCGTGTCAAAAGAAATGATTGTTGAGCGAGATGGAAAAGAAGTACGCTTAACAATTCCTGAAAATTTCTCGGGTAAATTGGTGGAGCAAAAAGCACCGATGCTTGTGTATCCGCGTATGCCTTTTACCATTGCTTCCGTTTCCGATGCTAGCTTGAACCTAAAAGTGGTGCAGGCAAAAGATCGGGTAATTGCTATTAACGGGCACAAGATAAAGTTTTTTGATGAGTTTGCCCAAGCTGCAAAGCCTTATGCAAATCAAGAGGCAAGTTTAACCATTCTTCGAGATGGAGCGGAGCAAACAATAAAAGTACAACTCGACAGTCTCGGGCGAATAGGTGTTTTACCGGCATTTTACAGTCTTTCTGATTTTGAGAAAGCAGGTGTTTATGGTGTTGCATTTCATCAGTACGGATTCTGGGAATCATTTCCTGCGGGATGGAACATGGCAATGAGTAAGTTGGGTTCGTATGTGGAGCAGATGAAGTTGATCTTCAACCCCAAAACCGGAGCTTATAAAGGTGTTGGCGGCTTCGGAGCTATTGGAAATTTATTTCCTGCCGAGTGGAGCTGGAGGTCTTTTTGGGAAATTACAGCTTTCTTATCGCTCATTCTTGCATTTATGAATGTTCTTCCAATTCCGGCTCTTGATGGTGGGCATGTGATGTTCCTGCTTTATGAGATGATTTCGGGACGACCACCGAGTGAAAAGTTCTTGGAGTATGCGCAGATTGTCGGTATGGTTATTTTGCTATCTCTGCTTGTCTTTGCGAATGGGAACGATATTTTTAAAGCATTTTCGAATTAACTATCAAGGAAATAGGAACTGAAAGTGTCAATCACAAGACCGAGTTTTACGGAAAAAACACTGAAATTACTAACGATTATACTAAAGCTTAAAATATATAGTTATAATAAGAGTTGAAGCAAAGCAAACAGCCGGAAACCCGAAAAATAAAGAGTTGAGGCAGGTTTTCAGTTTTTAAAATTTTTAGTACTTTAGCAGCCCTTGAAAATGACTGGTAATAAAAAATATATGATACACAGATTTGTAGGTGTTTTGCTGTTTCTTATGCTTGTATTGGGAGTGTCGGCACAGCAAGTGCCGTATGCTACGCATTACATGTATAATTTGATGTCGGTTAATCCCGGTTATGCCGGAGCCAGTGATGGTATTAATGTTACTGGAATTGTTCACAATCAGTGGAATGGCTTCAGTGAAATTCGTAGAAATGGCGATGCTTACGACACAATTTCTGTGTCGCCAAACACAAACTACATATCCATCGATGCACCGATCAGTTTCTTGCGAGGCGGTATTGGTGGAAATATTCTTCAGGATAATTTAGGAGAATATAAGAATATTTTTCTGGACTTTGGTTATGCTTTCAGAACCAGTTTGTTTGGTGGGGAGTTGGGCGTTGGTCCGAAAGTGAGTCTGTTCAGCCGATCCATAAATCTTTCGAATTTGAACTTTGCGGAACAGCAATCCATGCTCTCCGGAGAACAGTCTGATATGATTTTTGATTTGGGTGCAGGAGCTTATTGGGAAGTGCCGGGGCAAATGTATGTGGGGCTTTCTGTGGATAGGATTTTAGAAAGTCAAGGGAAAAAGACAAATTATAAAAATGCGCGACATTACTTTCTGAATGCAGGATATAAATACATTTTGCCAAATAAACCTGAATTTGAAATTGAGCCGAGCTTAATGTTTATCTATGATGGTGTGGTAATGCAATACTTTTTTGGTTCTATGGTGAAATATCAAAATAGATTTTGGGGTGGCTTGTCCTACAGTCTTCAAAATGATTTAGCAACGCATCTCGGTTTTTATTACAAAGATTTTAGAGTTGGGCTTTCGTATGGATTAACGACCTCACGGATTTTAAAATATAGTCACGGAACTTTCGAGATAATGCTCAATTACAACTTTAAGATAGAGGTTGATAAAATTAGAAACAGCTATAAGAACACCCGATTCTTGTAGTTTGTGAAAATACAAAATTGTCATACTAAATAATGTTTGTTTGACGTTAGTAAAGGGAATCAGGAAAATCATCATGCTGAATGGCGATGATTAATGCAACGATTACTGGTTCTTTTCTGTCTGAAGCATAATCTTATTTTGACAGAAATTCGGGTAACATTAAACGGAAAAACGATCCATAATTAATGCAAACAAAGGAGCATTATGCGTGGTCTTGTTAAAAAATAATACAAACAGATGAAAAGAGTATTTCTGTATTTATCTATTATTGGTCTGTTGCTGACAGGCTGTAAAAATTCCGGAAACGGAGAATTGATTGGAGTTCAGAGAAAAAATAAATTTTATCAACCCGATCCTTACGGGATGGCGTATGTGCCGATGGGTAGTTTTACGATGGGTGTGGGTGACCAAGATGTCCCTTATTCGCAATTGCACCAACCGAAAACAATATCCATAACACCATTTTTTATGGATGAAACGGAAATCACAAATAACGAATATCGTCAGTTTGTTTATTGGGTTCGTGATTCCATTGCACGTCAGTTGTTGAGTGAAACGCTTCCTGAAAAATATCTTATCGAAGAAGATCCGAAAACGAAGGAAGTTATTGACCCACCCGTGTTGAATTGGGAGCAACCTATTGAGTGGAACGGCGAGAATGAGCGTGATGTTCTTGAAGAAATGTTTTTACCGGAGCATGAAAGATTTTTCCGCAAAAAAGAAATAGATACGCGTAAACTATTCTATGAGTACTATTGGTACGATTGGAGAGCTGCTGCGCGAAAGGATTATTCACAGCCTGCGGATGCGCGAAACGGTGCATTTGCAAACCGACCACAAGGATTGAAAGATCGCTCTACCATCTTACAGAAAGATTATATAAACGTTTATCCTGATACATTGGTATGGATTCATGACTTTGCGTATTCATACAATGAGCCTGTTACTCAAATGTATTTTTGGCATCCTGCGTATGATAACTATCCGGTTGTTGGAGTTAGTTGGAAACAAGCAAAGGCTTTTTGTGTGTGGCGAAGTGAGTTAATGAGAAAATATTTGAACTCCAATAACGAAGCAACAACATCCCCGTTTCGTCTTCCTTCCGAAGCAGAGTGGGAATGGGCCGCTCGCGGTGGATATGAAGGAAACCCTTATCCTTGGGGCGGTCCTTACACACGTAATGGAAATGGATGTTTCCTTGCAAACTTTAAACCTATGCGAGGTGATTATGTTGATGACGGAGGTTTAAGAACCATCATGGTAGGTCATTATCCTCCAAATGATTTTAACCTTTATGACATGGCAGGAAATGTTGCAGAATGGGTGAACGATGCCTTTGATGAGTCGGCTTACAACGTAACATGGGATATGAGTCCTGCGTATACCTACGATGCAAAAGATGATGATCCAATTGTCCTCAAACGTAAAGTTGTACGTGGTGGTTCGTGGAAAGATGTAGCTTATTACTTAAATGTAACAACACGTTCTTACGAATATCAAGATACTGCTAAGAGTTATATCGGTTTCCGTTGTGTTCAAGATTATATGTTCCGCCAAAAAGGCGATAATCCAAACAGTGCATCACGAGTTTATTAACTATAAATATTATATATACAATCAATCACTAACTTAAAGAGAAAATTATTATGGCTGGAAGTATTTTTAAAAGTAAAACATGGAAGAGGGGCATGGGACTTTTGTACGGTTGGGGAGCTTCAGTTGTTATCATTGGAGCATTATTCAAAATCAACCACTATGAAGGTGCTGATATTATGCTGTTAATAGGTCTTGGTATGGAGGCAATCATATTCTTCTTTTCTGCTTTTGAACCTCCTTTCGTTGAACCGGATTGGAGCTTAGTATATCCGGAATTGGCAGGTATGTATCATGATCATCCCGACAAAAAGAAATCAAAAAAGGCATTAGACCCTAAAGCTTCGGCAACACAGCAACTTGACAATATGCTTGAACAAGCTAAAGTAGGTCCTGAACTGATTGAAAGCTTGGGTAAAGGATTGAAAAATTTGAGTGATAATTCTAACAAACTTGCGGATATAAGCAATGCTTCTGTTGCTACTGATCAGTACGTTAAGAACTTGGGTGAAGCATCGGGTGCTGTTAACAAGCTTTCTTTGTCTTACAAAAAAGCATCAGAGTTTCTTCAAAAAGATTTTAATGCAAACGAAGAGTATCTTGCAAATATCCGAACAGCCTCTTTATCTGCTGCTAAATTGGCAGATACTTATGAAGCAACATCTAAGGCTATTAAAAATGACGGAACAGCCTATTCGAGTACAATTCATAAAGTAAATGATAATCTGTCTGCTTTAAATTCACTTTACGAAATTCAGCTTAAAGGATCTGAAGACCAAACAAAATCTGTTCAGAAGATGCAAAAAGGCATCAACAGTTTCCTTGATAATTTGGATGCTTCCGTTAAGGTAACGGATCAGTATCGTAAGCAAGTGGAAACATTATCAGATAGGGTTGCTGCTTTAAATACTGTTTATGGAAATATGCTGTCTGCCATGAATGTTAAAAACAAGTAGTATTAATACTAAAGATTTGAAGAATGGCAGGATTTAAAGAAACACCGCGGCAAAAAATGATCGGTATGATGTACTTAGTACTGACTGCCCTTCTAGCCCTTAACGTTTCGGTGGAAATTCTTAATGCTTTTATTGTTGTGAATGAAAGTATTGAAGATACCAATGAAAAGTTTGAAGCAAAAATAGATGAAACATACGCTGATTTTGCACAACAGTATTCCATCAACAAAGAAAAAACGAAAAAATACTACGAAAGTGCCCAAGAGGTAAAAGCTCTAACAAAAGGCATGGTAGATTATATTAACAATGTTAAGCTTGAAGCTATAGCAAAAAACGAACGAAAGTCAGTTGATGAAATTAAAGGTGTTCCGCTGAGAGACCTTAAATCAAAAGATAAATTTGATGCTGTAACAACATATTTCATTGGACCAAAAAATAAGGGTGAAGCCTACACTTTGAGCGCAAAGCTTGATGAATACCGTACAAAACTTATGAGCTATCTTGGTAAAGATGCAAAAAATAAAGATTTAGGTATTCATACCAATACAGATTCCCAGGGTAAAGAAATTGTATATTATGACCGTGATGACATGAAACAATCATGGGAGCATCACAATTTCTACCATACTATTTTAGCGGCAGATATTACCATTTTGAATAAAATCATTACGGAAGTTAAGAATGCTGAATACGATGTTGTATCGTATTTGTATGGTCAGATTTCCGAATCTGATTTTAAATTCAGTGAAATTCAGGCTAAGGTAATACCAACAAGTAACTACGTGCTTTTGGGCGATACCTATGAAGCTGACATCATTGTTGCTGCTTATGATACAATGGCTCAACCATCAGTGTTGGTGAAAAATGGAACCGAAACTTGGAAGCCATCTTATGCAAGATCATCAAAAAAAGTTTCAGGAAACAACGGTATGGTCAAGTTTGCGGAAAAGGCAACAAGCGAAGGTCTAAAGACCTATTCGGGTGTGGTTTTGGTAAAAGACCCTGTTACGGGTGTTGAACAGCAATATCCATTTGCAAGTGAATACACCGTTGCACGACCTTCACTTACTGTTTCTGCAATGAAGATGAATGTATTCTATATTGGAGTTCCAAACCCTGTTTCAATTTCTGTTCCGGGAGTACCTGCATCTAGTTTGAATGCAACAATCTCTAAGGGAACTTTGAAAACAAAGGATGGAAATTATGAGGTAAATATGCCTTCAGGATCAGAGGGAAAAGTAAATATCAACGTATCGGCGAAAGTGAATGGCGTAAATAAAAATATGGGTTCTGCCGAATTCCGTGTTAAGCGTTTGCCTTCTCCAAATGCTACGGTTGCTAATGTTGATGGCGGTCAGATTTCAAAATCAAGATTGAATGCTGCGTCTGCAATTATACCGACAATGCCGGCTGATTTCGACTTTGAAGCAAATTTTGTAATTACAAGATTTACCATGATTTCGCTATCCGGAGGCGATATTGTTCCGATTCAAACCAGTGGTAATAAAATTACCCCACGTATGAAGAATGTAATTCGAGGTCTTAAACGTGGACAGAAAGTTTGGTTCGAGGATATTTTTGCGAAAGGACCTGACGGAACTACACGAAAATTAAATACAATTAGTTTAACACTAAACTAGTGTAGTTATTCGTTTGAATATAAAGATGATAAAAAGAATATTGATGAAAAAATTAGGATTTATTTTAGTTGCAATAGGGTTTTTTGTTAACCTTGCTTCCGAAGTTGATGCGCAGATGGTGATGCCGCGTGATGGTGTTTATGAACGTCAGCACACTCGCGAAAAAAAGCCTTTGCCGTATGCTTATGTTCGAGAAGCAGATGTGATGTGGGAACGTCGTGTGTGGCGAGTTATTGATTTCCGCGAGAAAATGAATCAAGGCTTTTACTATCCGGAGCATCCACATAACGATTGGAAAAGTTTTATGAAAATGGTGTGGGATGCTATTCGTGAAGGTGAAATTACAGCTTACGACATCTCCAACACTGATGAATTTATGGTGCCTCTTACGTACAAAGAACTTGAAAGACGCTTAAATAAATCCGATTCGTTACAAATGCAGCGCGATTACCCTCCTTATGATTGGTATGACACTGTTATTTACGAAGAGTTTTCTCCTTTAGATGTGAAAAAGATTCGTATCAAAGAAGACTGGTTTTTCGATCGTCAACGGTCGCAGATGGATGTGAGAATCTTAGGAATTTGTCCTGTGAAGGAAGATAAAGACGAATTTGGTCAGTATCGTGGTGATATGCCGCTGTTTTGGATATATTTCCCTGATGCACGAGAAGTTTTTGCGCGAACGGAGTATTTTAATCGCCACAACCGTGCAGAACGAAGAACTTATGACGAAATATTTTGGAAACGATTGTTCTCATCATACATTTACAAAGTCGATAATGTTTATGATCGTAGGGTTCAAGAATATACAACAGGTATTGATGCCCTCTATGAGGCGGAGCGACTCAAAATGGAGCTCTTTGAGTTTGAACATGACCTTTGGGAATTCTAATCTATCATCAAAAAATATAAGAAAAGCGACGTTTATTAGTCGCTTTTTTTTATTTTTATGAATTATGAGAGGAACAAAAATATTTTTGACTATTGCCTTACTGCTAAGTCTGTTTACCGTTGCTAAAGCGCAAAACTTTGAGGGTGGCTTGTTGGCAGGAGTCGCCGGAACTCAAGTGTCGGGCGATGATCTCCAAGGCTATGATAAAGCAGGAATTTATGCAGGTGGATACGTGAGTTGGAAACTGAATGAACGGTCAGCAATTCAAATGGAACTGAACTTTATTCAAAAAGGAAGTCAGAAAACCCCGGATAGTACCGATTGGTCACAGTACCTTTTGCGACTTTCATACATTGAGATACCAATACATTATCATTTCAAGCTAAATAAATCCTTTATTGCCGAGGGTGGCTTGTCTTATGGTGTTCTGGTTCACCAATTTGAAGAAAGAGATTACAGTAGCTTTGTGGCAACGGGTGATGGATTTTCAAATGGTGATTTAAGTTTTAATCTGGGAATGCTCTATCAAATTAGCGACCGATGGAAGGTAAACCTTCGCTATTCGCATTCGTTATTGCCGATTCGTAAACATGCAGGTAATGTTTCCAATTGGTGGAATCATGGTCAATACAACGAAGTGTTGAGCCTGCTGGTTCATTACCGCCTATGATGTGAAAATAGGTATTCATTCCATGAACACGTTGTGGCATGATTAAACAGTCTCCTGTTCTGTACAAACTTTTTAACATATAAATATTTGATTAGCAATCAAACTAATTTTGAAATACATTTGTCGAGAGGATTGAGAAGACCTCCAACATGAAGCAGATAGCAGATAAGCAAAATAAATTCTTTGGATTCTAATAATATGGAAAACAATCAAATACGAATACTATTGGTTGATGATGAAGCAGATGTACGCGAATTTATCGGCTATAATCTTAGAAAGGAAGGATACAGAGTAAGTACGGCAGTAAATGGAAAGGATGCCCTTGAAAAAGCAGTAGAAATTATTCCGCATTTAATCATATTGGATGTTATGATGCCGGAAATGGATGGTATTGAAGCATGTTACGAAATCAAATCCATTCCGCAACTCAGCAAAACCATCATTGTATTTCTGACGGCTCGGGGAGAAGATTATTCGCAAATTGCGGGATTTGAAGCCGGGGCTGATGACTATGTTACAAAACCGGTCAAGCCCAAAGTGTTGGTCAGTAGAGTGAAAGCGTTGTTGCGAAGATATCGCCAAGAAGACAATCAAAATACCGTATTGCAATTCAACGACCTTATCATTGATAAAGAACGCCATGTCATCATTACAAATGGTGATGAATTAACACTTCCTAAGAAAGAGTTTGACCTCTTGTTAGTGTTAACCTCCAAACCGAATAAGGTCTTTACTCGCGAAGAGATTTTTACAAAGGTGTGGGGTGATGACGTTGTGGTCGGCGATAGAACCATTGATGTACACGTAAGGAAATTGCGTGAAAAGATTGGTAATACCTCGATCAAAACCGTGAAAGGAGTAGGCTATAAATTTGAATTTGATCAATAAATGAAATATTCAAACCCAAAAAATATTGCAACTTTCAATGCCTTACTGATAGCAGTATTTGCTTTTGCATTGTTTTTCATCACTGAACTGCTGCTCAAAAATTATTTTTATCTGAGGTTGTTGTTCATATTTTTGGCTGTTTACATCTTTAGCTACCTGTTGATTCGTCATTCGGTAGATAAATTTCTTTATGAAAAAATACGCGTAATTTATAAAACCATCCATAAATTCAAGACAGGACAAGGAAATTCTGCTTCGTCTTTACAATCGGATAAAGATGCGTTGAAACAAGTGGAACAGGATGTGATTGATTGGAGTGTAAATGCTGAAAATGAATTTGTTGAGCTTAAACGAATGGAGCAGTATCGGCGTGAGTTTTTAGGTAATGTGTCGCATGAGCTGAAAACGCCCATCTTCAATATTCAGGGTTATGTGCTCACGCTTCTTGATGGAGGGCTTGACGATCCGAATATTAACAAAGACTTTCTGTTGAGAACGGAAGCAAGTGTGAATCGAATGATTACTATTCTTAATGATTTGGATCAAATTAATCGTCTTGAGTCGAATGCCTTTGAAATTCATATTGAGGCATTTGATATACTCGACTTGGCAAAGGAAGTGTTCGAGTTTCTCGAAATAAAAGCAAATAAAGAGAATGTAAAGTTATTGTTGGCGAATACAGAAACGAATTTGATGGTAAACGCTGATCGGGAAAAAATAACACAAGTGCTAATCAACCTGATTGACAATTCAATAAAATATACGAAGGATGATGTGGAACGGCGTTTTATCAAACTGAGTGTTTTCGATATGGACGAACATCTTTTGATAGAAATTTCGGACAATGGTCGTGGTATTCCGGAAGAAAGTCTCCCAAGAATTTTTGAACGTTTTTATCGTACCGACAAAGGTCGCTCACGAAGTGAAGGCGGTTCCGGACTTGGCTTGGCAATCGTAAAACATATAATTGAAGCTCACAAACAATCCATCAACGTTCGCAGCACCTATGGCGAAGGAACAACTTTTTCATTTACCCTAAAAAAAGCCAATCGATAAATTCGTGTTTTTCCAAAAAAAACTTGTCAATTTTAATCGCGTTTGTTTGGGATGTGTCAATTGCAAGTTATTTCTGTCTTTCGGTCGTAAATAATACCAGTTTTTTCATGGATTCCCTCGAATCGGACTGAGGAAACGTTTCAAGCATCGCTAGTGCCCGATCACGGTATTCATTCATCTTTGACTGTGCATAGGCAATCCCCCCTTTATCATGCACCAACTTCACAAGCTGCTCAACCCGTTTTTTATCTTTATTGTGAGATTTTATAGTTTTAATAATCCACTTTTTCTCTTTCTTGTCAGACACTTGAAGCGTGTAAATAAGAGGCAGGGTCATTTTCTTTTCTTTAATGTCGATTCCGGAAGGTTTACCTGTTTTTTTAGATTTCTGATAATCGAACAAATCATCTTTGATTTGGAAAGCAATACCGGTAAGTTCACCAAATTCACGCATCTTAGCGACCGTTTCAACGCTCGCATTGGCACTATGCGCTCCCGAAGCACAACAAGAAGCAATTAATGAAGCGGTTTTCTTTCGGATAATCTCAAAATAAACATCTTCGCTGATATCCAACCTCCGTGCTTTTTCCATCTGCAAAAGTTCCCCTTCACTCATTTCTTTCGTGGCATTGGAAACGATTTTCAAAAGTTCAATTTCATCGTTATCCAAGGCTAACAAAAGTCCTTTCGACAAGAGAAAATCACCGATAAGCACGGCAATTTTGTTTTTCCAAAGAGCATTGATGGAAAAAAAACCTCTACGCTCGTTAGAATCATCTACCACATCATCATGAACAAGTGTGGCTGTGTGTAAGCACTCTATCAATGCCGCAGCTCGATGGACACTTTCGTTTACTTCACCATTAATTTGAGCACTCAAAAACACAAACATAGGACGCATTTGCTTCCCTTTGCTCTTCAAAATATATTTTGTGATAATATTTATCAACGGAATTTTACTGTCCATTGAGTTTTTAAAGGTCTTCTCAAAAGATTTCAAATGCTCGGCTATGGGAGCTTTTATTTCACTTAGTTTATCCATAAAATATGCGTAAAGATAAAAATTTTATCTGTCCCGTATTTTTTATTTTTCATAATCTAACCGCCAATCACCCATTCTGTTCGATTGGTGCGAGTTTTACCATGAAATAGTGCAGATGATAAATAAGTGAAGAGTTTGTAAATGGTTCTTTATCAGTGATAAAAAAGAAAAGTTAGTGAGCTTTTGCAAGAATTTAAAAAATATTCAAGAATGTTCTATTTTTCATGGATTAAAACAGTTAGAACACAGGTGGTGCATAAAAAAACAACCGCCTGAATCATCAAATTTCGGCGGTTGTTTGAAGTTGTTATTTTGCTACAAAGGAATGTTACCATGCTTTTTTGCCGGCATATTTCCTGTTTTGTTTTTCGTCATTTCTAAGGCTTTAATAAGTTTCATTCGAGTGTTTCGCGGATAGATAATTTCATCAATATATCCGAGTTCAGCAGCTTTGTACGGGCTGGCAAACTTCTCCTTATAATCATCAACGAGTACTTGTTTTTCTTCATCCGTTTTGTTTCTATACAGTACGTTTACAGCACCTTCAGGTCCCATAACGGCAATTTCAGAACTGAGGAACGCAAGGTTCACATCTGCCCCGATATGCTTTGAAGCCATCACACAGTAAGCACCGCCGTAGGCTTTTCGAGTAATAACGGTCAGTTTAGGAACTGTTGCTTCGGCAAAAGCGTAAAGCAACTTCGCTCCGTGCTTGATAATGCCGCCAAATTCTTGTGTAGTGCCCGGAAGGAATCCCGGAACATCTTCAAACACCACCAACGGAATGTTAAAAGCATCACAAAAACGTACAAATCGAGCTCCTTTAACCGAGGAATTAATATCTAAAACACCTGCAATGTGCTGAGGTTGATTGGCAACAATTCCCACCGATTTTCCGCCCAAACGACCAAAACCAATAATAAGATTTTGAGCATAATGAGGCATGATTTCAAAGAAGTTGTGATCATCAACTACTGAGTGGATCAATTCCTTCATATCATAAGGTTTATTGGGGTCGTCAGGAATCAATGAATCAAGATTTTTATCAATTCGATTAATATCATCCGTGCATGCTTTTTGTGGCGGATCTTCCATGTTGTTGGAAGGAATAAAGCCAAGCATCTCGCGAATCATCATCAACACTTGTTCGTCGGAGTCAGCCGAAAGGTGTGCTACCCCACTTCTTGTGCTGTGGGTGTTTGCTCCGCCCAACTCTTCCATAGTAACATCTTCGTGGGTAACAGTTTTTATCACTTCCGGACCGGTTAGGAACATGTGGCTTGAATTTTTTACCATACACACAAAATCTGTGATTGCAGGGCTATAAACGGCTCCTCCCGCACAAGAACCGTGAATTGCAGAGATTTGAGGAATGACACCCGATGCTCGTGTGTTGAGGTAGAAAATATCGGCGTAGCCGCTTAGACTTTCTACTCCTTCTTGAATACGCGCACCTCCGGAATCATTCAAGCCTATTACAGGAGCTCCCATTTTCATGGCAAGTTTCATAACCTTAATAATTTTATCGGCATTGGTTCTGCTGAGGCTGCCGCCAAAAACAGTGAAGTCCTGAGCAAATACATAGACCAAGCGGTCATCCACCTTACCATAACCACTAACGACACCATCGCCAAGGATTTTATTTTCTTCCATGCCAAAATCGGTACACTTGTGCGTAACAAACTTATCAAGCTCAACAAATGTTCCCGGATCTAGAAATATATCAATTCTTTCGCGGGCGGTAAGTTTTCCTTTTTTATGAATCTTGTCAATCCGTTCTTGCCCTCCGCCAAGCCCGGCTTTTGCGTTTTTTTCTTCTAATATTTTAATTTTATCTTCTCTCGATAACATGTTTTCAATTTTTTATTCAACAATAACCAATGTTTGGTTTCCATCAATCGTCTCTCCTTCATTCACAAGGATGTCCTTTACGATACGATCTTGCATTACTTTATATTCGCTTTCCATTTTCATGGCAGATACAATAACAACAGTTGTTCCTGCCGAAATTTTATCACCTACTTTAACAGGAATCTTTACCACTTTTCCGGGGATTGGTGAAGATATATTTCTTTCTTGATCATCTTGACCGCCTCCTCGACTTTTTAAGTATCTCGTTTCTGCATCAATAATCTCTACATCATAGGAGTTCTTGAGTGTGTTTACGTAAAATTCTTTAGAACTTTTTCCCGATATTAATTCAATATTGTATGAGATTCCTTCGTGTAAAGCGGAGTATACGCCATTGCCCACGGCGACAAGGTCTATTTCATAAAGACGACCATCAACTTTTATTTTGATCTGATCACCATTTCTCTCGACAAGGTCTACCTTCGCCAAGCGATCATTAATTTGTATTTCCAATGACATATTGATTAGTATATTTGGTTAGACAGATTTTTTCTTCGTCCGATATTTTTCCATTCGTTCTTCTCACACTTCTTGGTTTGCTTACCTTCTGCCGCTATGATGTTGTCGTTGTAAGCAACAAAAGCCGTAATCATTGCAATATCTTCCGACAAGTCATTACATTTTTCTTTTTCCAATAGGGTGTCCACATTGTCATCAACAAAATGTGTATTGTAATTTCCTTCAATAAAATTAGGTGTTTCCATAATTTTTTCGAGAAAACGAATCGAAGTTTTAATGCCCGTAATTTTATATTCATAGAGGGCACGTTTCATTCTTCGGATTGCTTCCGGACGATCAACGCCCCAAGTAATCAATTTCGAAATCATGGGATCATAAAACAACGGAATTTCATAGCCCTCATGAACATATCCGTCCACTCTGATACCTAAGCCCATAGGTTCGGTAATGTGTTTTATTTCACCCGGGCTCGGCATGAAATTGTTGTCGGGGTCTTCGGCATAAATTCGACATTCAATAGCATGACCGTTTTGTTTCAAATCTTCTTGTTTAAAGCTCAATGCCTGTCCGTTGGCAACAAATATTTGTTGTTTTACCAAATCAACACCTGTTACACGTTCTGTGATGGGATGTTCCACCTGAAGTCGGGTGTTCATTTCCAGAAAATAATAATTAAGGGCATCGTCAACGATAAATTCAATTGTTCCGGCACCGTCATAATTTACCGCTTTGGCAGCGGCAACAGCAGCTTTTCCCATTTCTTCTCTTACTTTGGGAGTAAGAATTGGGGAAGGCGTTTCTTCAACAACTTTTTGATGGCGGCGTTGAATAGAACATTCTCGTTCAAAGAGATGAACAGTGTTGCCGTGTTTGTCAGCAAGAATTTGAAATTCAATGTGATGTGGGGATTTAATATATTTTTCAATGTAAACTGAATCATCAGCAAAGGAAGCCATTGCTTCGGAGCGTGCTGCTCGAATCGAAGGGATAATTTCATCGTCCGTCAATACCCGACGCATGCCTTTTCCACCACCTCCGGCAGAAGCCTTAATCATAACCGGCAATCCTATTTTTTTGATTGTCTCAATGGCTTCGTTTTCATCGTTAATGGGTTCTTCAGTGCCCGGAACTACGGGTACTCCTGCAGCAATCATCGTTTTGCGAGAGGTTATTTTATCTCCCATCGTATTAATGGCATAGGAAGATGGTCCTATGAATATAATTCCTTCTTTTTGACATCGTTCGGCAAAATCAGCATTTTCAGATAGAAATCCATATCCGGGATGGATGGCATCAGCTTTAGTCGATTTGGCGGCATCAATAATTTTATCGATTATTAAATAGCTTTCATTGCTAGGGGAAGATCCGATGTGAATAGCTTCATCAGCATATCGTACGTGCATCGATTTTCTATCCGCATCGGAGTAGACGGCTACCGAAGAAATTCCAATCTCGCGGCACGAACGCATAATTCGCATAGCAATCTCTCCTCGGTTTGCTACTAATACTTTCTTAATCATAAGCTTTAATTAATTTGTTAGTAAGACGTTATTCAACGTTTGAGGGTGAAAAAAATATGATTTTACTCCGTAAATATACATATTTTATTATAAAAACCAATAGTTGTGCTGTTTTGTCCAGGGCAAACGCATCTAAAGTAGAAAAATCTTGAGCCGCATTCCCGGCTCTTTTACGCAAATGATCTTCGTTAAAGGCGGCATCTAAAATTCAATGTTGGATTCTATTTGTTCTTTGCTTTTATAATCATCCTGAAGGGATGAAATATTTATAGAAATTTGATTTTATGTGTATTTCGACCCCGAAGGGGTCGTATAACATCTTCATCATCTTTTGCTATAAACATTTGAATCCTTCGGATTCTATTTGTTCTTTTACGCAAATGATCTTCGTTAAAGGCGGCATTTAAGACTTTACATTTAAATTATGATGGTGTGTTCTGTCTATTCTTGGATCTTTCATGTGTGAAAAATACGATAAAATTC